>Ga0182030_10016794_pt1 | contig 14204 bp, 6 predicted proteins | sample 812S3MmetaG_FD_121299 | JGI IMG/M metagenome (GOLD analysis project Ga0182030, IMG submission 121299) | Permafrost microbial communities from Stordalen Mire, Sweden - 812S3M metaG (Illumina Assembly) | ecosystem: Environmental > Terrestrial > Soil > Wetlands > Permafrost | place: Sweden...
ATCTGTTGCCTCCATTTGCGTCGTGGCAATCACTTTGCTTTTTCCCTGAGCATCAAGGTAAGTGCTGCGATAAAAACCATGCAGCTTGTCATTCAACTGGCCGCGAAATTTTAAATGCAATTGCCATAAACCGGAGGGCACCGTTTGACTAAATCTCAGCGTTGCTCTTTCAGTTTTTTCGTCTAACGCGACCTCAGCGATTCGATTTTCGCCGTTTTGCTTCGTCAGTTGAGCCTCGTCTATTTGCAGGTCAAGAGAATTTAAAATTATTTCCTTAACAGCTTCAGAAACAATTATGTGCACCGTTTCTTCGCCCAAAAAAGTGAAGCTGTTGAGATCTGGCTCCAGTCGAATCTCGTATTTTTCTGGCACAACAGTGCGTGGCAGTCTATATGACTGTGTTTCTTGTGCCGACAAAGCTGCTGTCTCAGTTGACATCGATGCTTAGAACCTCGCTTAACAGGCGGTAGCAAATAAATGAGAGAGAGGTTAGCATATTGGACAGTCGATTACATTTATAGTGCGAGCCTGCGTCTTCAAGCTGGCTTCATTACCGCTAAGAGAAGGAACAGCCAAAATGGTAGAAGTTCAAACGGCTAAGGTGGACACCCTCAAACAACTGGCGCAGCAATTGCGCATCGATAGTATTCGTTGCACAACGGCAGCTGGTTCCGGGCATCCTACTTCTTCGATGTCTGCTGCTGACTTGATGTCGGTGTTGATGTCCAAATATCTAAAATATGATTTTGAGAAACCAGAGCTTGCTAATAACGATCGCTTGATATTCTCCAAAGGTCACGCTTGTCCACTCTTGTACTCCATGTACAAAGCAGCAGGAGCTATCGACGATAAAGAATTACTGACGCTGCGCAAATTTGGCAGCCGCCTGGAAGGGCACCCGATTCCCAAGCTCTTGCCCTGGGTAGATGTGGCGACGGGATCGCTTGGTCAAGGGCTGGCTTTTGGTCTTGGTATGGCCATGAGCGGAAAATTCATCGACAAATTGTCGTATAAGGTTTTTGTTTTGCTGGGTGACTCGGAAATGGCTGAGGGCTCGGTCTGGGAAGCTTTCCATCTGGCTTCCCACAACAAAGTCGACAATTTGATTGCCATTCTCGATATGAATCGTCTCGGTCAGCACAGTCAAACTGAGCTTGGCTGGGATTCAGCGGCCTATGCCGCACGCGCCAGAGCGTTTGGCTGGCACGCCATTGAAATAGAGGGTCACAATTTAGACGCCATCGATAAAGCGTATGCAGAAGCTTATGCCACCAAAGACAAACCAACTCTCATTGTTGCGAAGACCGAAAAAGGTCATGGCTGGCCCGAAATTGCTAACAAAGACGGCTGGCATGGCAAGCCTTTGAGCGAAGAGCAAGCTGCTGAAGCGATTAAGTTCATGGGCGGTGAAAGCAGTATCGTTATCAAAGTGGGCAAACCAGCAGCAACTGATTTTGTACCCAAGAAGAATTCGGGCAAATTCGAATGTCCGACTTACGATAAAGCAATCGCTACACGCGAAGCATACGGTGATGCTCTCAAAAATCTGGGCGCTGTCAATCCTAATGTGGTTGCGCTCGACGCTGAAGTTGGCAATTCAACTTATTCGGATAAATTCGGTAAGGCTTATCCTGACCGTTTCTTCGAATGCTATATAGCCGAGCAATTGATGGTTGGCGCAGCTGTTGGATTTGGCAATCGCGGCAAAGTTGCTTTTGCTTCTACGTTTGCTGCATTCTTAGCTCGTGCTTTCGATTTCATTCGGATGGCCGCTATTTCTCGCGCTGATATCAGACTATGCGGATCGCACGCTGGTGTATCGATTGGACAAGATGGTCCATCGCAGATGGCTCTTGAAGATTTGTCGATGATGCGATCAATCTTTGAAAGCACCGTAGTTTATCCAAGTGACGGTGTCAGCACCGCTCATTTAGTCAACGAATTGTCGCAAGTGCCAGGCATTTCCTATATGCGCACCACTCGTGAAAAAACACCAATTCTCTATAAGACAACTGATACTTTCCCAATTGGTGGCAGCAAAACCTTGCGTTCATCGAAAGAAGATAAAGTGACGGTTGTCGGTGCTGGAATCACTTTGCATGAAGCTCTTAAAGCCTATGACGAATTGAAGAAAGATGGCATCAATGTGCGAGTAATCGATGCGTATTCAGTCAAGCCAATTGATGCCAAAACATTGATTCAGGCAGCTACTGAAACTGGAACTATCGTTGTTGTCGAAGATCACTGGCCAGAAGGTGGTATCGGGGATGCTGTGCTCGACGTTTTCGCTGCGCATGAGCAAGGCGAAGGCTTGTCTAATGGTGTCAAGGTTGTGCCAAGAGTTGTGAAACTGGCTGTTAAAGCCATGCCTGGCTCGGGAACACCGGAAGAATTGATGAATGCTGCAGGCATCTCCGCGCCGCATATCGTCCAAGCAGTTAAGGCTGTTGTCGCCAAATAAGCCCGACTGTTCGAACACTTAATTAGCGCTCCGACCATTGTGCCACCATGGCTACAGTTTTCGGAGCGCTTTTTGTTTTTAGAAGATCCACTCTTCTGCGCGCAAAAGCTCGACAGCGATTTCGCGAATTCTTTCAGCGAAAGCAAATTGTTTCTGTTCGAGAGGGCTCAGTTTAGCCACCATAGCCATGCCGAAGTTATCGCGGGGCGGGTATTTTAAAGGCGAGTTCCAAAATGGCAATTGGGCGTATCCTAGCGTAGCCTGTTGTTCCATTGCCGATTCGAATGGGATATCTCCTGCTGTGTCGAACCATTCCTGCAGTATGTCGATTACTCTCTCTACCGCCTGCTGAATATATTCATGACCAGCCTGAGATAATTTCTGTAGATTGGCGTTGAAGAGTTGCGGTTGCTTGCCCTGTGCCCTTTCAAAAGCTTTGGTAATGGTATAACGACCCATCTGGTCTTTGCTGGTTGCACCATATGCAATACCATTGAATAACTCTCGCATAATTGCAGTGATGCGTTCCACGGCAATTTTTGTGCGACGCAAACCTGCCACCGCAAGTGGTTGTACTTCCGCGCGCAGAACTTTGTAGGAGTCGGCGAAACTGGACACTGCTGAATCGAGCGAATCAAAAATCGTTGGATCTTCAAACAACTGCTCAGTGTCTGGACCGCGTAATAGAGCTATTTTGGCAAACCCTTCGGGATGGTTGTAATTAATTGAGTGATCGCCAGCTATAACTGCGTGAGCAATTTTAGAAGTTTCATTGTCTGGATGAGGTACGAACCATTCTTCAATGCCGACCAGACGCAGTAAAGTTCTTTCTTCCGGTGAGAAAAGAATGCGATTGAGATCGTTGGTAAGGTGATATTTGTTAAACGGATTGGCAATTTTTTCTCGAATGTGGCGAATTGTGCGATGAGTCGAAAGTGAAGCGGCTGGTCCAAGACCAGTTTCCAGCAATTCGGGAGCAAGACCCACTGCGTGACAAATTTGCACCGCCGCCACTTTGCCCATGAAATCGGGTGGAGCAATCTGATGTTCCTTAATTGCTCTGGTGATGCGCTCAATTGAAATCCAGGTATCTTCTGAATCCAGCGGCATTAAACGGGAAAGGGCAGCTGCAGCTGCTTGCGCACCATGAATGTTGTGATAAAGAAAATTAGTTCTGGTTTTGACAGAGTCAGAAAAAATTGAAGCAATTAAAGCATCGCGAGTTTCTTCGCCCGAAAGCTTGAGCAGGCGTGCGGCTTCGGCAACCTGATTAACTTCGGCTCGGGTGTGCTTCCAGTTCATTTCCCATTGGTACTGGTGAGAACGATTATTTTTTAAAGCAGAGCGATCTGATCGCGCGAAGTGACTGCGCACCAGAGCCAGGCATTGCCAGATCAGTTTCTTTTGAGCGGGGCTCAATCGTTTATCTTCTTGCAAATGAGTGCAAGCGTCCGTTATTGAGCCGTCCACGCTTAATACAGGCACTGCGCTAAGGTCTTTTTGCGTTTCAAGAACTATGTCTTCTAAGTCGGCAATGTTTTCGGGTATCGGCAGAAGGCTTGCGAATTTGAAATTGTCGGTTAGTTCGTCCAGTAGTCGACTTTGATCGCCATTCAGTTGACCCAAAACTTTTGGCTTTGCTGCGTCAACTTTGGAGGCTTCCTGCTTCATTACAAATGATTCCTGTGTGAGGCGGGCACCAGTGGACACACCACTTTGCCGAGTATCTCTCCTTATGCCACGCTCCTCGTCGCATCAATCTCATTATGAAGAAGGGTGCTGACTGGACCTTTGCCGATGTTTCAATGTTGCTGATAAAGTTGTCTCTGTTCGATAGCGGCCTTACGTGGAATTAAAAGGTACTGGAGGCGTTCCTTTAAGAAAGCGCCTCACGCACCGTGCATGGTGTGTCGACTGTGTAGCTTACCAGTGGTGGTAACGCCAGGCTTCGTGTCTATCCCAGTAGTGATTATGGTCGTGGTCATATCGACCAAAGGCCGGACCCCAGCCTGCATATGGATAGCCAGCGTGGTTTCTGCTCCAGGCGCGTTGCGCCGCGTAGAATTCATGACGATCCCAGCGACCATCGTGGTTATGGTCCCGACGATTGAACCAGTCTCCGGCAATGGCAGCATTGCCGATCAGCATGCCGCACAGAAGCAGCATCGCTACAGTAATTTTTTTCATTCTTACTCCTCAGTCTATATGAAACAAGTCGATGTGTTTCCAACGCGAACGTTGCTTAGGACGGCATCGTTTTTTTCATGGTTCCGGGCTAGGAACAATTTGATTTAAATTTTAGCCGATTTCTCCTTAACATTGCTGAGTCAGGGCTAAATCATCGCGTTCTGTGTGTTCGAGCCCATTTAAGGCGATCACTGCATCGACGCATTGAGCGGGTAATTTCTAAAGGCGACTGGTCTGGAAAGATTCAAAACTGTAAAAAGTCGGAATAATCTTCGTTTGACCCTATGATTCGGCGTCAAGCGAGTACTATATTGTTGGTCTTTAAACAGGATTTCAAGTTGTCCTGTCTGGATTGAAAGAGTGTTTTGTGACGACCCTCTCCTTCCTTAGGGATATCTTTGATATGCTTGGATAGGTGCTGGCCAATATAGATGCCGAGAAGCTACTCAGAAGAAGAAATTCAAGAAATTGTCTCTGCCGTCGAATCGGCAGATAACGCTTTTCGCGCAGGCAATTTTGAAATCGCTGAAGAGATTTATAATCAGGCGTTGCCGCTGTTAGAACAAGCAATCGGCAAAGACGACCCCGACACTCTTGCCTGTCTGCAGAATCTGGGTGATTGTTGCTTTGGTGTGCAGGCTTATGCCGACGCTATTAGACACTATGAAAAGCTGGTCAACACCAACGAGCGTGTATTTGGTGCCAGTCATCAAAATACGATCGCTGTTCTTTTGAAACTAGCCAAGGCTTACGGCTTAGAAGGGCGTCAAGCAGACGCCGATCGAGCGATGCAAGCGGCGTCCGATCGCACACATGTGCCTGTCAGTGACTTACTTGATACCGCTGATAGGGTCATTGATAATGCTCGCTCCTCTGAGTTTGATCGCAACGCTCAGCGCAAGCAATTGGAAGAACTGCAACGTAGCACGCACGCTTTTCAACAATTGAAGATGCCCAACGGTCAGCCTCTTTACGATGATGATGACGTCCAGGAGTCTCAATCAGTCGATTTTGACTTAGATCAAAATATTTCGCAGAAAATGCATCGTCCTTCGGCTCATCGTCTGCAAGCATCAGATCTAAGACGTGTAGCCGATGTAACAGAAGAGCGCCCTGAGCCAGAAGATTGGGTCGGCAAATTAAAAGCAAAGGCGCCGATTATCGTCCCTGTTGTAGGCGTCATTCTTGTAATTGGACTGGTTGTTTTCATCTGGCTTTCGTTGCCGTCGAGTGCGCCGCCCACGCCAGATCCAGACGCAGCTACTGTAAAAACGGCCGGGGACGTCGTACCGGCAGAAACTTATTATCAAACTCCAGATGCACAAGAAGTGCTCAAATTAGATGGCGATCAAGCGGATCTCGTCATTGGTAAAGACACCGCTAAGTGTCCTGTGATTCACATCGGCAATAGCTGGCTGGATATATTTCAAATTTTAGTGGGACCCTTTACGGGGCATGAAATCTGGTTTGTCGAAACGCCTGATGGCCTCACGCGAGAAAATGGACCCAAATATTACGGCAAAAATTCGCCCGAAAGGGTCGTTATTAATGAAATCAACGCGGTTGCTCGCAAAGCTTCTTCCTGGTATACGGTCAGCCGCAAATATCCAGTTTCCAGTGAAGAATTGCAGTCCAGCGAAGTGATGTACAGGAATCCAATTTCAAAAGTGCCATCCGCTCCAGTCCTTGGTCGATACGACCGTACTGATGCCGATATCAAAGAAATGATCGAAGGGGCGCCGGATCAGACGCTTGAAGAGGCTTTCAGGCATGTTCGTAAATCAGCTTTGGACGTCAAAACTGATACCACTGGCTTGTGGAAAGAGGAAGCTAAACCAAAGCCCTGCTCCGTGCATTGCGCGACTGTCCTCATCGAAGCTGACACCATCCATTATCTCTTCTTTGTTCATGGTTTCGATCGCCACGGCTACTTGCTTAGAGCGGCGACGAATTATCCTGAAGACGTATTTTTGATCTCGCTCAAAGACGGCGCCCAGACAAAATTCCAACAACCTAATTTTCTGGAAAAGCCGCCAGTAAGACAACGTCGCATTGTTATTCTCAAGCCACCAGATAATATGGACACTCGCCTGGTCCACTTTATCTGGCCTTTGATTTTCGCGGTTTTCGCTGCTCTATCGGTGGCCTGCACCGGCTTCGAATCGGCCGCTGACGGTGAACGAAAGGTCGGTGTGTTGCCGAAAGGAACAGCTGTGATGGCCACCTGGGTTTTTGTAGCGCTATGTTTTGCTTCGATGATTGCTCTCGTTGCTCCATGATTGTTATAAAAATTACTTCTGGTCAGCAGGTTTTTCCAGCAAACCATGCTGTCTGAGTCCGTTCATGATGAAATTGGTGACGATGCCCTGTCTCAAGCTGATGCCCATTGTTGGTTCGGCATCTGGTAATGTAGTGTTGAAAGCGCTGGTTGAATTGTTGTCGAAGTGACCGACGATGTGCAAAACGTGGCCCTTTCCCATAGCAAACGTAGCCGCAAGTATTCCTTTGTTGTCTGGATCGCTTTTAGCTAGTTGGGTACTGCGCACCAACACATGAACATCCTGGCAGCGAATGTGCACTGTCTGACATTTATCATCGAGTCGCCAGCGAGCATAAGGAACGCAGCCTTTTACAAGAGAGGCAACCGGGTCGACAACGATAGCGTCAACTGTTTCAGGAAATGAATAACCGCTATTCCAGCCGATAAAGCCACTATCGTCCACGCTGGTCAAGCGAGCGAGGGTGCCATCAAGTGCCCAGTCGGTGGTGACAAGATAGCCGCCCCCTTGAACAAAATTGCGAACGATTTCAATGGCATTGGGATTGAGGGCGCCTGCGCAATCAACAATGATCACGGCAGTTTTGTCGAGATTCGTTTTAGTCAATTGATTGGCGGCAATTTTGTCGAAGCCCAGACCAAGAGCATGCAGAATATGACCTGAATCGTCCCACTGACCTTTCACGTCGATAATTGAGTCTTTGGGGATGACGCCAACTTTGCCATAGTTTTTTTCCAGCCAGCCTCTAAAGACACCCGCGCCAACGTTGCGCGCATCAGGTTGAGGAATTCTTGGAGCACCATGCATGATGCGCTCAGCTTCCTCTGACAGTCCCAGTGTTATCCCTGGGTCCGACAAATACTTTTTACGTTGAGGGCGAGCGCTTCGCCCCGCGCCCTCATCTCGTACCTCTACTTCAGGGCCCTCCAGATGAGCCCCCTGAGAATTTGAATTCTCTGGTGTCCAGCCATATGGCGTCGCATTTGTGACTGCGTGCCCGCTTTGAAGTTGATGTTGAGGACTGTTTTCATTGGTGTGCCTGGAGAGGTCCACATCGCTCGAGTGTCCGGGGGCCAGATTTTTGTTCGCCGGCGGCGGCTTAATGCGGAAATTAGTCTGACCGTCTTCAACCCAATCTGATGCCTTAGATTGGGGGGCATTGATCGAATTGAGCGATAGTGATAATAGTAAAGCGAGGGAAAGCGCGGCACACGCATGAGAGCACAGCTTGATTTTCGGCTGCGACAGTTGACGAAATTTTCGAGATGTGAATTCTGGCGCCATCTATTGCATCTGTTTGCCAAACACTGAATTAGTATTTTAGGCGAAAGCGAGCAAGATTGCCGACCTTTTCAAAAGTATTTGCTGTGCCTAGCTCAGGCGTGCTTACTCATGGCTGGTCTAGCGTCTTGCGCGGTGTTATTAACTCCGCGGCGCAAGATAGCCAATGCCTCAAGACTAGGCCAGATGATTTCTTTCATCTCTTCTAAATGATAAAGACCAATTTCTTTTTGATCATAGCGCCGACAAATGTCTTCCCATAACTGGAACAAACGCTTTGGGCAACAAGTTTCTCTGGCTATTCTTTGAAATTCCAGAAGGTCGAACTTTTCTGGAGTTTTTTCTGGTATATACACCGATTGCACTGATTGATCTTCTGGCTGTTTTTCCTGATTAGTCATGACGTATTCCTCCGCGCACACACACACTAGCAAGAGAATGCCCATTAATGAGTGGTCTGTCAAGTTATCTTTTCGTATTTTGTGCAATTGCAGGTGGTATCAGTGCCATCTAAAAAGAGGTGGTATAAGCACTGGCTGTGGTGGCGAAGCCAAAATGCCAAGTTTCGGCGTTCGGGTGAGCATCTGCTCAAATTTGGGGATAACGCTTTGAAGTTTTCGGTGGTAATTGTTCTGGATTCCGCTTAAAAGGTTAGAGATGTCTAGGCCAAGAGCGTTCAAGCGGAAACTCTGGCGGGCATATTGAGGAATGAGTACGGTTATATTTGTCAGCTATGGGAAATTCACCATTGTTGATGCCATTGAATTTGACGTAATCTGAACTTTCCCAGGGTTTATAAGGCTTAAAAGCTCAAAATGGCAAACGACAAAGCAGAACCAGCCAAGGCAAAAGATACACAAGCTCAGCCAAACGACAGCCAGGTAGTGCATCCACCCAATCTGCTCGAACTTGCCGGTGGCGTCGAAGCGGGATTAACTGCCGCCAAATACGCTTTTCAGGATAAACTCTCTGGTATCGAGCAAATCGGCGAGCAAACCGCTAATGCGGCAACGAGCGCAGTAATAGGCAAAACTATTTTCTCTAAAGAATCAATTGATGCTCTGGCTCCCAAAGAGCATGAGCACGCTAAAGCTTATACAACTAACTGGTATTTCGAGCAGGCGGGAGCAGCCCTTCCTTTAGTGGCTGCGGTTACTGTTGGTCATAAACTTGGTGTACTGGGTACCAAGGAAGCTGTGCAGGCAGATAAAGTCGGCGCTGAGGCCGGCAATGTTTTGCATCGCTCCTCCACCTCTTTCATTGATGCATCGGGTGCCAAGGAAGATGCGCTAACTAATTATTTGCATCGCGCCTCCACTCTTTCTTTGAGGCAGACTCCGCTTGGTCTAAATGTACGCAATGCAGCCGCAATCGGTTTTGCTTCAGAATTTGCCAACGGCACAGATACAAAAAATAATGACAGCTTACTCAGCAGTCTGGTTACTCGAACTATTGATGGTTCCATTGGCTCAATAGCGATGATTTCGATGAGTCTGGGCACACTTGGCACACAGGCTGCTTTCAAGGCAGCCGGCAAAGTAATTTTCAAAGAAGCGACTGTGAGTGCAGTGGATAGCGCTGCTCTAAGCGCCGAAACTGGTGCGGCTAAAGTTACGCAAAACGTATTCGCTAAAGCCACTGAAAGCACATTCAATAGATTAAAGAGTGTGGGCGCCAACGCCATAATCGCCGGAATTGGCGGTGCGTCAGCAAGTCCCGTCGGCTATCTCGCTGGTGCGGAAATTCATGGTAAAGAAGTGACTTTCTCCGGTCTGGCTGAAAATGCAGTCAGCTCTGGTGTTGTAGGTGGTACTTATGGAGCCGCTGCTTCGTTACGTGGTAATAGCAAAGCCGCAGTCAAATCAGACAAAACAATTTCGGATACGTCAAGCACTTCCATTTCAGCACGATTCGCAAGCGCCACAGAAGCTGTACGTGACCTGATATTTGGCAGACAAGGCGGCCAACTGGGCACGGCTATGGCTAGCGATGCCAAAGGCCGGGCAGGCTCAAAAGTCAAAAATTTTGACGAGAGTTTTCTGGACTACATGAAATTTGCCGGTGGCAACGGACCAGTTGATCCAGGGCCTGTTGAATATATATTGAAAGGGCTTGAGAACAAATCAATCAAAGAAGGCACTCTGCAATTCTTTGCCGAGGGCAGTAGTTCTGCCGAGCAGAGAGCATTTGTGGCAGCCAGTCTAAGATCGGAAAGCAGAGCCGCTTTTTTGAAAATGATGGAAGTCTCGCGTGACGGCAGTGCCGCTGCTCAAAAAGGTTTTGTGCAAGAAGTATCAGCCGATAAGCAAACTGTCGCTGATCTGCAAATGATGACACAGCGCCTCAATGACGCCAAATTGACCAGGATTGTCGACGCCGTTGTAAAGCCAGTGGTTGAACCGGCAGCTACACCAGGTGAAATACCCTCTATCAAAATGGCTGCTTCGCCAGGTTCAACGCCAGTTGATTTTGACGCAGCCACCAGAGAATCGCTCAAGGTCAAAGTCAAACTGGCTGACGCGACGCTAGGGCAACCAGTGGCCGACGGCTTTGTTCACCTGTTGGATGCCGCTAATAAGACAGGTACGCCTGAGCATCTGGCGACCTTTTTCCGCGCGGTTGATGCTAATCCGAAAATTTCGGACGGTGTTAAGCAACTTGCCGACCAGACTAATCTGCAATCGGTCAAAGATCTCGCAGCCATGTCTGAGAAACCTGCTTTGCGTCAGGCGGTTGCGCAGCTTGTAGAAGCAGCTAATGATGGCAGTAGTGCTTCGCAAAGACAGGCGTTTATCGATACTGTCGGTAACGATCGTAGCACTATTCCGGATTTGAAAAAAATAGCAGAACGCTATAACGACCCCCGTTTGAAAGAATTGGTGCATGCAGCAGACACTGCTGATATCGACCTTGTCGTCAAAACTCAAAAAGAAGCTGATGATTTGAAAGCAGCCACCAAAACTGTTGAAAATTTGATTCGTTCCGGTGGTACTGATACAACCGAATTGAACAGAATAGTTCGTGACGATGATTCTCTAGCCAGTCTGCAGCCACACTTGAGACATATCGTCGAGCGCCTCGGCGGCGAGGAAATCGCCAAAAAAGTCGATGAAGCTTATGCTGGTCGCTATGAAAAAATCGAAGTGCACACACTGGGCGATCCAGCGATGCCTCGTCCCGAACAGGTCCAGACTGTATCTGTGCGTTCAAATCTGGTTCACGATTTCAATCAAATGACTGGGTTGGTGCAGGAAATTCAGGATTTGTACAGCCCAACTCGGCCGAAAGACGCGCCATCGCCTGACTGGTATTATATTTTGCTCAAAGTGCGAGCTCAGACTGAAACGGGCAAGGCGCTTGAGGGTGCCGTTAAAGAGTATGCTCAAAAGACTTTTGACCCTCGTTTTCGAGCTTTTGTCAATGATGCTTATTTGCCACCAGAAGGCGTCGTGCTTGGACCAGAGCGCACATTTTCTGCCGCTAACGCACAAGAACAGGCCGCTTTTGGTGATTTCGCAAAAGTTCTGAAAAGTTGGCCAAAAGTTGCTGCCGGTGAAATTCCCTCTCACGATGACGTGCTCAATTACCGGACGCAGGCGCTTACGTATTTAGCCAATCATCAAAATCTGCACGAAATGGTTGTGCGCTATGGCGAGCAAACCAATTCTAGCTTTGAAGCAAGCGTAATCGACTCTTTTTATGGCACCAAAAACCTGGAGCGTTTTCCTGGCGTTCTCCGCAACGAAGTCGCACTGCCTGTTGAAAGCGCTGAGCTGCGCGGTCTCAGACGTGACCCAGCCGCTAGCACCTTAATCGACGGTTCGCTGGACGTTAAATTTGAGTACTTAGGTCAGGTGGCAGAGCATCTAGCACAGCCTGCTGCTCTCGATACTCCTTACAGTAGACGAATGTTCAACGGTCAACCGCAAGTCACGCAAGATAAGCCTGTCGCTGGCGCAGGTACCTGGTCGGTAGCTGAATTTGATGGAACCTCCGTTGCCACCATTACGGGACATCCAGAGAATCTGCAAAAGATTCAAGACTTTGCTAATGGTACGAGAATTGAAGTCTATGGCCGCAATAGCGAGACTGAATCCTACACTCAGGTCTATTGGCCTGATCATTCCAATGTCAAAGTTGTTAATCCAGGAGTCGAGGGTAGCAATCGTTTCAAAATAGAATTTCCCCTGCAGGGCAATTACATCAGCACCGACTTCCCTGCTGATTCAAATGTCGTTCGCGAAATAGCCTGGGACGGCAAATTAACTCGAATCATGCGAGATGGTTCTGTTGATATGCAAAATATTGCCGATTTCAAAAAATTCGATCCAGAAGCTTACGACAATGCTCGCAAAGTTGAAGCTCAAGCCAAAGAAGCAGAGCAGAAGCAGGCGCAAGCAAAAGCCGATTCGGCGAAATTAGTCGATATATGGACTACGTCGAAAGATCCAAAAGAACGTCTGAAAGCGGCAAAGGAATTTAAGCCGGAAAATAGTTCGGTCGAGCAATTCCAGAGCTGGGTGAAATTTGCTTTTAGTGAATCCCCTCGAACAAGTGCAGAAATCTATCACGAGCTGGGTAATAACGCTTCGGCACTGGGATCTATGGCTAGTAAATTAAAAAGCGCAGAATACCCCAGATGGATCGAAAATTTGAAAGACTATCTTTCAGTGCCCGAAGCTCAAGCTGGCAAACTTAGCAGCGGTTCTGCGTACCCGGAATGGCTCGCTAACTTGAAAGTGAATGAACTGCCAGATTGGCTGAAAAGTGATGTCTATCAGAGATTTTATGAAAAGAAGCGCACCGAATCAGGCTTACCGATCAGTCCTGATGGTGGAAGTAATTTAGAACGTCTACGAGTACCACAACCTACTTTTACAGGCAGCGTGCCTTCTGAGGTCAGCGCCTACTTCCGTTTAAATGGTGAACCAAAGGAGGTTCGTCCTGGCTTCAACGGACGACCTTCTACAACCTATGCTTTCAGAAGAATAGGTGATGACTCGGTCGGTTTAAGAATGGAAGTTCTCAATGATTTAAATTTCGTCATAGATGATAAAGAAGGCAACAAAGAAGGCAACAAAGAAGGTCGTAAAGAAGTTGATAAAGACGTGACTGAACGTTTGATGAAACTTGGTTCTCAGGATGGTCCTGCGTTGCAAGACGTGATCAAGCAAATGACCAATATTCGTAATAGAAACAGCGAATTTCGTGAGTTGGTGTCTTTAGCGTTGACTCATGCTGACAATATTTATTCAGTCAAAGTATTGCTCGATGCAACCGACAAAGCATGCGACTCGAAAACGCCAGTTGGCGAAAAACCGGTAGATCTTGAATTAGCGAGGGAGGCTGCCACTGCTATCTTATTGGACCGCGACCCGACGCAGGCGACAAGGGCGAATACTTTACTGACTAAGTTATACAACAATGAAGTTACACGTGATCCACTTCCGAAGGGAGAACCTAGACCTGTGAGAGGAGGACCTAAACTTCCGCCATTTGATGTGAAAATGCTCACTGCTTACACTCTTGCAGAGCCAGGAAAAGTAGTTGCTCCGCGTCGTGCTAGCGGACTGGTCTTTGGTTCGGATGCAGAGAGCGCACCCGAGCCAGCTCCGGCAGAGCCAGAAGGTGAAACCGCAAGCGGTGCCGGGAATGCCTTGCCGACACCCGGTAACTCGGCTCTGGACCTACTGCGCGGCAGCGGCGATGTCCAGGAGCCCGAGCATTTAGAAGCGCCAGCGGCGCCTGTTGAAACGCCGGAGCCAGAGGTAGCGCCAGCACCGGAAGCGCCTGTTGAAGTACCGAAGCCCGAGATAGTGCCCGTCCCGGAAGCACCTGTTGAAGTACCGAAGCCCGAGATAGTGTCCGCCCCGGAAGCGTCCGTCGAAACTCCAGAACCACAATTGCCTCCAGTGGTTGAAGCGCTTGCGCAAAAAATTGGCGAAAAACTGAGCGAATCTGGCTCCTTCGGAGAAAATTCAGTCTTTTCAACCGAG
>Ga0182030_10016796_pt1 | contig 14200 bp, 12 predicted proteins | sample 812S3MmetaG_FD_121299 | JGI IMG/M metagenome (GOLD analysis project Ga0182030, IMG submission 121299) | Permafrost microbial communities from Stordalen Mire, Sweden - 812S3M metaG (Illumina Assembly) | ecosystem: Environmental > Terrestrial > Soil > Wetlands > Permafrost | place: Sweden...
AACAGTGGTGTTCTGCACCACCGAGACTGACATGTCGTTCATCGAGCAGGCGATCGAGCACGGCGCGCAGGAATTCATCATGAAGCCGTTCGATGAGGAGATCCTGATCGGCAAGCTCGCGCAGGTTGGCCTGGCATGAGTCTCGCGGCCCACCCGACGCCGGGGGTCGTTGCGTCAGCCACAAGCGTCGCGCCGCCACTGGCGCCACCAGCTCAGGTGCGGGTCATGGTGTGCGACGATTCGGTGGCGATCCGAGGTGCGATCGTGCGCATGCTGGAGTCCGATCCGGCGATCCGTGTGGTGGCGCGTTGCGCGAATGGACGGTTGGCGATCGACGAGCTTGCCCGCACCCAGGTCGACGTGGTGGTGCTCGACATCGAAATGCCGGTGCTCGACGGCATCGCCGCGCTGCCATTGCTGTTAAAGGCCGATCCCGACCTGCGTGTCATCATGGCGTCCACCCTGACCACGCGCGGCGCCGATATCGCGCTGCGAGCGCTGCGGCTGGGCGCGGCTGATTATGTGCCGAAACCGACCTCGATCGGCGTGGCCGGCAACGAGATGTTTCGTGACGAGCTGATCGCGAAGGTGAAGGGCCTCGCGCGTCTGCGCCGCCGCGCCAGGTTGCCGCCGGTGCCTGGTCGCGCGCCCGCCCCCGCGGTGCGCCTGCTGCCGGCATCGCCCGTGCCGGCACGGCTGTTGGCGATCGGCAGCTCGACGGGTGGACCGCAGGCGTTGTTCACGCTGGTGCAAAACCTCGGTGCGACGTTGTCGGTGCCGGTGGTGCTGACCCAGCATATGCCGCGCACGTTCACGCCGATTCTGGCCGAGCACATCAGCAAGCTGGGCATGTTGCCCTGCGCGGAGGCGCGGCACGGCGAGAAGTTGGAGGCGGGCCATATTTATCTCGCGCCAGGCGATCGTCATCTGCTGGTTGAGCGCGGCGCCACCGGGCTGCAGGCCAAGCTGACCGAAGACCCGCAAGAGAATTTCTGCCGACCATCCGTCGACCCGATGCTGCGCAGTGCCGCCGCCGCGTGTGACGGTCGTGTGCTGGTGGCGATGCTGACCGGCATGGGGCATGACGGGCTGGCCGGCACGCGCCGTGTGATCGAGGCTGGTGGCACCGCCATCGCGCAAGATGAAGCGACCAGTGTGGTCTGGGGCATGCCGGGTGCGGTGGCTCAGGCGGGATTGTGCCACGCGGTGCTGCCGCTGGCGGAGATCGCGCCGAAGCTGCGGGCCTTGCTCGGGGGGGCGTTCACCAGACGTGTGGGCGCATGACCGGGGTGGTGACATGACCGGGGTATTGGCGCCGGCCGCGTTCGACACCATCGCGAATTTGCTGAAACAACGTTCCGGCCTCGCGATCGGTCCGGATAAGCTCTATCTGCTGGAGACGCGGTTGGCACCGATCCTCAAGCGGCAGGATCTGCGCGACCTGAGCGCGTTGGCCGAGCGGTTGCGTGGACCGCGCATGGATGCGCTGGCGCAGGAAGTGGTCGAGGCGATGACCACCAACGAGAGCCTGTTCTTCCGCGACGACAAGCCGTTCGAGCATTTTCGTACCCAGGCGCTGCCTCGGCTGCATGCGGCCCGCCCGCCCGGAGCGCCGGTGCGTATCTGGTCCGCCGCCGCGTCGTCGGGCCAGGAGGCCTATTCACTGGCGATGGCGATCACCGACATGCGCGCCAGCCTGGGCGATCGGCGCGTGGAGATCATCGCGACCGATATTGCGCGCGAGCAATTGGCCCGGGCGCGCGAGGGGTTGTACAGCCAGTTCGAGGTGCAGCGCGGCCTGCCGATCCAAATGTTGGTGAAACATTTCCGCAAGGAGGCCGCGGGGTGGCGGGTGGCGGAGACGATCCGTCGCATGGTGGATTTTCGCGAATGGAATCTGCTGACCGATCTGCGCGGGCTGGGGCGCTTTGACATCGTGTTCTGCCGCAATGTGTTGATCTATTTCGATCCACCAACCAAGGCGCGGGTGCTGGACGCGATTGCCGCGCTGATGCCGGCGGACGGGCTGCTGTATCTTGGCGGGGCGGAGACGGTGCTGGGGATTACCAGCCGGCTGGCGCCTATCGCCAATGCGCGTGGTGTGTATGGGCTGTCATCGGTGACGGCGGCGGTGGCGTAGGGGCTGGCGGTTCTCTCTCCCGTCATGGCCGGGCCTGTCCCGGCCATCTGTGCAATCTTGGTGCTGCGATAGATGGTCGGCACAAGTCCGGCCATGACGTTGGGCGCGGCCGTGACGTCTGATACCAGGTAGCTTAATGCCTGACCCAGCGGCCCTGCCTCAACGTCATGCCGACGGAGGTCGGCATCCACGCCTTTCGCTACTGCAACAAAAGCAAGGCGTGGATACCGGGTCGGAGCCTGTCCTCGGGCCGGCTTTCAGCCGGACCCGTGGGCCCGGCATGACGTGGTGGGCGGCAAAGAGTCAATCATTCTGTGACCTGATATAACTCTGTGCCAGATTGATTGCTTGCTTTGTTACGACACGCGCAAACTAAGGAGCATTGGATCGGAGGACTGGTCAGGATAACATCCGCCCAAGACCAATGGATTGGGGGACACATGTCCGCGACCGCCGCAAAGACCGGCATCGGTGCGCCTGTGCGTCGGCGGGAGGATCTGCGCCTGCTGACCGGCAGCGGCCGCTACAGCGACGACCTTAACCTGCCAGGACAGGCATATGCGATCATGCTGCGCTCACCGCACGCGCATGCGCTGATCCGCGCGATCGACACGACGGCTGCCCGCGCGGCACCCGGCGTGCTCACCATTCTGACCGGCGCGGACATGCTGCGGGACAATCTGCACCCCATTCCGCATGCGGTCTGGTCGAATCATCCCGCCGAGATCTTCCTGCCCAATTCGGACGGCTCCGTCGCCTATAATCCGCCGCATTTCTGCATGGCCACCGACGCCGTGCGGCAGGTGGGTGAGGTCGTCGCCGTCGTCGTTGCCACCAACATCGCCGCCGCGAGGGATGCCGCTGAGCTCGTGGTTGTCGACTATCAGTCGCTGCCCGCGGTGACCCATGCGCTCACCGCCGTCGCCCCCGGCGCGCCACTCGCCCGTGCCGACGCGCCATCCAATGTTTGCGTCGATGCCCAGGTCGGCGATGCCGTCGCGACGGACGCTGCCTTTGCCGCTGCCGCGCATGTGGTACGATTGGACACCTGGGTGCACCGCGTCGCCGGCGTGCCGATGGAGCCGCGCGCGGCGATCGGCGTCTACGACCGCGACACCGGCAAATACACCTTGCACGCGGGCGCCGGCGGTGCGGTCCGGCCACGCAACGACCTTGCCGCCGTGCTCGGCGTGCCCGAGGCGGACGTGCGCATGGTGATGCACGACGTCGGCGGCAATTTCGGCACGCGCGGTGCCTTCAATCCGGAGTTCGGCCTGGTGGTCTGGGCCGCGCGCCATGTCGGTTGCCCAGTGAAATGGACGAGCGACCGGAGTGAGGCGTTCCTGTGCGACTACCAGGCGCGTGACCTTGCGGTGACCGCCGAACTTGCGCTTGCGGCGGACGGCACGTTCCTCGCGATGCGCGGCTCCAACCTGGCGAATATCGGCGCCTATCCGGTGGGATTCAGTCCGCTGCAAAAAGGTGTCGCGATTGCCTCCAGCATCTACCATGTACCGCATGTGCATTTTCGCGCCCGCGCCGCGCTGACCAACACCGCGCCGACGCGCCCCTATCGCAGCGCGGGCCGGCCCGAAGTCATGTTCGTGATGGAGCGGCTGATCGATCTCGCGGCGCATCAATCCGGCCTCGACCGTGTCGCGCTGCGCCGGCGCAACCTGGTGCCGGAAAGTGCGATGCCGTACCGAAATCCATTCGGCATGACCTACGACAGCGGCGCCTATCACACGGTGATGGATCGCGCGTTGACACTCGGCGACTGGGGCGGTTTTTCCGCCCGCCGCACCGAGGCGCAAGCGCACGGCAAACTGCGCGGCATCGGTGTCGCCAACTATGTGGATACAGCCACCGGCGTGCCGCGCGAACGTGCCGAGATGACGATCAAACCCGAAGGCGTGGTCGAACTGATCATCGGCACCGGCTCGCAAGGCCAGGGTCACGAAACCAGTTTCGCGCAGCTCGTCACCGAGTGGCTGGGCGTGCCGAACGACTGCCTGCACCTGGTGACCGGATCGTGAATTATGTCGCGGTGGATGACGTGGGACGCGCGGTGAATCCGATGATCGTGCACGGACAGGTGCATGGCGGCATCGCCCAGGGCGTCGGCCAGGCGCTGTGGGAACAATGCGTCTACGATCCCGTCGACGGCCAATTGCTGACCGGCTCGTTCATGGACTACGCCATGCCGCGCGCCGACCTGCTGCCGTCCTACGTCACCGAAATGAGCGAGGTGCCGTCGCCCACCCATCCGCTCGGCATCCGTCCGGCCGGCGAGGGCGGAACGACCCCAGCGCTGGGCGTGGTGGTCAACGCCGTGGTCGATGCGCTGGCGGAGTTCGGTGTCACCCACATCGAGATGCCGGTCACCCCGGAACGGGTCTGGCGGGCGATTCGTGGGGGGTAGAGGCTTGCACCTCGCCCGCTCTTCGCGGGAGAGGTCGGCGAGCGGAGCGAGACGGGTGAGGGAGCGTACGCGTGGCAAGACCCTCACCCGTGTCGCTTCGCGCCCCGACCTCTCCCGCAAGCGCGGGAGAGGTGCACGCGGCACCAGTTTCCGCCGTCCGCGACCCGCTCTAAACTGTCGGCCTTGAACACGGGGATACCTCGCATGGACTTCGACCTGTTCGTGATCGGCGGCGGCTCGGCCGGCGTGCGCTGCGGGCGCATCGCCGCGGGCCATGGCGCGCGCGTCGCCGTCGCCGAGGAACGTTTCTGGGGCGGCACCTGCGTCAACGTCGGCTGCGTGCCGAAGAAGCTGCTGGTGCAGGCGGGCGAATACGGCGGCTGGGCCGATGACGCCGCCGGCTTCGGCTGGACCATCAAGAAAGGCCCGCACGACTGGGCCAAACTGATCGCCGCCAAGGACAAGGAAATCAACCGCCTCAACGCGATCTACCGCCGCCTGCTCGACAATGCCAAGGCAACCGTGTTCGACGCCCGTGCCGTCTTTCTTGATCCGCACACGCTCGACGTCGGCGGCCAGCGTGTCACGGCCGAGCGCATCGTCATCGCCACCGGCGGTCATCCGACGCGCGTGCCATTCCCCGGCAGCGAGCACGCCATCATCTCCGACGACGCGTTCTACCTGCCGGCGATGCCGCGCCGCGTCGCCGTGCTCGGCTCCGGCTACATCGCGCTGGAATTCGCCGGCATCTTCGCCGCCCTCGGTGCCCAGGTGGACCTGGTCTACCGCGCGCCGCTGCCGTTACGTGGCTTCGACCAGGACATGCGCGAGGCCGTCGCCGAGGCACTAATCGCGCAGGGAATCACGCTGCATCCCGGTTGCACGCCGCGCGCGCTGGAACCGAACGGCGACGTCAAGATCCTGACGCTGAGCAACGGCACCGGACTGACGACGGAGCTGGTGTTCAGCGCGCTTGGCCGTGCGCCGGCGACCGTGGCACTCGGCCTCGACGCGGCCGGGGTCGCAACGAACGCCATAGGCGCGGTGACGGTGGACGCTTACCTGCGCACGACGCAGCCGCATATCTACGCCATCGGTGATGTCACCGACCGGCTGAACCTGACCCCGGTCGCGACGGCCGAGGGCCACGCTTTGGCCGACTCGCTGTACGGCAATCTGCCGCGCTCGATCTCGTTGCAGAACGTTCCTACCGCGGTGTTCACCACGCCGCCGATGGCCACCGTCGGGCTGACCGAGGAGCAGGCCGCCGCGCACGGCCCGGTCGACGTCTATGTCAGCAAGTTCACCCCGATGCGCCACACCATATCGGGCCGCGCGCGTCGGAGCGTGATGAAGCTGGTGGTGGACCAGGCGACACAGAAGGTGCTCGGCGCACACATGCTGGGTGAGGATGCGCCGGAGATCATGCAGGGCCTGGCGATCGCGCTGGTGATGGGGGCCACCAAACAGGATTTCGACCGCACCATCGGCATCCATCCGACCGCGGCCGAGGAGTTCGTCACCATGCGCACCCGCACGCGCGTCGCGGGCGTGGCGCAAGCGGCGGAGTAGTATCAAGGATCGAATTGAGTGACCCACCGGCGGCTCCACGTCATGCCGGGACCAAGTCCCGGCATGACGTGGAACCGCCGGTGGGTCACTCTTTCGGGTATCTGACGTGACACACTGACAATCACGCCGCGCCCGTCGCAGAACGGGCCGGCCAGGGGAAACCCAGGGGGAAACAACATGTATCGACGCAGCTTCATCGCGGCTGCCGCGGCAGCAACCCTGCCGCTCGCCCGCCCGGCGATTGCCGGCAAAACCACCACCCTTGTCTTCGTGCCGCAGGCCAACCTGACCAGCCTCGATCCGGTGTGGACCACCGCCACCGTCACGCGAAACTTCGCGCTGATGGTCTACGAAAACCTCTACGGCCGCGACGAGGCGTTCAATCCGCAGCCGCAGATGGTCGCGGGTCACGCCATCGACAACGACGGCAAGCGCTGGACCATGAAACTGCGCGACGGCCTACTGTTTCACGACGGCACGCCGGTGCTGGCACGCGACTGTCTCGCCTCCCTGCACCGCTGGCTGAAACGCGACGCCGTCAGCGAAACGATCAACGCCCGTGTCGATGCGATCGAAGCACCCGACGACCGCACCCTGGTCTGGCGCATGAACCGCCCTTTCCCGCTGCTGGCGCATTTCCTGTCCAAGGTGCAGCCACAGCCGGTGATGATGCCGGCCCGCATCGCCGACGCCACCGATCCGTTCAAGCAGGTCACCGAGGTCGTCGGCTGCGGTCCCTTCCGCTTCCTCGCCGACGAATACGTCTCCGGCCACAGCGCCGCCTTCGCCCGCTTCGACAAATATACCCCGCGCCAGGAGCCCGCCTCCTACACTGCCGGCGGCCACAAGGTGCTGCTCGATCGGGTGGAGTGGCAGATCATTCCGGATCCGGCGACCGCATCGAGTGCGCTGATCGCCGGCGAGGTGGACTGGGTCGAGCTGCCGCAGCCCGACCTGGTGCCGATGCTGAAAAAGCAGTCCGGCGTCACCACCGGCCTGCTCGATATCTACGGCACGGTCGCGATCATCCGGCCCAACAGCCTGCACGGGCCCACCAGCAATGTCGGCGTGCGCCGCGCGATGATGGCGGCAATCAACCCGCGCGACGCCCTGATTGCCGCGATGGGCGAGGACCCTGCCGGCTGGCGCGCGCCCATGGGTTACTTCCTGCCCAACGTGCCCGCGGCCAACGACGCCGGCATGGATTTCCGCCGCAAGTCCTGGTCCACCGCCGAGGTCAAAACCATGCTCGACCAGGCGGGCTATGCCGGCGAACGCATCGTGCTGATGCACCCGACCGACCAGGTGGTCTACCACGCCTTCACCACCGTCGTTGCCGAACAGCTTCGGAAGGTCGGGCTGAACATCGACGAGCAGATGACCGACTGGGGCACCATCGTGCAGCGCCGCGGCAGCAGGGAACCGCTCGACAAAGGCGGCTGGTCGTTGTTCCCCGCCGGCGCCCCCGGCCCGGAATACGTCGACCCCATGCTGGCCAACACGCTGCGCAGCAACGGTGCCAAAGCCTGGTTCGGCTGGCCCGACGATCCCAAACTTGAGGCTGCCCACGCCGCCTGGATCGACGCGCCGGACGCCGCCACGCGCCGCGCGCAGGAGATCGCCTTCCAGGCAGCCGCCTTCGCCTACGTGCCAACCATTCCGCTCGGGCAATATCTGCCGCAGGCCGCCTGGCGCTCGAACGTCACGGGCCTGCTAAAGGGCTCCGCTCCGGTCTTTTGGGAAGCGCAGAAAGCCTGAGACGGCAATATCGTTACGGTGGCGCCAGGTTGACGCCGCGCCCGGTGTGCTGCAATCCAACTTATGCCTCGAACTTCAAACGAAAAGCAGTTGCGGTCCCGCCTGCGGTACGGCCCCTGCACTGTCGCCCTGGCGGTTGGCCTGTACTGGCCAATCTGTGGTCTGGCGCAAACCCCACCGAGTGTGGTTGCCGCCGCGCCGACAAAAGTCGCCTCCGCGGGCGAGTCAACGTTGCGGGCGACGACCTACAAGCTCGGCTCTTTTGTGATCAACCTCGCCGGCTACTCCTATGCCCTGGGCAGCGTGACCGGCGCCGGTATGGCCGCGGCAGCATCGGGCGTTATTGCCTGGGCCAGCTTCATCGCGGTGGACTACGTGTGGGACACCTATGACCCGGCCAACGCCAAGACGAGCGCCGACCAGGCGTTCGATACTGGGGAGGCGGCGCGGCGCAACACCCTGAAATACCTGACGTTCAAGCCAGTCGCCTTAGCCGAAAAATATGGGGTGCTATACCTGTTCTCGGGCTCGCTTGCGACGACCCTCACTTGGGGCACCGGACTGACATTGTTATCGTCCGGCTTCTTCTTTGCGAATGGCATGGCGTGGGACTGGTATGACTGGCAAGCGATGCAACCCGCCCAGACACCATCGGCGATGCAGAGCCAGAGCAGGACAGGCGGAGGCACGCGGCCCCCGCCTGTTTAACCTGCTCGACCCGGCCACCCTCTGCGGTTTGTTGTTGCCGACGCGATCGCCACCGCTACCTTCGCCGGCAGCCGCCTGCGGCGCGAAGTTGCTGTGGTCGCCGCCGGCACCCTCGCCGGCCGCGTTCTGCGATCCGCCGAAACCGATGGAGGACTTGCTCTACGCACAGGTGCACGTGCTGGCCCCCATGCGGGCCCCCATGCGGGCCAATGCCAGCGCGACGCTCGCCACCATCACAATCCGCTTCATGGATAATCTCCTAAACTCTGCGACCACGGTCATGTCGGTACGCGGTCAGGTCGGCACAACGCCAACAACACAACGAGGCCGCGGTCACACCTTCGGCACCCCGTCACGTCACGTCACGGCGCGGTCGCTATCCTGAGAGCTATCCACTGTGGGCCCGCGAGCTGTTCCTTTTGCGTTAGCAGAAGCACCATGACGAACGCCTTGTGCGCGGCCCGCGCGGCGTCGATTACCGTCTGCACGTCCCGCGGCGTCGCCACATCGGCGGTCTGCACGCGTAAGATGATGTCGCCGGCCTGCAAGCCGCGGTTGAACGCGTCGGTGCCCACGGCCACGGCATCGATCAGCACGCCGGCGTGCTGCCCCGCCAAGCCATGCCGCATGCGCGCATCGGCCGTGAGCGCGCTCAGGCTCAGGCCGAGATCGGGCGGCACCAGCATGACGGGTCCGGCCGGCTGGGCGGGTCCGGCACCGCCGATGGAATCGGGCTCCGGCCAATCGGTCGGCGTGGCGTGCAGTGTCTGCTCGCGCCCGTCGCGCAGCACGGTTATCGGCACGGCCTGGCCGATCGTTGACATGTCGATGCTCCGCAGCAGCGCGCGCTCGTCGCTCGGCGTCTTGTTGTCATAGCGCACGATCACGTCGCCGACCTGCAGCCCCGCCGCTTCGGCCGGCCCGCCTAGGCGCACCACCGAAACGATCGATCCGATCGGCTGCGGCATGCCCAGGGCGACCGCCATGTTCTGCGTCACCCGCTCAACCCGTAGGCCCAGATAGGGCGCGCGGTATTGTCCATCGTGCATCAGGCGCGTGGCGAAGAATTTGGCGTCGTTCGCCGGAATGGCGAATCCGAGGCCCGCCGAGCCCGCGCCCGGCGACAGGATGGCGGTCGCGATGCCGATCATCTCTCCGGCGCGATTGAACAGCGGTCCGCCGGAATCGCCATGATGGATCGCCGCATCCGTCTGGATGAAATCGTCGTACGGCGTGGCCTTGATGTTGCGATTCAGCGCGCTGACCACGCCCGCGGTGATCGAGATGCCGGCGCCCAGCGAGTTGCCGATCGCGACGACCGGATCGCCGATCCGCAGCGTGTCGCTGTCGCCCCAGTGTGCCACCGTGAGCGGATGCGGCGGCTCGATCTTGACCAGCGCAAGGTCGATGCGCGGTGCGGCGGCGAGCATCCGACCCGGGAGGCTGGTACCATCGGCCAACAACACATACATATCGGTGCCGGTGGCGACGACGTGGTAATTGGTGAGGATAACCCCGGCGGCGTCGATGATCACACCGGAACCTTGGATCGACCTGGGCCGGTACGTTGGCGCATCGGTGGAATCAGCGTCCGCCGCGGCGGGAGGGACGGTTTTGACGGCGAACGAATGGATGCTGACGACCGTTGGCAGCAATTGGCTGATGAAATCGGCCTGACCTGGCGCCGTCGCCGACCTTTCCTGGGCGGCGGCTGGCGGATCGGCGCCGAGCAGGCAGCCAGAAACGACGATGAAGCCGAGCAACGTAACCGCGTGGAAAGACTGTCGCACGGTGAGGGGTTCCAGGAAGCAATGCGTGGCGGGCGTGCATCGGCGCCGTTGCGCGCGATCGGCGGTGTCAGAACGAACGTGCGGGGTATGAGTTCCTTTCGCCTGACGTCGGCCAGGTCCGCCGGCCGCGGAAAGCGCACCGCCCTGTCTCGCCGGCTCAAGCGCAGCCCCTCCCGCCCAGATTCCAGGGCACGCACCCATCGTTGGGGTCATGAGCTGAATCCCGCCTGGAAACCATCGTCCTCCCGCTCAATGGCAGACGCACAACGGCCTGCACCGCCGTATTGCGCGATCTCGTTTCCGACCGTCGGCCGGCCGCCATCCGTTTTGCCTGCGGTGACCGCGCATCCCCCCGCCGGACCGCCCCACCGCGCGCGCCTCGAACGGCGTGCGTCGCGGTCGGGGCAGGGTCCCGCCGCCCGGCCCGGCCGCCGCAGTAGCGTTTCAGGCCATTTCGGTGGATAACTCGCGCCCCCAGAGCCGCAAAGGCCCCGGACCGCCCATATCCGGGTGGTTGAGCCCGGGTGGTTGAGGAGGAAGACAATGACCGCCAGCAAGACCGCCTGGTCCCCGGACTCATGGCGCAGCCGCCCCATCAAGCAGGTGCCGGCCTACCCGGATCCGGCCGCACTCGCCGCGATGGAGGAAAAGCTCGGCCGCTACCCGCCGCTGGTGTTCGCCGGCGAGGCGCGTCGCCTGCAGGTGCAGCTTGCCAACGCCGCCGACGGCCGCGCGATCGTGCTGCTCGGCGGCGACTGCGCGGAAAGCTACGCCGACTTCACCGCCAACATCCTGCGCGACAGCTTCCGCGTGCTGCTGCAGATGGCGGTCGTGCTGACCTTCGGCGCGTCGCTGCCAGTGGTGAAACTGGGCCGCATGGCGGGCCAGTATGCCAAGCCGCGCTCCTCGGACACCGAAACGATCGATGGCGAGACGTTGCCCAGCTATCGCGGCGACATCATCAACGGCCCGGATTTCACCCCAGAAGCCCGCGTGCCCGATCCGGCGCGTATGGAGCTCGGCTACTTCCAGGCCGCCAGCAAGCTGAACCTGCTGCGCGCCTTTGCCTCCGGCGGCTACGCCGACCTGCACCGCGTGCACGGTTGGAACCTCGGCTTCGTTGAGCGCTCGCCGTTGGCGGAACGTTACCGCGACCTGGCGCACCGCATCGATGAGACGCTGTCATTCATGACCGCCTGCGGCATGACCAGCGAGACGACGCGCGATTTGCGCGAGACGGATTTCTACGTCGCGCACGAGGCGCTGCTGCTGCCCTATGAGCAGGCGCTGACCCGCGTCGATTCCACGACTGACGAATGGTACGGCTGCTCGGCGCATTTCCTGTGGATCGGCGATCGTACCCGCCAGGCCGACGGCGCGCATATCGAGTTCCTGCGCGGGGTGAACAATCCGATCGGCATGAAGTGCGGTCCCACGTTGGAACCGGACGATCTGCTGCGCATCCTCGACACGCTCAACCCGGATAACGCGCCGGGGCGGATGACGCTGATCAGCCGCATGGGTGCCGACAAGATCGCCGTGCGATTGCCGCCCCTGGTGCGCGCGGTGCAGCGGGCCGGCCACAAGGTGGTATGGATCACTGACCCAATGCACGGCAACACCATTACGGTGGCGAACAACGTGAAGACGCGTCGGTTCGACGCGATCCTGTCCGAGGTGCGTGGCTTCTTCGACGTCCATGCGGCCGAGGGCACCTGGGCGGGCGGCGTGCACGTGGAGATGACCGGGCAGAACGTCACCGAGTGCATCGGCGGTGCGCATCGCTTGACCGAGGCCAACCTCGGCGAGCGTTACGAATCGTTCTGCGATCCGCGGCTGAATGCGGAACAATCGTTGGAGCTGGCGTTCCTGGTTGCCGAGGAACTGAAGCGCCGCCGCGCCGGCACCCCGTTGTCGGCCGCCGCGGAGTAACGGTCGCGCGATGCACGCCTTTTTTCCTCGTCATGCCGGGCGAAGGCCCGGCATTCACGCCTTGGCTTCGTGCAGACGAGTAAGGCGTGGATGCCGGGCCTCCGCCCGGCATGACGGGGAAAGGTCCCCCCCATGACCGCCGACGGCCTCCTCCCGCAATCCGACCTGGCGGCGGACATTACCGCCCGGACCGATAGCTACTTCTCCCGCACCCGCCGCGTGGTCGCCCGCTTCGGCGACAAGCGCGTCACCTACGCGGTGTTCCTGCGTCGTCCGGTGATCTCCGCGCCCCGGCTGATGGTGGACTGGCTGGAAACCGTCGCCGCCGCGCGTGGCGCGACCTTCGATATCGAGGTGATGTACCCGGAAGGCGCCTGGGTCGGCGCCGGCGAGCCGCTGGCCTATATCACCGGAAGCTTGGTGCATCTGTCCGAGCTTGAAACAATCCTGTTGCAGAAGATCGGCCCGGCCTCGGTCGCCGCGCACAACGCCTATCAGATGTGCCTGGGCCTGCCCACCGTGCGCTTCCTGGCGATGGAGGCGCGGCACTGCGCGGGCGCCGAGATGCAGGAGATGATGGCCTACGCCGCCGCCGTCGGCAGCGAAGCAGCGAAGCGTGAGGGCGCGGTCGGCTTCATCGGCAATGCCAACGATGGCACCGCGCATTGGTTCGGCCAGGCACGCGGACTGGGCACCATGCCGCACTCGCTGATCGGCTACGCCGGTTCGACGCTGCGCGCGGCCGAGATGTTCCACGACACGTTCCCCGACGAGGCAATGACCGTCCTGGTTGATTATTTCGGCCGCGAGGTCAGCGACGCGCTCGCGGTCTGCGCGCGCTTTCCGCAGCTTGCCGCGTCTGGATTGTTGTCGTTCCGGCTCGATACCCATGGCGGTCGGTTCCTGGAGGGGCTCGACCCGGCCGAAAGCTACGCGGTGCTGGAACGCTATGCACCTGGCGCCATCCGCCGCTATCGCAGCGAGACCGAGCTGCGGTTCCTGGTCGGCACCGGCGTGTCGGCCGCGGCAATCTGGCGCACGCGCGAGGCGTTGGATGCGGCAGGCTACACCAAAGCGAAGATCGTCGTGTCCTCCGGCTTCGGGGTGGAGAAGTGCCGCGTGATGGCCGATGCCCGTGCGCCGATCGATGTGGTGGGCACCGGCAGTTTCATTCCGGATCAGTGGCATGAGACCTACGCCACAGCCGACATCATCGAGTATGACGGCGTGCCGACGGTGAAGCTCGGTCGCGAATTCCTGCTGCGCAAGAATGGCGCACGCAAGCGTGCGACAGATTGAAGCGGGCGACAGATCAGGGGCGGGCACGACGCATGAAACTGACCGACATCGATCGCGTCAACCATCTGGTGGCGGAGTTGGAAGACCTTAAGGCGCTGATCGTCATGGCGTCGCGTGCCGAGGACAACGCCTACCAGGTGGTGATCGATGCGCCCGGTGACGCCAGTCTGCATATGTCGGAGGAAGGCGCGTCGACCACGCACTCGCGCGGTATCGGCGTGTCGCCAGGGTTTCTGGCGCAGGTGAAACAATTTGCCGTTGCCGAACTGCAATCGCACCAAAAGGCCATCCTGGCGGAGCTGACCACGCTGGGTGTCGATACTGTGCCGTAATGCTGTGCGCTGGTGCGCTTGACGGTCCGGCAGTGACCCGGTAGCGCCCACTGGATGCCACAGCGCGTTGTCACACTGACGTTGAACCCGGCGATCGACATGGCATCCACCGCGCCCGCGGTGCGGCCGGGACACAAGATCCGTACCGCCAACGAACACATCGATCCCGGCGGCGGCGGGGTGAACGTCGCGCGTGTTATCCACGTCTTGGGGGGCGAGACGCTCGCGCTGGTGCTGGCCGGTGGCG
>Ga0182030_10016799_pt1 | contig 14199 bp, 10 predicted proteins | sample 812S3MmetaG_FD_121299 | JGI IMG/M metagenome (GOLD analysis project Ga0182030, IMG submission 121299) | Permafrost microbial communities from Stordalen Mire, Sweden - 812S3M metaG (Illumina Assembly) | ecosystem: Environmental > Terrestrial > Soil > Wetlands > Permafrost | place: Sweden...
ATGTCGGCGCAAGACCCGCGCATCCATTTCGGCTTGGGGCGGAGAAAAACCGTGGAATCTCTGCAAATCACCTGGCCTAGCGGGGTCGTGGATAAGCTCGCGAACGTGCCGATCAATCAGACCGTCACCGTGAAAGAAGGCGTGGGGATTATTCCCCGGAACTTTCCCTCAATCAATGGGAAGTAACCTCAATGGGACCGCGGCCGTGCACTTAACCTTACCCGTCGGGGAGACCCGCCTCGCCCACTCGCGGCGCACCATTGCTCCAAGACGCCACCAGCCGTGCGCCGGTTCCCGCGCACAGCCCTTGTGTAAATGGACGGAACTTATGCTATAAGAAGGTGGAACTGTTGTGGGTTAGCCGCTGGTTGCTTTCGCACGCATTGTACAGAGGTTGCACCGTCTCCGACCGGCAGGTGGAGCGAGGGGCGTGGCCTCAGTAAACATGCCCGGCATGGGCGCGGGGTCGATAGGACATTGATTCGGGAGATGGGGAGCGGATAAGCGATGAGCGAGAAACTGAACCGCCGAGATTTTCTGAAAACTGGGAGTGCGGTAACGACGGGAGGCTTGCTGGCAGGAGGGCTGCGCCCGAGCGCATGGGCAGCGCCGGAGGTCCCGCCGGCACGCGCGATTTCGCCCAACGACCATATACAACTTGCCCTCATCGGCGCCGGCAACCAAGGGCAAGGGGACACGCACATTGCTGTCCAGGTGCCGGGAGTGACGCTGGTGGCGGCCGCGGACTGCTACGACGGCAGATTGGTCCACTGCCGCGAAGTCTGGGGCAACAGCATCTTTACGACGCGGGATTACCGCGAGATCCTGGCGCGTTCGGATGTGGATGCCGTGTTGATCGCCACTCCGGACCACTGGCACAAGCAGGCGGCGATCGACGCCATGAATGCGGGCAAAGATGTATATCTTGAGAAACCGATGATCCATCTTTACAGCGACGGGCCGGAAATCATCGAGACTGCTCGGAAGACGCAACGCATCCTCCAGGTCGGAAGTCAGCGCGTCAGCTCGATGATTTACAAAAAGGCGAAGCAGCTAATTGCCGCGGGGGCAATTGGCCAGCTCACGGTGATTAATGCCTGGTGGGACCGCAATCCCAACTATCCCGTAATGTGCTTCGACGCTTCCATACCTCCCGATGCCTCGCCGGAGACAATCGATTGGCCGCGTTTCCTCGGCTCGGCTCCCCAAGAGCCCTTCAACGCCGAACACTTCTTTCAGTGGCGGAAATGGAAAGTTTACGGCAGCGGCGTGGCGGGGGACCTTTTTGTCCACCTTTTCAGCGGCACGCATTTCATCACTAATTCACACGGTCCCACCAGGGCTGTGGCGACGGGTGGTCTCCGCTACTGGAAAGATGGTCGCGACCAACCTGACGTATTGCTGGGCCTCTTTGATTATCCGGAAGGGTTCAATCTCCATTTGCGCGTGAATTTTGTGCATGGAGCGGCTGAGAACGAAGGGTTTGTATTCACCGGTTCAGAGGGAATGCTGCAGATTTCCGGCGACGGCGTTGTGGTTAAACGTTCGCCTCGTCCACCGACGCCTGACTATAGCATCAGTTCCTTCGCCAATGCCACGCAGGAAAAGTTTCTTGCCGAGTTCGAGAGGAAGTACCCATTGGTTCATGCCTCCGGCGAGCCTGCGGCCGAGGGAGAGGAATACGCCGCCCCAGCCGGCTATAGTGATAGCTATGATCACTTTAAAACCTTTTTCGAAGCTGTTCGTTCGCGGCGGCCGGTGGTAGAGGATCCGGTGTTCGGTTTCCGCGCCGCCGGCGCTGCCTTGCTGGCGAATGTGAGTTACGAGCAGGGAAAGACCGTTGAATGGGACCCGGAAGCGATGAAGATTCGTTGAGAATCCGGGAAGGAATTCCCTGAGAGCTTTGTCGCTGCCAAGGTCCAGCGAAGCCTCAGTCCGTACTCAAGACATTGCAAGTGCAGGGTAACGATTAAGTTTCACAGTGGCTTGCCACTCTTCCCAACGCCGGCGCTCGCGGCCTTCCCGGCGCCCTTGGTTTCGCCGGATTTGGGGCTGGCAGGCTGGGATACAGGCGCTTGGCCCCGACTTATTGGGACAGCCGCAACTTTGGGCCGCGCGTTGGCTTCGCTTACAGAATGAAATCGGATACGGTCGTTCGGGGTAACTGGGGAGTATACTGGGGTCCGGTTACGCAGCAAATGGCAGGGTACGACGCGGTGATCCAGCAAGGGTTTTTCCCGACCTTTACCCAAGCGTCGCCTGACGGGTTTTCTCCGCCGTTTAACTGGACAAATGGTTTTTCCCTACCCTCTGGAAATCTCTTTAGCGACTTTGACCCCACGGTTGCCAACGGTAGTTCGACTTACACTTTGGCGAGAATGCCGGGCGTGCGCCCTTCATCGAGATGTATCACTTGTCAATCCAGCACCAGCTTCGCGGGAAAATCCTCTTAGACGTTGCCTATTTCGGGCAGAATGCGCGCGGCATTCTGGCGGTTGGGCCTCAGGAGCGGAATCAGATCAACTACCAAAAGTACGCAAGCTTGGGATCGGTGTTGGGAGAAAGTGTTACCTCACCAGATGCCGTGGCAGCGGGGATTAAGGTGCCGTACGAGGGTTTCACCGGGACTGTAGCGCCGGCGCTACGGCCGTTTCCTCAGTATTTAAGCATTCAGAACGAGGGTGCTGCCATTAGCTGGTCCACTTACAATTCTGTCCAAATCAAGCTCCAGAGGCAGTGGTCTAACGGTCTGAGCTTCCTTGTTGGGTACACCATATCCAAAAGCTTGTCAGACATCGGCACCCTGGAACCGGGATACTTCGCATCCGCCTACCAGGACGCCTACAATCAACGAGCAATAAGTTCATACCGATCAAGGAGAAGGCGAAGTTCAACGTCGGCATTGATACCTTCAACTTATTTAACCGTGTCAAACCGGAAGGACCCCACAACGATATCGATTCCTCCAACTTTGGGACTATCACCAGCTTGGGGGCACAGGTTCCGGGCGCATTATCCAGTTTCACGCCAGAGTTGACTTCTGATTACGAAGAGTATAAACCATAGAGTGCCGGCGAGTAGTCAAGTGAAAGCACGGGACTACTCGCTTGCCAACAAAAGCCCACGCCCGCGCATGAACCTCTTGTCTGCCCATTAATGGGCTTCGGGGAATTCCGTTCTATGGGATTCCAGGGTCCCACGGTCAGCAAGCGGCTCGATGATTTCCGGTTATGGACCACGTGCGGTTAATGCGAGATTGCCCGAAGCCGTCCGTGTCAGACTTACTTTATAGAGTATGTAAATTCCTCGAGGGAGTGAAATCAAATGGTAACTAAAATCAACAGGAGACGATTCTTGCAAGGCGCTGGGCTGGGCTTCGCTGCCTTCGCCGCGAGCGGCAATAGGAAAGTGCTGGCTAATCCCTACGGAATGCCCATCGGGCTACAGCTTTATACTGTCCGCGACCACATGGAAAAGGATCTTGCCGGAACCCTCAAGAAGGTGGCCGAGATAGGATACCGGGAGGTGGAGCTGGGGGGCTTTAATTATTACGGACAAAAGCCGGCCGATCTGAGGCGGATGCTGGACGACCACGGTCTTAAGACCGTAAGCGCGCATTATACTGAGTCCCAACTCAAGTCAAATCTGGAAAAGCACATTGCAGAAGCTAAGGTATGCGGGATTACGTACATCGGGTTGGCCAGCTTGGATGACAGCGACCGGAAGTCGCTCGACGTCATCAAGCGAGCTGCGGAATGGTTTAACCAGGTGGGGGAGACCGTGCGCGTTGCCGGCTGCCGGTTTTTTTACCATGGCCACAACTTCGACTATGCCACCGTGGACGGCGCAGTGGTTTATGACGAACTGATCCGCCGGACGGAACCCCGGGCCGTGAATTTCGAGATGGATTGCTTTTGGTGCGTGCGAGCAGGCAAAGACCCGGTCGATTACTTCCAACGCTTCCCGGGGCGGTTCCCGCAACTCCACATTAAGGATTTGAAACCAGGCTACCCGCCAACCACCGGAGAGGACTCCCGTCCAGGGGCCTTCACCGAAGTTGGTCAAGGAGTTATCGACTGGAAGAAGATTTTCAAGGCCGCCCCCGGAGGCGGCATGAAGCATTTTTACGTGGAGCAGGACGAATGTGATCGCGACACACTTGAGAGCGCCAGGATCAGTTACGACTATCTCCACCAATTGTCCATCTAAGCCTGAAATCACCACTCCCCGGCTCGACGTATCACCCATCCGCAGAGCCCGGCGGAAACCTGTGCCGCCGAGTATCGAAAACCCGACGGACGGTTGCATTCAGCGGCCTATAGTTGTGCGTTCCCATCCGGCCGAGTGCTGAAAATAGAAACCTTGGCTTTAGTGTCTAATTCATAGGAAGTCTTGTTATGAGTGATAAATCGAAAACAGGGCGGCGCCAGTTTCTGAAAAGGGCTGCAGGGGTTGCCGGAGCCTCAGTGGCATTCCCCTACATCGTGCCTGCTTCTGCCTTGGGCCTTAACGGTGCTGTTGCCCCAAGTTGATCGCGTCACGCTTGGTTTTATTGGCGTCGGAAACATGGCTCAAAACCAGTTGCGTCCGTTCATTTATCAGCCGGACGTTCAAGTGGTCGCGGTGTGCGATCCGAACCGCTGGCGGCGTGAGCAAGCACAGCATATTGTCAATGGCGAGTCCAACAAGCAGGTTTGAGGCTACCGATCATGCGGAAGCAAAAAGAGTGGTCACATCCTTCAGGTATCGTCTATGGGCGGTCGCCTAGCCGTTGCCGACAGCGCTGCGCACAACCCCGCCATTCCCATCGATTGTTTTTTTTGCGCTAAATGCGGCGGCAAGAAAAACACATTCAGAGAGTGGACCCCTTGAGCGCCACGCACCAGGGTTTGCGTCAGGTTGTCTGCGCCTTTGCGGGAGGACCCAGCGCGACGGCGGCCTCCGCGGTGAGCAGCAGGAAGGTAAACGTCTCTTGCAGATACAGGCGCACAGCGGCGTCGGTATGGCTGGAATAGCCGATGGAAACATCCTGGCCAATGTGCAGGTCAAAGTCGCCGCCTCGGGTGGTCAGCACGAAAGCACCGGCGATGGCGGGCGCCCAGATGATTTTATCGTTGACGAGCCGCTTAACGTGCTCCAGCACGGGGTAACCGTGGTCGCTGGTCTCCGCAAGTGCGGTGTAGTCGTCGGCGCCGAGCAGCACCGCGTAGGGGCCGTTGACGCCGACGAGCCGCAACTGGCTCAAGCCCTGGGCAATGGCTTCCGGGTACGCGCGCACGTCGGCAGGAAGCGTCATCGCCGGATTGCTGGTCCCCTGACGGATGCCCCCGATGCCGGCATCGGCATAGCCCTCGAACACGGCGCCGTCCTCGGCCAAGGCGATTTGGCGCGCGGCGTCCTTCGCCGGTTGCCAGTCCGAGTCGTTCGCGCCACGATCGACGTCGTCGATCGCCTGCCGATCCAGCTCAAACGGCACACGCAACTCGACCAGCGCTTTCACCTCGCGCTGCCTGGCGATGATGCCGTCTCGCGGAGCCGTGATCGTCCGCAGGTGGCCGGTGCCAACGGCGGAGAGGCCTGTGCCCGCCGGCCCCTTCACGTCGACGACGCGCCGTCCGGCAATGTAGCGCTTGAGCGTGCGCGATGTTTCCTCTTCGATGTCTGCCCACGCCGCATCGGAAATGGGGGCAAGCTCGCGATGCAGATTATTCATTGGTGATATCTCCTTTGAGGGATCCGATACCGAGCGAACCATTGTACTCCGAAGGGCTGGATGGAGGGGATTCAACCGACGCCGGCGCGGTGGAAGGCTCCGCATCGGCAGGCTGGTTCTCGGTCACGGTCTCCAGAAATGTCGCGGTCGGCACGAAGAACAGGTTTCCGGTGACGGCACGGCTGAAGTCGAGCAGCCGGTCGTAATTGCCGGGCGGCCGGCCAATGAACATGTTTTCGAGCATCTGCTCGGTCGTGCCGGGCGACCGGCTGTAGCCAATAAAATAGGTGCCAAATTCACCATGTCCAGGGCGGCCGAAGGACATGTTGTCACGCAGGATTTTGATCTCTTTCCCGTCCTCGACGATCGTCGTGAGTGCGTTGTGCGCTGAGGTTGGCTTTACGGAGTCGGCCAATTCAATGTTCGCCAGCTTCGTGCGGCCGATGATACGTTCCTGCGCCTCCGTGGACAGGGAATTCCACCCCTCAAGGTCGTGAAGATATTTCTGCACGATGACGTAACTGCCGCCGGCGAACGCGGCGTCCTCCTCTCCCACGAGCACGGCGTCGATCGCTGCCTCACCCCTCGGATTCTCCGTTCCGTCCACAAAGCCGATGAGATCGCGGTCGTCGAAGTAACGGAATCCCTGCACCTCGTCTGCCGGCGAAACGGCATCACCCAAACGTGCCATGATTTGCGTCGCCAGCTCGAAGCATAAATCCATGCGCTTGGCGCGAATGTGGAACAGCAAGTCGCCCGGCGTGGAGACCGCGTGGCGCGCTCCGGAACGAATCTCCCGGAACGGATGCAGCTTCGCTGGCCGTGGCGGCCCAAAGAGGCGGTCCCACGCCTCGGATCCTATTCCCATGACGCAGGAAAGGGCAGCTTCAAGATCGCGAGTCTCCACCGCCCGTACCAGCGCGCTGAGGTCTCCGCAGAATGACCGCACGGTCGCGCGATGGTCGAGGCTCGGCTTTAGTGTCGCGACCAGGAAGATCGCGGCGCGGGTGAGCGGTGCGGCTACCGGCTGCGCGATGCTGTGCATGCCACCTGCCGCTTCGGGCGCGCGGTTCGGATCCGACTCCATCGGATGTCATCCTGGCGGGGCTGGCGGAATTTCGCTCTTCCCAATTTCGCGCTCGCCTCGCGTGCAAATAATCGGACCGCAAGCTTACCATCGCTTCCCAAGGATTGTCCATGCCGTCTCCACGCGTGCTAGTGGCCAACGGTTCTCCGGTTCATTCAATTTGCAGTTCCAGGATGGCGCCGAATGCACCGCCACCGGGGCAGCGGCCCAGGGTTTTTGAGCGACATTTTATTTGTAGCCTTGATGAGGGGAGTACGCGAGGAAGGTAAAACCATACTGCTCGAAGACGGTTACCTGGAAAATGGCGAGTTTACAAATTGCCGGATAATCTTCACTCAGAATCCGGCTCGGCTGAAAAATATTATTTTTAGGGACTGTGTCTTTGAGATTCCAACCACCGATCCGCCCAGCCCGTACATAAGAAAAGTGAGCCAGATACTGCTATCTTCAAACCCGGGTTTAGTGGTCATATGGATTTTACCGGAAGCTTGACGATGTCGCCGACCTCCGCGACCTCGCGCATAATGAAGGGCTCACCGTAGCGCACGCCGATCATATGGCCGAAATGGCGGGCTTCCGAGCCCATGCGAGCGTTGATGTCAGCACGGGAAGGGAAGAGGTTTTGCAGTTCTTTGGGCGGGGAAAACTGCGAGGAAAAACAAAAAATGGCTTTAAGTTTTTTCTCGAACTGCGTCGTAATATCCACGACGAAAGTGGGCCGAACCGTCGGCACATACTGGGAAGCGTAGATGATTTTAAAGGGGCGGTGGGGTTTTCCCGCCAGCGGCAACTTGGCGAGCCCCGCCAGAAAGCAGGCCTCGTAACCGAGGTGTCCGGTGGTGTAATGGTCGGGGTGACGCCCTTTCCAATAGGGCAAAATCACCGTGTGGGGCTTCAATTCGCGAATCTTCTGCGCAACCTTCAGTTTGTTCTCGCGATTATTTTCTACCCCAGCATCGGGAATGTCGAGGTTTTCGCGGTGGAGCACCCCCAGAACCGCGGCGGCGCGCCGCGATTCCTTTTCGCGGAGAGCCGCGCTGCCGCGCGTGCCACTTTCGCCCGCGGTGAGGTCGAGGATACCGACGCGATAGCCCGCTTCCGCCATCTTGATGACTGTGCCCCCGCAGGTGATTTCAACGTCGTCCGGGTGTGCCGCAATGGTCAGGATATCAACTTCCATACGCTGGTTTCTCTCCTTGCGCCGGTCGCGATTTAAGCCGGCGTAAGAATGCCTCCTCGTCCAGATGATACTTGAATGCCTTTCGCCCGTTTATGACTACCACGGGAATTTCCTCGTGAAACCGGGCATACGCAGCGCTGTCTTCGAGAATATTGACTTCCCGAAGGGTGAAGGGCTGCGTGGCCTGCAGTCTGCCGAGCTGCGCTTTGACCGTGTCGCACAGGCAGCACCCGGGCTTGGTGAAGAGTATGACTTCTATCATCTCGTATGACTGGATTCTAAGAGCAAGAGGAGAGAAGCGTCAAGGTGAGATGCCCATCCCGAGCCGAAAGAGGGTTAAAGTGGATAGTTCCCCCCCACTTTCATAATGAATCGGTGGAGCCGGTGGACCAGTCCCGGGTGGGGAAGAAACATGAACGGGCAATAGCCTTCGACTACGTCAGAACCTTGCGAGCGGCAGAACTCCACGGCGTGCCCATGGTTGTGGCCATCGTTTACACTTCTATAGATCCAAATTTTCATGATGCCAGCTTGAGTGCATTCGCACATTGCCTGGTCAGTTGCATCCGGCGGGCCGGTCATCAGCAGCGCGGCTTCCACAGGAGGGGTGATATCGGATATGCGGGCAAAACACTTTCGCCCCTCGATCTCCGTGGCCTGAGGATTTACCGGAACAGGGTCGTATCCTTTTGCTAGGAATTCGCGTAACACCGCGCGGGAGAAATGTCGCGGGTGGCGAGAGGCGCCCACAAAAGCGACTCTTTTGCATTCCAGGAATCTGGTAATATCTTCCAGTGACGCCTCGCGCATAGGGCACCTCGCAGGTGAATCTAGGCCAAATCGCCAGTGAGCGCAAGAGACAACTTGTCCCGCCGCTTGAAATAGCGCTGAGCGTATTATTAATGAGGCATGATGAGCGAGAAACATCTACAAGGCCAGGTGGCATTGGTGACGGGCGGCGGGAAGCGGATCGGGCGGGTCATTGCCTTGACGCTGGGCCGCGCCGGAGCGGATGTGGTCGTGAACTACCACCAATCGCGCGAGGGCGCCCAGGCCACCGTGCGCGAGATTGCGGCACTGGGGGTGCGTGCGGTCGCCCTCCGCGCTGACGTCGCGCGTCCGAGTCAGGTTGCGGCGATGTTCCGCACCGTCGAGAAGTGCTTTGGCCGTCTGGATTTGCTTGTCAATAATGCCGGCGTTTTTTTTCCCAGGAAGTGGGACGAGTTGGAGGAAAAAGATTGGGACGATGTCCTGGGCGCCAATCTGAAAGGTCCTTTCTTCTGCGCCCAGGCGGCGGCGCGAATGATGCTGCGTCAGGGGCGGGGAAGTATTATCAACATCTCGTCGCTCGGGGGGCTGCAGGCTTGGCCGAGCTACATCCACTATGGAGCATCGAAGGCGGCCCTTATCTCCCTAACACGCTCGCTGGCGAAAGCCCTTGCCCCGACAATCCGCGTAAACAGCGTGGCTCCTGGAACTATTCTCTTTCCCCACGAACAGCGTGACGCAACGATCCGCAAAATCATCCGCACCACACCGCTGCGCAAACCCGGCGCCGCCGAAGACATTGCGCAGATGGTTCTATTCCTTGCCATCCACGGGGAGTTCATCACCGGCCAGGTGTTTTCTGTGGATGGCGGCAAGTCGATTCCGTGACCGCAGCTTTCCGCATTCAGCGCTCAGCTTGCCGCCGCCCGTCGATATGTTCGGAGGAGTCTCCGCCGCGGCGACCGCGGGGTGTGGGACGGACAGAGGGTGGAGGAGCCGCGAACTCGGCGGAACGGAGCCCCGCCCTCCCGGTAGCCCCTGATACTATTTTGTTGTGTTCATGGCCTGAGTCCTCTGCAATGCGCGCACGAACGACTTGTACGGCATTGGCTTCCGGAAATACTCAGATTGCACTGACAGTGCCGCTTCCGTACACATGTTTGGCCCTCAGGCCGACATAACGTAACTAAGTAATACTAAGAGCGGTCAAGCGTGGTGAGAAAACTGGGTTAACAATTCAGCCTCCGTGAGCGGGCGACAGTGTCGCTCACATTTGCCGGTTGTTTCCGTCCCGACGCCCGGAAATGCCTCCAGTTATCCTCCCCTACGGCACGTAGATTGTGTTAGCGGCGGGGAAGCCATGGGCCATAATCTGCCGCCGTAAAACGGCTTGTTTCCGCCGCTCCTTTCCCCCTTGGGGTGCTTTGACAAGCCCAATGAGAACGTGAGAATTTTAAGCTGAAATCCGCATACCTTCATGACAGGCCTGCACTGCACATACTGACGCACATAAAATATACGAACGCCTGCCGTCGGTAAGTTAGATTACGATGGCCTGGTCACCCGCGATGGAAATGCGAGTGCAAATCGCAGCTCATAATCTACATCTCTCGCCTCCATTGTGTGTTAGGCACTATCTGCAATAGTGTAAGTGGGTGTAAATACGCTATTTCACGAAGTACATATACCGAATGATAAATATGGCCGCTGACAAATTTCTTTATCCAAATGTTACGATCCCTCCCTATCCTACTTAACCGGTAAATTCTTCCCGAGCCTTGTGTAAAACTTACATTTGTTATCCCTTCGTGAGAGCACAAATGTGCAGTCGGCTCCCAACAAATCAGGATTTTGTGATTAGGCAATCGGTTGGCAGGATATATGCAGAGCAATATGTGGATTGCAGCAAGCTCCGCCGATTTGCATGCGGGGGAGCCAGTAAATCAACACAAGTACGACCGAACCTCTCGCTTAGTGAACAACCAAGCGCGCCCTTCGTCCTGCGAGTACAACCCTGTCTGGGTTGTGGTAGGGGGATATTTATGAACTGCGGCCGGAGCGCGCGGATCATTTCCGCCATGCAGTCTAGCGCACCAGAGGATCGAGTGGTAATGAGCCGGGAGGCTCTGGGATCCAAATGTTCAGGAGTTGTCGGTCCACGGCGGCTGGGGAAGTCGGCTTCCGCGAAGCACAATTTACGTGGCCGCCGCGCGACGCAAAACGGAATGCACTCATAAACATAGGTGTAACACGCGGTGTGTAGCTTTCATCACTGTAAGACGTCTTTAGTGGCTCCTGTCCCCAACGCACGTAAGAGGATGGGCGATCCTGGCTCGAAAGCAGGTATGTATCTACAAGAGCAAAAGGGATATGGAGCAAGATAGACCCTGCGTTTATATAGGTAGGTACTGACAAGTGAATTATTCCATATTATAAGAATAACACGGAGTCGGCCTGCGGCCTGTGTCGGCGCTGTACGAGGATCGAGGTGACGTACAAGAGTACAAATATTTATCGGCGGGAACCTGATCGGAATGCAATAATCCTATTGGACCTTAGTGACTCAGGTATACAGATTATAAAAAAGCGGGCAATTCGGTCCCTCCGCGAGTCTTCCCCCAGGAAATCTCAAGGTAACAATGTACTCCGCCGAAAAGAGTGCAGGCGTATGAAGGGGTTTGCCGTCCCCTGAACGCGTTCCTGCGAACCCCGGCGACCACGCCGACGACTGAATAACAAATATCATGCCGGCTTGGACTCGTTGCTGAGCCCTGGAGGAGAACTGTGCATAGCCAGATTCATATTGGAAATCCCGGAAAATGCTGGTGCGCTCTCCGCCGAGCCAAGCCCCACCTTATTGCTTTCTTTTTCATCCTGTTCTTCTGTTTCGCCAAAGATGCAATGGCGGCGCCCGCAATCACGAGTATTGCCCCGACTACCGCCGTGGCGGGACAGCAGGTGACGATCACGGGGACCAATTTCGGGACCACGGCGGGCGCCGTGTCGTTTGGGAGCATTTGGCAGGAGGAGATAAGCAGTTGGAGCAACACACAGATCGTGGCGCCGGTGCCTGTCAATGCGCAGTCGGGGGCGGTCTCCGTCGCCACCGCAGCTTATGCGCAAATCAGCAATTCGGTGAACCTCACCGTGGTGTATGCGAGCATCACCAGCATCAGTCCGACGACGGCGGTAGTGGGACAGCAGGTGACGATCACGGGGACCAATTTCGGGCCCACGGGGGGCGCCGTGTCGTTTGGGAGCATATGGCAGGAGGGGATGATCAGTTGGAGCAACACGCAGATCGTGGCGGCGGTGCCTGTCAATGCGCAGTCGGGGGGGGTCTCCGTCATCACCTCAGGCTTTGCGCAAAGCAACTCGGTGAACCTCACAGTTACGGGGGCCGCCGCTGGCCTTTCACCCAGCAGCCTCACTTTTACCAGCCAAGCCGTCGGCGGAACTAGCGCGGCTCGGGCCATCACCCTGAACAACACGGGCAACGCGGCCTTGAGCCTCACCAGCATCGCGTTTACAGGCACAAATCCCGCTGACTTCGCTCAAAGCAATAATTGTGGGGCGAGCGTAGCGGCAGGAGCCAATTGCACGATCAGTGTGACCTTTACACCCACCGCAAGCGGAGTTCGCAGCGCCGCCGTCACCCTCACCGACAACGCCACCGGCAGCCCCCAGACCGTGAGCCTCACGGGCACAGTCGTCGTGGCGCCACCCGTGATCACCAGCGCCACGACCGCGAGCGTGAGAGTCGGAAGCACCGTCGCGTTTCCGATCGCCGCCACCAACACGCCGACCAGTTATGGGGCCACGGGATTGCCGGCGGGGCTGTCGGTGAGCAGCGGGACAGGTTTGATCTCCGGCACGCCCACGTCCACGGGGACCTCGGCGGTGACCCTGAGCGCGACCAACGCCGTCGGGACCGGCAATGCCGCTTTGACGCTGACGATTGCGGCCCCCCTTCCAGCGCCCTTTGCGCAGATCATTGCTAATAAGACCAACGCGACCCCCAGTGCCATGTCCCTCTCTTTCCCTGCGAACACCCTGGGGGGCGACCTCATTCTGGTGGCATTGGCTTACGATATTAGTGCCACGGCGTCCGTTAGCGACTCCCAAGGAAACATCTTCACCCCGGTGGGAAACCAATTGAGCGCTCCGGGTGGGCAATTCAGCCAGCTCTACTATGCAACCAACATCAAGGGCGGCGCGGATACGGTGACAGTCACACTATCGGCGAACTCCGGCTACCTGGATGTTTATCTGAGCGAATACTCGGGGATCAATCCGACAAACCCCATCGATGCCCAGGCGAGCGCCTCGGGCTCGGCGGGTACGGTCTCAAGCGGCAATGCCGCGACCACGGTGGCCGGTGACGTGATCTACGGCTACTGCCTCGGCTCTCCTTTCTGCACGGTGGGTTCGGGCTTCGCAGCTCGCTCCACCTTCGACGGCAATCTCAGTGAGGACCTGCTGGCGGGCAACGCGGGCAGTTATGCCGCTACCGGGTCGGCGACCGGGGGCTGGGCGATGCAGATGGTGGCGCTCAAACCGGCTTCGTCCAGCACGGGTAGTGCTCCCGTCGCCAGCCTTTCCCCCACCAGCCTGACCTTTGCCAGCCAGGCCGTCGGCGCCACCAGCGCAGCTCAGGCCATCACCCTGAACAACACCGGCAATGCGGCCTTAAGCATCACCAGCATCGGCCTGAGCGGCGCCAATCCTGGCGACTTTGCCCAAAGCAATAGTTGCGGGGCAAGCGTAGCGGCAGGAGCCAACTGCACGATCAGCGTGACCTTTATGCCCACCGCAAACGGAACTCGCAGCGCCGCCGTTACCCTCACTGACAACGCCACCGGCAGTCCGCAGAGCGTGAGCCTTACGGGCACGGGCACGGCGCCCGTTGCCAGCCTTTCACCCAGCAGCCTAGTCTTTGGGAATGAACCTGTGGACATGAACAGTTCGTCTCAGGTGGTCAGCCTGAACAACACCGGCAGCGCGGCCTTGAGCATCACGACCATTGCTTTCATCGGGGCCGATCCCGCAGACTTCACGGAGAATAGCACTTGCGGCTCCTCCGTGGCGGCGGGGGGCAACTGTACGATCGCGATAACATTTACGCCGTCAGCCGCGGGGACGCGCGGGGCCTCGCTCAGCATCTCGGACAATGCCAGCGGCAGCCCGCAGTCGGTAGCGCTTTCGGGTACGGGAACGCACGACGTGATTCTCAACTGGACCGCCAGCACCACTCCAGGGGTTGCGGGCTACAACGTCTACCGCGGCACGACCTCGGGTGGGGAGAGCCCAACGCCGCTGAATTCCTCGCCCATTAACGGGACCACTTATGCCGACGAGAATGTCGCCGCAGGAGCCGAGTACTATTACGTGGTGATGTCCGTAGCTTCGAATGATGTTACTCTGAGCGCAGCATCGAACGAAGCTTCAGCC
>Ga0182030_10016800_pt1 | contig 14199 bp, 13 predicted proteins | sample 812S3MmetaG_FD_121299 | JGI IMG/M metagenome (GOLD analysis project Ga0182030, IMG submission 121299) | Permafrost microbial communities from Stordalen Mire, Sweden - 812S3M metaG (Illumina Assembly) | ecosystem: Environmental > Terrestrial > Soil > Wetlands > Permafrost | place: Sweden...
AGCCTTTAGAGCTTGTCGCGTATGACTTGATTGACATTTTCCCCGACATTATCCTGATTTGTAGACCGGTACCGTTGGCGGTGGCGGCGAATAAACAAAGGATAAGAAATGGAAGAGAAGATCTACAAGATTGGAGAAGTGGCTAGGCGAGCCGGTGTAAGTGTTAGAACAGTCGAAAGGTGGCTGGCCAAAGGCTTAGGTCCAGACTGTCTAATTATCGGCACCACGAAGCTGTTCAAAGAGAAGGACATCGAGAAGTTTCTCGAGAAGCACAGTCAAACGACCGAGGCTGTGTAAATGTCTAACGAAGTGAACTGGGCTTGTGGTCGAGATTTGTACGACATCACGACACGATTAAAAGAGATAAACGCAGATTCGCAGCAGTGTTGGCAAATGTTCGAAAGCGGCGAGAGAAAGCGCACGACTGATGAAAATAATAGCTTGGCTGACGAACTAAGGCGAGAACTCTATGCGCAAACGAGGCAGCTGGTAGATGAATACGCATTTCTCGACAAGTCGCCCAAGCAGTCAAGAATCAAACGGGTAGTCGTAAGTAAGGAAAAGGAAAATTAGAACAGCTGTTCAGGGGAAGGAATGGTTAAACACAAAAAGAGGACATAAGAAAATGAGCGGAGCTAGTACGGCAGAAGCCGTAAATGGAAACGCCAGCCCCGGCGAAGGGCTAGCGAATGAAGAATCAAAGGTGGTGAACCTTGTATGGGATAAAGATAGCAAACCCAAACCCGAGAAGCAAGTCAGGAAGCCCGCCACTAAGAGCGGTGCTTTTAAAGTCAATAGCTTGGGTGTATTTTATGGCGAAGATAAAGACCGAGTTAGAATCTGTTCCCCTTTAAGAGTGCTGGCTTTAACGAGAGACGAGGGCAGTAACGATTGGGGAAGGCTACTGGAGTTCGAAGATCCAGACGGACAGATAAGGCGGTGGACTATGCCAGCATCGATGCTCAAAGGTGATGGAAGCGACTATAGAGGCATCCTACTGTCACAAGGATTCGACATCGCCGGCAAGTCTAGTCATGAGAAATTATCCGAGTACATCCGCTCACAAAATCCAACAGAAAGAGTAACCTGTGTCAATAAGACCGGCTGGTATCAAGGTTCTTTTGTGCTGCCTGATAGGACGATTGGTTCCGGTGCTAACGAGATAACCTTCCACCAAGCGAGCTATGCGGCGCCGATACACTTGAAGCAGAGGGGCTCAGTCGAGGAATGGAAGGAGCTCATTGGCAGGTATTGCACCGGGCAGCATCGGCTGATCTACATGATCTCGGCTGCTATCTCTGCACCTCTTTTAGAAATTATTGGTGCCGATTCGAGCGGCGTTCACTACGTCGGCGGTTCAAGTGTTGGTAAGTCCACCGGTATTAAATTAGCTACAAGTTTCTTCGCAAGTCCTGACTATAATTTGACCTGGAATAGCACAAGTAACGGATTAGAGGCTGATGCTGCATCTCGATGCGATTTACCTTTAGTCTTAGACGAGATAGGGCAAGCGGATGGTAGTACTGTCGGTGCCGCCATTTACACGCTATGCAACGGTAAGGGTCGAGGGCGGGCAGATCGAAATGGTGACGGACGAAAAGCCAAAGCATTACGAAATAGAATCCTCAGCTCTGGAGAAGTCGAAGTCGGCTCACATATTGAGAGTGCGGGTAAAACTTCAAGAGCTGGGCATACCGTCAGACTTGTTAACATCCAAGCAAATGCCGGTAAGGGTCTTGGTATTCTGAATTTTGTTCCTGAAGGTTTCTCTTCAGCTTCTAATTTTATCGACTACCTGAGCGCTCAGTCTAAGGAAGTTTATGGTGCGCCCGGTCTAGCCTTTATCGAAAGGATTGCATCGGATAGAACAGAGCTCGCCAGTAGAATAAATACTGGCATGGAGGCGTGGATAAAACTACATCTACCGATCGGCTCTACAGAGCAGGTGAGCCGAGTAGCTTCTCAGTTCGCTTTCACTGCGGTGTCTGGCGAAATTGCTACGAGGTACGGTTTTACTGACTGGGATAGCGGAGAATCTTTCGAGGCTGCCGCCGATGCTTTTCAATCTTGGCTAACACAACGTGGTACCGGCGAGCCGGAAGAAGAAGGGCAGGCTGTTCAAAAGATAAAAAGCTTCATCGAGGCAAACCAGTTCGGTCGGATAGTCGCATGGCTTAGAGATGATGCAGATCCGAGGATTGTCCACAATTGTGTGGGTTACAAGGATCTCGATAGCAATAGATTCCTGTTAACGGCAGGCGGATTCAAGGAAGCGATCAATGGACTAAATATTACTGCGGTCTGCGATGTTCTCGCGCGTAAAGGGTTTGTTAGTAAAAGGCGAGGACGGTAAGAATGCGAAACTGATCAAAGTGCCCGGAGGAACGAATACCCGACTATATATAATCGACTCGAAGATCCTAAGTGAATAACACCCAATAACACCTCGATAACACCTTGCCTAAACCTGAAAACCGGGCGCCTGTCGGGCGGTAACACCAATAACACCGATAACACCATAAAAACATCAGTTCCGAGAATTAGCGTTATTTTTGATTCAAAACTCCTTTTTCTGGAAGTCATTGATTTTGAGGTGTTATTGGTGTTATCGGTGTTACCGGGGCACGGGCTCAGGGTCTACGCATAACACCTTCGATTTTGACAGGTGTTATTGGTGTTATTGGCTTTCTCTAATGTATGGTGCTATAGTGTATATAACCAGTTTCGAACCGACGACAAGAGGCCATTGGCATCTTCCTGCAAAGGATAGTCGGTTCTCTTCATTGGTGGGCTTTTAACATGCTTTGCTTTATAGACGAGTCCGGCGAGTTGTCGAATTATAAGCCGACCGGCTCAAAGTATTTTATGTGCACGGCGGTGCTCATGTTTGATTATGCGCCGATAAATGCGCTCGATGAGCTACGGCTACAGCTTGAGCATGAAGGCTTTCCATTACCCGGCGGTTTCCATGCAAAGGAGGACGCTCGACCGATGAAGGTTAGGGTTTTAAGCCTACTCGCAAAACAGACGATTTACATTCACACTGTCGCTCTAAAGAAGAGCGCTGTTTATGAAAACTTGCGAGATGATGAGGCGTTTGTTTATCGGATCGCTTGTCACATGCTTGTGCGCTCGCTCCTGAAAGACGCTCTAGCCGACAATGATGATCACTCGATGGTTTTCAGCACTTACGCATCGGGGAAGGTTGCGACTCGATTACAGTCTTTTCAAAGGCGCATGATTCAAGAGCTAGGTTCGGTTCATAGAGGATTGAGGATAGCTTTCTTGCATGCTTCAAGTCACACCGGATTACAAATTGCAGATTATTGTAGCTGGGTGGTGCAGCGTCATTTGGAACAACCGACTGACTCGCAAGCTATAGAATTTAAAGAGCTGATGCAGTCGAGGCTTGTAAATTTGTATCTACCCTTCGATGGTAAATAGAATTATCAGTTCTTGCATGGAAGGCTCTGGGGCAATAAATTCTGATACCGGGGACGATACCGCATTAAATTCGCTTTCGGGGCTTGTAGGGGCAAGCAACTGCCTCTCCTTAAGCTCCTGAGATTATTGATGGATCAGGGTAAGCGTTTCGGGACTCGCCGGAAAAAAAGATCCCCAGAAAAATATATTTTGGAAATGGGCTTTTCGGTGTTTTGGGAATTGTTTTTCATCCCGGCTTTTTTGAGAATTTACCTTTTTTGGGAGAATGCTTTCCATTTTTGCCCCACGGTTAAGAACGCCCCCTCAGGACTGCGACGGATGGACTGCGGCGGACGGTATGGGGGTGGCCAGGCTGCGCTATTCATCAGGCTTTCGAGAGGTGCTTGGTCGGATGTCGTCTGCATTGCCGGGCTCACGGAATCGCATCACCTCGGATCCGTTCCTGAGTTAAGCCTCGTTATTCCGAAGGACATGGGTGTCAAGGGAACTGGCAGAACCACACGGCAGCAGTATATAGTGAGAAAAGCACAACATAGGATTCGATGCTTTGCTCGGACTTCTTTTGATATACCTGATCGGTTTCAGTATCGCCGTAGCGCCGCTACGATTTGCGGTCAAACGGCTAACTGGAAAACACTGGGCTTGCTGGTACGTCAGGAGAGCAACAGATGCGGCACTGATAGGTCTGTTCTTATTGCTCTGCTATGCCGCATTTCCGTCCGAGCATGAGGATGAATTGGCGAGCGCCACTCATCTGACTAGTTCCAAGGTTTTTTATGAGATCAATTATCCAGAAGTCCCGAAACCATTTTTGATGCCGCTTTTATGGCTTGAGTCAGCAGATATATTCCTCGGACACTTCTTTCAATTCGTCATACTTCCCTCCTTCATCGTCGGCTTTGCTGGTTATACGAATGAAAGAAAGAAGGCGAACCCAAAGAAGATTGAGGGGGCTGGATAAAACGGCAGGCGATGTCGTGCCAGACATCAGCAGCCGCTTAGTCTTAGCTAGAGGTTTCCTTCGCTCTGCATCAGGAAGTCGATTCGGTCCATTATCGAGGCGGCAATACTTAACCTTAAATGTCTTAACCTGGCATATTTGTATCACCTGATCTACTCTCTGCTTGATACAATAGCGGCATCGCTTCTGAAGGCACCAGCGACTACCATACAAAGCTAAAAGCGGAGAAGGGTCAAATGATACAAGCAGCGACTAAACGAGCAGTGATTTACGCAAGAGTTTCCACTTCCGAGCAGGACACTGCGAGACAGGAAAGAGATCTAAAAGCCTTTGCGGAAAGAGCTGGTTATGATGTGCAAAACGTTTTCGTCGAGACTGCTAGCGGAGCAAAGAATGACCGAAAAGAAAGAGCGAAGGTGATGAAGCTTGCGCAGAGCAGAGAGATTGATGCCGTGTTAGTAACAGAGCTAAGCCGCTGGGGCAGAAGTACCTCAGACCTGCTAGACACTTTAAATACTCTCGCTTCCTTCGGTGTCTCTGTTCACGCTCAAACCGGGATGACCTTCGACCTCCAAAGTGCACAAGGAAAGCTTATGCTAGGTGTAATGGCAAGTCTGGCGGAGTTCGAGAGAGATTTACTTAAAGAACGAGTAAAGAGCGGACTAGAAGCGGCGAAAGCTAAAGGCGTAAAACTTGGTCGGCAAGTCGGAGACAATCCAAGCGACAAATACGCCGCTCGAGTAATCGAGCTGATAAATGCTGGCAGATCATATCGCTGGATAGAGAAAGACCTTCAGATATCGAAGACAACGGTAATGGCAATTGCGAAACGGAATGCCGATAAAATCAAGAAAGCTTCGTAAGTTAGCCTGAAAGCCAATCTAACTTAGACTGAGAGACGGTATCGCAGGTGATGCGAGCCGTCTTTTAGTTTGATACCGATTCTACCGTGATCGTTGAATCACTGACAGGCTGAGCCTTATAGACTTCTGTATTGTTATTATTAGTGCCTGAGAGTATTCGACTAGAAGCCTGAAGAGCGGGCGCCTGTTAGGGCTGACGGGAGAGTCACGGGATAATTGCAGAACGGGAAACAGGCTTAAAGGTAAAGCCCGACAGTGTTACAACCTACTAAGCCCATAGGAGGCTAGGTTCAGCACCGATTGCACATCCAAGGCTTGCGCCCTATGTTTTGAGAACATCTCAAGGTTTCTTCAGAAGTTAAGGTTAATTCGAGTGGTCGATTCGCGCGTCCGAATTTCGTCCGAATTACCGAGATGAGCTACCCCATAAATTACACGGGCACAGATCTGTATCGCTGATCCTGTCAGTCTGGACATAAGACGGAGCTAAGCCGAACCTGTTAAGAGTCAATTAAATAGCTGCCATGAGGACAAACTGTTACAGTTGCTCAGTGTTTAAGAGATTTGCGCGCTATCGATTTGCGGTGTGCGTGAAGTGGAGTTACTTTAAAGTTGGAACTGCAGACACCAATAGTCTCCGTTTGCCTCCCGGTCTATAACGGTAAAGCCTTTCTGGATGAAGCTCTTCAGAGTTTGCTCAAACAGACTTTGACTGACTTTGAGGTCCTCATTGCTGATGATGGTTCGACGGATGGGTCGTATGAGCTCTGTCTTAGCTATTCCGAACGGGACCCTCGATTCAAGGTTTCCCGCAACGAAGAGCGCTTAGGTCTATTTAAGAATTACAACGCCTGCATTGCCAGAGCGAATGGTCGTTTCATAAAGCTTTACGCTCAAGACGATTGCTTTCAGCCAGCCATGTTTCAACGAATGGTCCAGGTTCTTGAAAGCCACCGTACTGTTGGCGTGCTCGCCTGCGCAAAAAAGTGGATAGATGAAAACGGCAACGCTATTCCTGCAAAGAATGCTAAAGAGAATCGTCAACTTGCCGCTTTCGACCAGGACACTCTGGTGCCAGGCCGTGAGGCGATTCGCGAAACGCTTCATGCAATCAACAACTGGATGGGAGAACCCAGCACCATAATGTTCCGCAAGGAACTGGCTGATACCGGATTTGATACCAGATATCGACAAATCGGCGACCTCGATTACTGGCTTCGCATCCTCGATGGTGACAAGGATTTTTACTTCATCGCTGAACCTTTGTGTGATTTTCGCAGGCATAGCGAAGCCATAAGCGCGCGGAATGCTCGATCGCTGGTAGCACAGCTCGACTGGTATCTGCTCGCTGGAAAGTTTGCAAAATACCTTGGGCAGATGGAGCCTCCACAAACTCAGGAGCAGTTTGGACGCAGGTTGAGTGCACGGCTGGTCAGATCGTTTGGACCGCAGCTGAATGCTATCGAGGAAGACATCAATAGGGCTCAACTCGAAGGGATAAAGCCAGACGGCAAAAACCATAATTTCTTTTCTGATGTGGTAGATCCCGAACATATGCTGGAACTATTTTCGGGTTGGACCGGCGTTGCTAATCAAGCCTGTGGGATCGAAGACATGGTCGAATTCAGTGCGGATACAGAGCGATATCTTGCATTCGCATTTTGCATGTTACGCGAGGCAATTCATTCTGCGAAAGAGAGAGAGCTCGCCCAACATCAATTGAACACTGCGGAAGAAAAATTCGATCAAAAAGAGGCTGAACTGGTTAATCACATAAAGGAACTGGAAGCCGAAGTGCAAAAACTGCGCTCTTCGGTCGCCGAGATGGACCACAGCATTTCATGGAAAGTGACAGCGCCGTTGCGTTCTGCTAAAAAGCTGCTTTCTTGATTCGATATCGCCTGTATCGTTTTTGGCCGACGACGTCCTTGTTTTTGATCTTAATTTACGTGGTCCATTAGCGAGTCATCGCAATCCGTATCAACTGCTGTCTGCTTGATCTCCTCGACGAGAGCCCTGGAGGCTACTTGCTGGCTGTCGAATGTCGGGAAAACCTTTGCCACTGCAGGCGCGCCCGCAATACGACCGACCAGTTCCATCGAGCACATCGCCAGCGGTTTGTTTCCGGTCAGCGCTGCTACCTGAGCATTATTTACGGCGAGATGAGCTTCTTCGTGGATTGTTTTGTAGCGACTTTCAAGACACTTATACAGATACATCTCACGCAAAAGTTTATCTTGCTCTGGTCCACCTGTCGCGGTCATGAATGCCAGCAATGAAACTTCTGCTACTGGAGCAATGAATGAGGGGGCGAACGATGCCAGACCGAGTGAGGTATACACCAATTTGGCTGTCACTCTCATAAATGTGCTTCTGCCGTTGAACTTATGGAGCCTTATCAGTATGTCTCTGATTTGTGGATCTTGCTCAATAGTCGATTCCACGATCAGTTTGAATTTTTCTTGTTGTTCGTCGACTGTCCATGAGGCAGCTTCGCCGGATACATCCAGGGTGGCGTTTGTTTGATCTGAAGATAGCTGCTTGAGTCTTTCCAGCAACTGGGCCGTACTATCTTCGCCAAATAATTCAACGAGCTTAGAGTTAGCGGCAGTTAACAGCTTCTCCTTCCTGGCCGCGTTATCCATGCCGCTAGCCATGCTGGTTTGGAGAACAGCACTGACTGCTTCTAATTCACGTTGGTCTCTCGTTCGCCTTACGGCAAATTCTTTTGCGATTTCACTTTTGTAGGTTAGCTTCTCTTCGAGGGCTACATCGGCGCCTTCTACTGACCAATCAAAACCTCGAAGGTCAAGGATGAAGTTACCGAGACTCAAAACTTTGCTTGCTGTCTTTCTCGTCAATCCTGCTTTAACTATTTTGGGATGTGACGTCTGGTCTAGTACATCGAGAATTTTATTCGAGCTGATTTGGTTGTTGTCGACTTTACTCGTAACTTTGGAAACTTCCGAAGAGACTTCTGTAATCTTCCCTTCAAGTTTCGTTTGAGGTCGGTGTTCGACGCTTTCAGCACTACACGCGATGTTCGATGACAGAAGTAATGACGCGGACAACAGCGCAACAGCTAACGATTTCATTCTTGGTTCTCCAGTGCTCTCTTCTTTGTAATCACAAAGTATCTCTCTAGATGCTAAGTTGCGTTCCAGAGCAAAATACGTGAAAGACTCTGCACTTGGGATTCCTGCTGGATCCTACCCGATCTTAAGTCTTGCTGCCTGAAGAGTACGTGGGCATGATGACACATATCCGCGCTTCAGACATGAAAAGAGGCGCCTGATAATGCCAGTTAATTTTCTAGACGACATAACTGATGGAATGCACGTAACAAATCAAACATGGCGGAGCCTGGAATGTCCACAGGCGCGAGCGAATGATTATTTATTTGTGAACATCGTCAGCTTTCGAGTCGACTTCAGGTTCTTTTTTTGTATTTACAATTGTTGCTTTTGCTGGTGTCTCTTGAACCTGGTCGGCACTATCGTCGGTGCTCGACGGGGTACTGGTATCAATACCGGGATCTGGACTAGCCGCTGGATTCGCCAGTTGCAGCGCTTCCAACCGAAGTAGAACCTGTAGCGGTTTGTGATCGAATTCTTGAGCGGAAGATGGCATTCCAAACTCGTCATAACAAATATACGGAGCTAGAGAGAACTGCCGATCGAATAACATCATATTCTTAGCCCTTGCTGGTCCAAACTCGCCGCGCGCCTGCTGGCGCAGTAAATTTAGCTCCAGGCTTTGTGGGACTGCGAAAAAATCAAGCACGTTGCTGTAGGCTACAAGACCGAACAGTATTGCGCTTGCGAAAGCTATCAGTGTGAATGCACGGCCACGGCACAAAAAAGTTTTCAGGTAACCTTTAATGGCGAACATGCCGTACAGAGTGAGCAGGCACATCAATGCGGTTTGCGTGCGGTAGAAGCTCACACTTTCGCTTATAATTAGGTTGGGTAAATAAGACAGCGGAATTAGACATAAAGCGACCGCTACACTTATGCCCAGGTATTTTATTGAACCCCTGACGTAAAGCAAGATACCGGCTGCTATGAAAGCCCCGGAGCGAAGTGCAAAAGAAGCGCTGTTTTGCAATCTTAAAAAGTTTAAGGAGTCAATTAAGGGATATCGAATAAACCATTTGATTTTGCCAATAACGTCAATACAAAGGTTTGATCGTCCTGGCAACAACGCGCCCGTTCCGAAGTGATTCTTTGCCATTTGAAAGGCTGCGAAATCTACAAGGTATGCGCTGGCTGCAATGGCTGTTGCGTCAAGCAGGAACTGCAAGCGTTCCTTACCCGGTGCTTCTAGATCAGACATCCCGATAGCCACGAAGACCCAGAAAAGCATTGCCGTTGGTTGGTAGATGGTGACCGCAAGAGTCATGCTCAAAAACGCCAGAGCATATTTCAAAATTCTTCCCAGCAGTTGCTCGGGTTTTGTTCGCAAAATTCTCCATGCTGCGAATGCAAAAATTCCAGGCACCACAAACTGCAATGCTGTGCCCCACGACAGAAGGACCTGAAACGATGGAACTGAACACAAGCATAGAGCTGCTGTGAAGGCTTGCCAGCGGCTCCAGCGTACGCTCAAGAAGGCGGAGTAGAAGCAAGTCGCGAGACCGGCGAGATACACAATGCCGAGTGCGCGCACGTAGACAAAATCGCTAATATGATTGAGAAATGCAACCTGCGGAACATACACTAAGGCTTCGCACGGACGCGCTTGCATTACGAATTGCGTCGACATCGTCTGTATCCAGTCCGAATTTCTCAGGCGTTCAAACAAAGCAAAATAATCATCGTTAAAACCAAACTGGTATTGAACGAGCGGTAGATAGATCGCAAGCAAACAAAGTAACGAGGCAAAGAATACGAACGTGTAATTTAATGGCGTTGGATCTTTCAACCGGCTCAATGAGCGTTTACGCGAGTAGAGTTCGTCTAATCGTTCGTCGATATGGTCTGTAAGTTCTGCGGTCGACATTAAGATTCCTCGCTTCAACCGTTGAAATTGATTTGTTTGAGAGTTTCAGATTCGTCTAGAGAACGACGACCAGTCTTGCTGATTTTTGTATTACTGATGTCTAGCTTGTTTAGAGATTTCATCAATTTGAGTGCTGGTATGCAGTCGTCTGAAATTTCAGTAAAGCTCAAGTCTAATTTTTCCAGATTTGCTAACCGGCTCAAAAAAGTGACTCCCTGGTCTGAAACGAAAGTGTGGCTCAGATCTAGTTTGCGCAGCATTTTGAGGCTCGAGATAAATTGTGCGCTGAGATCTGCGATGTCTGTTTGCTGCAGATTGAGGGATTGTAGCTTGTCTTGGCTACCCAGGAAACTCAAGCCAGCGTCAGTAATGTGAGTATTCGCTAAGCCTAGAACAAGCAACTCCGAAAATTTGGCGATGCTCTTCAATCCCTCATCACTGATTTTTGTCGCCCACAGGTCGATATCCTCTAGTTTCGTCAATTTCGAGAGAAACTGGAGACCTCCATCCGATATATTCGTTGAGCTTGCAGTAAGCACCTTCAAATTCTTTAATTTTGCTACGTGCTCAAATGCCGCATCGGTTAAACGTGTCCACCATAAAGTCAAAGTTTGCAAATTTTCAAGCTCTTTTAGATACTTAAAGCCCCAGCCCTTCAGATTCGTGTGTTCGAGACGCAGGGTCTGTAGTCCAGACAGGTGGCCAACATACTCGAGCTGACTATCTTCAACCTGACTGTTTGCTAGTGAAAGAGAATAAATCGCGTCTGGAGGCAAGCTAGTTAGTACGCTGAGGTCTGGCTTTGTGTCTGTGCGCACCTTTAGATAAACACGCCGATCAAATGGAATTGCTACATCCCCGCGTGCGTCACCAATATAGACCATGTCTACATATTCGTCGTCTACGTAGAGTCGACCTATCGAAGAGTCTTGGGGGAAGGAAAGAATCGAGGTGCGTGGCGATTGCATGTAAACTAGACCGATTGCAATGCGAAAAGTTTATTGAATATGGTTCTCTCTCATAAGATACTGTGTCTAATCAAGCCTCACTGCGACCATTTGTTAAGGTGAATCGTTTCAAATGAAGCGATTGATGTTTCCTCGAGTACACAAACGGAGTTTCGTAAAAGGTGCAATCGACCGATAAAGCGCCAACTATTTCGATATGTTTGCCCGTTTACAATGGCCAGCATTACCTTAAAGACGCTATCGAAAGTGCTTTAAGGCAAACGTTTCAAGATTTTGAGCTGCTCATCTCTGATGATTGTTCCAGTGACTCTTCGCTAGAGATCATTCGCGATTGTGCGGCAAATGACGCAAGAATCAAGCACTGGCGCAATGCTCAAAATCTGGGCTTATTCGAAAATTACAATGAGGCAATGCGACATGCTTCCGGAAAATATATAAAACTCTATGCCCAGGATGATTTTTGGGACGAGACCATTCTTGCTCGTGAGTTAGATGAGTTGGTGGCACGCGAGTATGTTGCGCTCATTAGTTGTGCCAGAAGAATTGTTGATGAAAACGGGCAAGAATTGCGGGTTATGCGTGAGCGTTCCGGTGACACGCTAATGTCGTACGATGAGGTGCTCAAAGAAAATTTGCTTGGCTTGAAGAACACAATCGGCGAACCTAGCACCGTAATGTTTGCTCGCGACCACATCGGAGATGGGTTCGACAAAACTCTCTATCATCTGGGTGATATCGAGTACTGGTTCCGCATAATCGGCAAACATCAGTATTTGTATTTAGACGAAGTCTTGTGCAGTTTTCGCACTCACTCACAAAGCACCACTAGTAAAAATGCGAAAGGTCTTCGTTTCGCGCTCGATATGATCAAACTCGGAAAACGCTATCGGAAATTTCTTGATGAAATCGGCGTCAATGAAGAAACTTACTCGAGACTAGTTGCTGAAGCGACGGCAACTCATGTCAAATATCTGTCCAGAAAGCGCAGTATTTCACTGCAAGATTTGTTGTCCGTTAAAAATGAATCGCTAGAAGCAATGACAGAAGACCTCGATGGATTCAAGGAAATATTATTCTTCGCCCTCTTAACGGCGGGAGAAACACTCGAGGAAAATTATGCTCTCAAACGCGAGTGGGAGTTTGAAAGAAATAAATTGGAAAATGACATTGCCATGTTGATGAAGAGCAAATCCTGGAGGGTGACCTTGCCCCTTAGAGGCGCTATGAAAATTCTGCGAAAATAATTGGGGCAGTGTCGATTTTGATACTACCCTCTCCCTCTGGAAGTCCCCTGATAGGGTTACTTTCGGCTGTTTTTGGCTACAAATAAGTTAAATAGTGCGCTCGCACTGAATTTTCAGAGCAGAAAATCCTCTACTCCACTGCATCTATGGGAGAATTGCATAAACACAGCTTCTAGCGCGCTCAGGTTTCCCTTTCTACATTGAAAAACCCAGAATCCTAATGCCCAACCTCGTCTTAATTGCCGATGTCGAAGGTCCCGCCGACTTTATCCGACAAGCCCTAGCTGGTAGATTCTCCGAAATTCAGTGTGTCCATACTTTCAATGATGCTGTGGACGCACTGGCGAGTCGGCAATTCAGTCTTATAATCTCCGGCATGCATTTTGACGAATGTCGAATGATGGAGCTTCTGTGGCGGGTCAAGGAACTGCCACAATACGCAGATGTGCCATTCCTTTGCGTGCGGGCGCTGGCTGCACACCCTGAAATTAAAGATAGCGTAGAGCAATCGCATAAAGCGTTAGGCGCCGTCGGCTTTGTCGATATTGAAAGTATGGATGCTGAAAGTACTACTCGATTGCTGGCGACACTCGATAAATTATGCATTCCTGCTGCTGGCTGAATGACTTGCATTCCTGCGGGCTGAACGGACCAGGTATTTAAATTATAAAAACGCGGGGTAAGTAGGAGGTATTCGGGAGCGACAAATCCTGGTTCCATCCTCAACGCGGAGCAACAATCTATGTCCTTAACGTGGGAAGATGGCGCCCAGGTGCCTTCAAAAGAAATTGACCTGGTATTTTTGAGGGATTTTCAAGAGTCCTTCACTATCGTAAAACAGGCGCTGGAAAATAATATAGGCTTTTTCTATGTACTGGCTGGTGTTCCACTCCTCAGTTGTGCATCGGCGCTTGCGGGTCATCAGATTCCTTTTCTGGACTGGGGAATGGATTTCGCCACTCTTTTTGCCGCATCTACTGTAATCATCCTTGCATATAAAAAGTTGAAACCGGATTTTAACGCAGCTGATGTTCCAGTAGGCTCAGAAATGCGCATCGTTGCAGCTGGCGTTTCTTTCAGTATTCGAGCAACATTACTGGCGATACTGTTTGTGGTGCCGGGAATCTGGTTCGCCACTCAAGCATGCCTGGCTTGCGTATATGCTTGTCTGGAAAATTGCAAAGAAGGGGAGTCGATTAAGAGGAGCAGTGCTCTGGTAAAGGGACATTTCATGACTGTTTTTACTTATGCCGTTTTTAAGCCATTTCTGGTATGGCTGGGGATGGTAGCTATTTACCTCGGTGTTGGTTTTCTGGTAAAAATGCTTGGTCCAGATTTATCCAAAATGGGAGAGGCAATTATTAATGGACTTATGATGTTCATCGGAACCATATTTCAGCTGGCTATTTTTCCAATTCTTGTGCGCTTGTATTTCAAATTGAAGAATTCAGGTGATAGCGTAGTATCGCCCATAGTGCCTGCCGCTGAAGTGCCATCAGCGCTCCACAAAATCGATGATATTAAATTGAACCCTCGTTGGTAGCTCCACAATTACCGAAGGGATGGGTCCAAAGCCCCGTACTTAAGGACGGCTCTGGACCTTGATATATTGTTTCGAAATCTCTATCGGTGCACCACCAACCGAAACAGCAACATAGCTAGGACTGATCGATACCGCGCACACTTTTTTTCGGCAACTAGGAAGAGTGACCCACGTC
>Ga0182030_10016801_pt1 | contig 14199 bp, 13 predicted proteins | sample 812S3MmetaG_FD_121299 | JGI IMG/M metagenome (GOLD analysis project Ga0182030, IMG submission 121299) | Permafrost microbial communities from Stordalen Mire, Sweden - 812S3M metaG (Illumina Assembly) | ecosystem: Environmental > Terrestrial > Soil > Wetlands > Permafrost | place: Sweden...
AACAGCCGGCGGCCAAGGCGCAGCCGGCGAAAGCCGCGGCTCCGGCAACAGAAACGAAAAAGACCGGTCCCGTAAAGCTCGATCCTTACAACGAAGTGCATACGCCAGAACGCAATTTCGGTCCCGCGCAACTTTCGAACGGCATCACCGTCACGCCGCTCGCACGGCGTCTCGCCGGGGAAGGCAACGTCGATCTCACCAGGGTTCGCGGCTCGGGTCCGCGCGGAAGAATCGTCGCGTCGGACGTCGTCGCGGCTCTGCAATCCGCACCGGGTCGTGCGACATCATCGACAGCCGCGATGGCGAGCGGTCCGTCGCTGGCGCAAGTCAAGGCGCTGTACAAGCACGTCGCCTTCGAGGAAGTGCCGCTCGACGGCATGCGCAAGGTGATCGCCACGCGCCTGCAAGAGGCCTCGCAGAGTATTCCGGTGTTCTATTTGTCGATCGACGTCTGCATGGATCGGCTGCTCGCGCTGCGCGAGGAGATCAACGCCAGCGCGCCGCAGGATGCCGACGGCAACTCGACGTTCCGCCTTTCCGTCAACGATTTCATCGTCAAGGCCCTGGCGCTCGCCCTGCAGCGCGTGCCCGATGCGAACGCGGTGTGGGCCGAGGATCGCATCCTGCGCTTCCAGCAATCCGATGTCGGCGTGGCCGTGGCCGTGGCCGGAGGGTTGCTCACGCCAGTGGTTCGCCAGGCGGATACGAAATCGCTGCTGGTCATATCGAACGAGCTGAAGGATCTGGCAGCGCGGGCGCGCGTGCGCAAGCTCAAGCCGGAGGAATACCAGGGCGGCGCATCGGCCGTTTCGAACCTCGGCATGTACGGGATTCGCCTATTCACGGCGATCATCAATCCGCCGCACGCGACCATTCTTGCCGTCGGTGCAAGTGAACGGCGTCCGGTGGAGATCGAGGGAAAGCCGGAGGGCGGATTCGGAATGGGTGTGGGAAGCGCGGCTGCCGGGCATCGACACGTGTCCCGTTTCATGGAAGGAGGCGTGAAGTTCGTCACGGAAATGAGCGTCACGCTGACCTGCGATCATCGCGTGGTGGATGGAGCGCTAGGCGCGGAACTGCTGGCGGCATTCAAGAAGCTGATCGAAGCTCCGTCGGCGATGTTGATTTAAAAAAGGGGATAGGGGGCAGCGGTCAGGCGTAAGCAGACCACCCGGCCCGCGTCTCCTCACGCCGCGAGAATTTTTCCCTTCGTTTCGGGCAAGAGAAACGCCGAGATCGCCATGGTGGCGTAAGCCGACGCCGCGAAGATCCCGATGGCCTCGCCCAGCGGCATTCTCGCCGACAGTAATCCGACGAGAGCGGGGAACAAGGCGCCCAGTGCACGCCCAAGGTTGTAGGCGAATCCTTGCCCGACACCGCGAACTCGGGTTGGAAAGTTTTCGGTATAGAACGCGCCCATTCCGCTGAAGACGCCGGAAGAAAAGAACCCCAGAGGGAATCCCAGTATCAGCATGGCCGAATTGCCGAAAGGGACCATCGTGTAGGTGACGACGACCAAACCCGCCCCGATCGCGAAAATCAGGAAGGCCAGCCGCCGCCCCATGCGATCCGCCACGATGCCTCCGGAAACGTAGCCGCAGAACGCCCCCACGATCAATACGGCAAGATAGCTGGTGGAATCGAGCACGGACAAATGGCGCTCCGTGCGCAGGAAGGTCGGCAGCCAGGTGGTGACGGCGAAATAGCCGCCTTGCGCGCCGGTGCCCATCAATCCTCCGAATAACGTGACCTTCAGCAGAGGCGGCTTGAAGATTTCGAAGAAGGACGGCTTGTCGCCGGCGGCCGCCAGGCGGGCTTTCGATTGAAGATAGACTTCCGGCTCTTTTACGTAGCGGCGCACGAAGAACACCAGGAACGCCGGCAGGATTCCCACCATGAACAGCGCGCGCCACGCCGAGGCCGGAGGGAGCAGGGAGAACACCAGCGCGTTGAGCAGCGCCGCCGCGCCCCAGCCGACCGCCCAGCCCGCCTGCATCAGCCCCAGCGCCTTGCCGCGATGCCGCGCTTGAATCACTTCGCCGAGCAGCACCGATCCCGCCGCCCATTCGCCGCCGAAGCCCAGGCCGAGCATCGCGCGCGCGACCATCAGTTGCTGATAATTTTGGGCGAGACCGGAGAGGAACGTGAATCCCGCGAACCATAGAATCGCGATCTGCAGGACGCGCACGCGTCCCACGCGATCCGCCAGCCACCCGGCCAGCCATCCGCCGATGGAGGAAAATAGCAGCGCGGCCGCTCCCAGGACGCCGGCTTCCCCGCGCGTGATGCCCCACGTGGCGATCAGCGCGGGAATGACGAAACTGTACAACTGGACGTCCATGCCGTCCAATCCCCAGCCGCCGGCGCAGGCCGCGAAGACGCTGCGCTCCTGCGGGGATAGATCGAAGAGCCAGGCGAACAGGCGCCGGTCACCTTGACCCGCTGTCGCTGGTTGATCCGCTACCGCCGGTTGATCCGCTACCGCCGGTTTGTTCGCTGCCGCTGTCGAGATCGTATCGGGCATCATTACACGCCGTTGTTTTAAAATCTCCGAGCTCCTCCGGATTGTAGCAGGCAAGGCGAACAGAGGATCCTTGCGCAACGCGAAATGTCACCCGCTGCAGGCGGTGCGGAGCTCGATGGTCCCGGTTCACCCGACTGCAACCTACGGGGGGGCGGGGTGCCGAAACCGGCCCCGCCGGCAAAATAATTCTCGTGCTCCCCGCAAGTTTCCGTTCCGGCCTGTTTACATTCCATGCCGTTGTGGTAGCATATTAGTGCCTTCATGGAAGAACTCCTGGAAGGCAAACCCCCACCGACGGAGTTGAATAAAACCTTCGCATGAGCTTCACCGTCTTTCTTGGCAATCTGCCTGTTTGGGTCACCGCGGACGATATTAGGGGCTGGCTGAGCGCCGAGAACCTGGTTGCGGACGCAATTAAAGTAATCCGCAATCCTGAGACGCAAGAGTCCAAGGGATTCGCGTTTATCGAAGCGCCCAACGCGGAGGAGATGCACTCCATCATCCGCCGGTTCGACCGAGCTCCGCTGGAAGACCGGTTGCTTCGCGCCAATCCCGCGCAGCCGCCGAAGTCCAAGGGTCCGATGCCTGGGCCTGGGAGTCGTCCGACGGGCGCGAGTTCCGCTCCCACGGCTGGTGCGGGTAGCCAGAGCGGTCCGGCCGGGCAAGGCGCTCCGGCTGGCCAAAGCGTCCCGTCCTCCGGTCCTTCCTCGCAACCTGCTGGGGCGTTCGATCGTCCCCGCCGGGCGAAGAAGAACGGCGGCGGCATGAAGCGCTCGGGCGACCGGGGTCCGCAAAGCGCCTTCGCCGAAGAGCTCGCGAAGGCCCTCTAGCTTCACGAATATTCATCCGCTGACCCAGTGAGTAATGAACCGTCGGGGCCGCGGGCTCACGCCACGGGGCTGCGGCCTCGTTCGTAAGGGCGGGCGCTGTTCGGTAACCGCGCCTTCACTCCCGATTTTCCAAGTGATATACTAAACCCCAAGAATCACAAGGTTCTTGTGTCTTCATACGCGTAACGAAACAAGGGCAGGGGAGGCTTGGCTGCGATGGACCTGCTGATCATACGTATTCTTTTTATCGCGGTGGTGGCAAGCGCCGCGTTTTTCCTGCGTCCCTTTGACCTCTCTCAGCCGCTCGCGGCTGTGGTGGGGGCCGTGGCGGGCGCGGGCGTCGTCCTATTCGAATTTCGCATCCGGCAAGTCAGCCTGAAGCGCCTGATCGGGGCCGCCGCCGGAAGCCTGCTCGGGATCATGGGAGCGTACCTGATCTCGCTGGTTCTGGGCCGGGCTTTGCCTGGCGCAGGGAACACGCTGCCGTTTTTGCAGATCGTGCTGCTGGCGTGGATGACCTATTGCGGGCTGATCGTCGGCGCCGCCAAGGGCGACATGCTGAACCTGGCCGCGCTAGGAGGGTTGTTCGGCGGCGAGGTCGGATCGAAGACGTCCTTCAAGATCCTCGACACCAGCGTCATCATCGACGGCCGGATTGCCGATATCGTCGAGACCGGATTCGTCGACGGCGCGCTGGTCATCCCGCAGTTTGTACTGCGCGAGCTGCAGCTGGTGGCCGATTCCTCCGATTCCATGAAGCGCAACCGCGGCCGCCGCGGCCTGGACATCCTGCAGCGCATCCAGAAGATGACGCAATTGACGGTGCAGATCGTGGAGGACGACTTCCCGAACGTGAAGGAAGTCGACATGAAGCTGATCGAGCTGGCGAAGCTGTACAACTGCAAAATCGTGACCAACGATTTCAACCTGAACAAGGTCGCGCAACTGAACGGCGTCGAAGTGCTGAATATTAACGAGCTCGCGAACGCGCTGCGGCCGGTGGTGCTGCCGGGCGAGCTGATGCGCGTGTTCATCCTGAAAGAAGGCAAGGAATTCAACCAGGGCGTGGCTTATCTAGACGATGGAACGATGGTCGTCGTCGACAACGCGCGTAAGATGATCTCGAAAACCATCGACATCGCCGTGACCAGCGTCCTGCAGACCACGGCCGGCAAGATGATCTTCGGGCGTTTTGACGATCGCGTGCATGCGGTGCACGATAAAGAGCGCGGCGAGCGTCCCGTGAGGGAGCACGTCCAAGCCAGCGGAAGCGCAGTTTAGCGACCGTCTGCCCGCGCGAGGCACTGCCTGAAACGGGCTACAATCGTAGGGCGATCATGAAAGTCTCCGTCATCCTCCCCGCGGCGGGCCTCGGCACGCGCATGGGCCGGGAGAAAGCCGGTACCAGCCGCAAGCAGTTCATGTTGCTGGACGGCTCGCCGATCCTGGTGCATACCATTCGCAAGTTTTTTCGCTGTCCTTCGGTGAGCGAGATCGTCGTCGCTCTGCGCAAGGAGGATTTCGACTGGGCGCGCGGACTGCTGCAGCAGCATCCCGATCACGGCGCCAAGCCGGTGCGCTTCGTCGAAGGCGGCGATAGCCGTCAGCAATCCGTGGAGAACGCGTTGGCGACGCTCGCGGAGGATACCGAACTGGTGGCCGTCCACGATGCGGTGCGGCCCTTCATTGAACCGGAGATGGTGGAAAGGGTTATAGCGGAGGCGGCGGCGAGCGGCGCGGCGATCGTCGGCATCGTGCCCGTGGATACCGTCAAGCGCGTGCACAAGAATAAAGTGCGCGATACGTTCCCGCGCGAGAATCTGGTGCTGGCGCAGACTCCGCAGGTGTTTCGCTTCGAGCTGCTGAAACGCGCATTCGCGCGCGCCGGCGAGGATAGCTTCTACGGTACCGATGAATCCAGTTTGGTGGAGCGGCTGGAAGAATTGGAAGTGAGCGTGGTGCAGGGCAGCGATCGCAACATCAAGATCACGCGTCCCACCGATATGGAGCTGGCGCGCCTGTTCCTCACGGAGGAAGCCGGGGAGCGCACGGCGTCGTGAGAAAAGCCTCGTGAGTGTTTCGGAAATTCGCGGCTTTTCTGAGATTCGAACCGGGCAGGGATGGGACGTCCATCGCATCGCCGGCGGGCGCAAGCTCATTCTGGGTGGCGTGGAAATTCCCTGGCAGTATGGATTAGACGGGCACTCCGACGCCGATATCCTGCTGCACGCGATCACGGATGCGGTGCTGGGAGCGGCCGCGCTCGGCGATATCGGCGAGTATTTTCCGAATACCGATCCAAGGTGGAAGGATGCGGCCAGCCGCAAATTTCTGGAGCACGCCGTCGCGCTGGTGCAGGCGCAGGGATTCTCGCTATGCAACGTGGATTCGACAATCATTCTGGAGACTCCGAAGCTGAAGGACTATCGCGCGCAGATCCGCGGATCGGTGGCGGAAATTGTGGGGCTGCCGGTGGATCGCGTGTCGGTGAAATTCAAGACCGCTGAGAAAGTGGGTCCAGTGGGCCTGGGATTTTCCGCCGAGGCGCAGGCGATCGTGACCATCGCGCGGTAGGGTGAGAGGCGTCGAGAGGAGTCTCGACGCGGTCCCGCAGGGCGGGACGTGCGCCACATCGGAACTAGGCCGACATGCGTTTGCCGGCCACGAAGACGGCATGCGGCACCAGCTTGCGCTGGCCTCGCCGCGTGCGCCCGTAGTTATCCACGAACTCGAAGTCGCCTTCTGTAAGTTCGAGCACGGTCACGTCGGCGGCCGCGCCGGGACGCAGCGTGCCGTACGCCTTGAATTCAGGGAACACGCGGGCCGCGTTCGCCGTCACGCACGCGATCACCTGGTCCACCTTCATGCCGAGCAACAAAAGTTTCGACATAACGTTGGGAAGATTGAAAACCTGCGTGGTCCGGCCGATCAACGTCATGTCGGTGGAAATCGTGTCCGGCAAGAAATCCTGTTCAATGCCGCGCTGCGCGGTGGCCCAATCAAAATGCAGGTTGCGGCCGTTGCCGAAGTCGAAGATTACTCCGCGCCGCCGCGCCTCGCGAATTTGAAAATAGACCTTGCCGTTTTCGTCCAACATGCCGTGGGGCGCGGGCGCGTACATGTGGGTGACGATGTCGCCGGGCCGAAGCAGGGCGACGATTTCGGTCAGCGGCGCGAACGTATCGCCGACGTGCACCATGATCGGCACCTTGAGCGGATCGGCCACTTCGCGCGCGCGGCGTAACGCTTCCAAATCGTGCTCGCCCGCGACGTTGCGGGAGAGCCGCGCCTTGACGCCGATGACCCACTGGCGATTGCGCTCGATGGCCCGGCGGGTTGCCGCGACATCTATGTTCGCGAGGTCCATCAGTTCGCCCATGGGTTCGACGCCGCGATGCGCGATGTTGATGAGAATGCGCGCGCGATTGGGGGCGTTCCGCACGATCTTCACCAGATCGTCCACATTTTCGTAGCCGCTGGAGCCGGCGTCGACCAGCGTGGTGACTCCGTCTTCCAGGCATTTTGCGGGCGGCATGTCTTTGTCGGCCAGATGCGTGTGGATATCGACCAGGCCGGGCATCACCAGCTTTCCCGTCGCATCGAACGCTTCTTTAGCCGAGGAGGGAGCGATTTTCGGACTAATCGCCGCGATTTTTCCGTCGCGAATGGCGACGTCGACTTTGAGGTCGAGGTCCCGCGAGGCGTCGATCACGCGGCCGCCGCGAATGACCAGATCGTACTTCGCGGCCCATAAATCGGAGGGCCGGGCGAGAAGTGCGGGAAGGACGGCGCTTGCGCGCAGAAGCTGGCGACGAGTCGGCAAGTTGGATTGTCTGATTCTGTCCACGCGGGTGAGTATATCAGGAGAACTATTCCCTTGCGCGCAGGAAATTCGCCGGCGCAGGCCAGCTGCGCTTACTCTCGTGTCGCGTGACCCATCTTAGCCGGACCCTCTGCTTGACCAGGCAACGCTCCGTGGACCATCGGGTAAGCGGGCCAGTGTTCGGGAGTGCTGCGGGCATATTGCGGAGCCACCGCGATTTTCTCGCCGAGCTTCGCGGCGACGTGCCACGGCCAGCGAGGATCGTCCATGATGGCGCGTCCGATGGCGATCATGTCGGCCTTGCCGGAGGCGACGATGTCGTTGGCCTGGTGCGCCTCGACGATCATGCCGACGGTCATCGTGGTGATGCCGGTCTCGCGCTTGATGCGCTCGGAGAAAGGCACCAGATATCCGGGCCCCACCTGAGGAATCTTCATGCCGGGCGCGATATTCCCCGCCGAAGGCGTCACGTAATCGATGCCGATGTCGCGCAAGGCTCCGGCTAAGGCAACCGCGTCGTCGAGAGTGAGGCCTCCGGGCACCCAGTCCTCGCCGGTGATGCGGACGCCGAGAGGTTTGTGCGCCGGCCACGCCTCTCTCATCGCCTGCGCCACCTCGAGAGGGAAGCGCGCGCGCTTTTCCGCGCTGCCGCCGTACTCGTCGGTGCGATGATTCGTCAGAGGCGAAAAAAATTCGTGCAGCAGATAGCCGTGCGCGCAGTGGATCTCGATCCAATCGAAACCGCAGCGCTCGGCGCGCCGCGTGGATGCGACAAACTCGTCGCGAATGCGGGCGAGGCCGGCGTGATCGAGCTCTTCGGGAACCTGCCAGCCGGTGGTGAACGCCTCCGCCGAAGGACCGACGGGGCGCCATCCGCCTTCCTCGGCGGGCACTCCGTGGCCCTTCCACAATTCCCAGGTGGGACGCGTGGACGCCTTGCGGCCCGCGTGATTGAGCTGAATGCCCATGGGCGTGTTCGAGAAACGGCGCACGTCGGCGAGCAGGCGCGTGAGCGCGGATTCGTTCTCCTCCGAATACAGACCCAGGCACTGCGGCGAGATGCGTCCGACGGCGCTGACCGCGGTCGCTTCCAGGATCACGAGAGCCGCGCCGGAAACGGCGAAGTGGCCAAGGTGCATCCAGTGCCAGGGCTGCGCGGTGCCTTCGACCGCACTGTATTGGCACAGAGGCGAGATGACGATGCGATTCGTGAGAGTGAGATCGCGGAGACGGATGGGAGTGAATAGCGCGCTGGGCATGGACTAAGTTGCTATGATACGCCAGCGGGTGTCGAGACGAGTCTCGACGCGGCCCGCACGAGTGCGTGCGCCACGTCCAAGCGCCGGACCTAATCCTTGAGGATCGGCGATCCCACGGGAAGCCACGTCTTCTTCACCGTGGCGTTCGTCACCTCGGCGAACGAAAGATACAGCGCGTCGAGGCCGGTGAGCAGGCCGACCCAGCCGCCCGCCACGTGCCAACTGGAACCCATGCCGAGATCGCCGCCCGCGAGCAGAAAGAAGGTGATCCACAGAAGCAGGAAGACGCTCCACAAACAGAGATTCAGGCGGAAGGTGGGAATCCACATATAGAGAGTGAAGACGCCCCACATCAGCAGCGTCACGCCGACCGCATTTCCGGCCGGCGGCTTGATCCAGCCTGCGCCGGCGGTCCACAGCAGGAACGCGTACCACCACCAAAACAATCCGTAGGACGTGAAGGCGACGGTTCCAAAGGTGTTGCCATTCTTGTATTCCAGAACACCGGCGATGATCTGGCCGACGCCGCCGAAGGAGAACGCGAGCGGCACCACGGCAGCGGTCAGCGTGGGACCATCGCCCGTCAGCAGGCCGGCGTTGATGGAACTCAGAACTACTGTGGTTAATCCAAACCCGGCGAGCCCCAGTGGCGCTGGATTCGCCGGGCTCGATGCTCCGTCAGCCATGAGAATGTCTCCTGCTTATTGGCGTTCAAAAACTTGGGCTAGTTGGGCAGGGTTGCCCTGCGAGTCCTTCACCGTCGCGCGGGTCGTAAGCGTTTTGCGATCGCGGCTCACTACGAACCGGGCCGTCGCGACAACTTTGCCGTCACGCGAAATAATCTGATCCATGCTGAGGTCGTCGATCCTATTCCTGATTTCAGAAGTGCCGGGAAGGTTGGTTCCGTTTATCGGACCTCCCTTTCGGGGGTAACTATACCTTCGTACAAACGGCTTGCCGTCGGCTTCGATACCTTGAACGACCACAGCTAATACGCTGCCTTGATCCTTGATTTCCGTAGTTTCTTCTTGCGGTCTCGGCCGACCCGGAGGGTAAGTCGATTTGGAGAGGTTTAACTTCCAAGTGCCTTCGAATGCATCGGCTCCCCAGAGCGAAGCGACCATCGCAATGAGAAGGACCGAACTTCGCACAACTTGCACGACCGGCTTCATAAGATGGGTGACATTGTAACTTCGCCGCTTGTGAACGTAAAGGGCCATTACGTTCGCGGTCTAGATCGTGATGAGCAGCTTTCCCATGGTCCCGCGGCCCGCGAGATCGATCTGCGCTTGCGCCGTCTCGGCCAGAGGATATTCCTTCTCGATCATCAATTTCAGTTTGCCGGCCTGCAGCCATGCGAAAAGGTCGCTGGAGCGCCACGCGAGTTCTTCGGGCGACGAGTAGCTGCCGAGCGTCGGACGCGTCAGGTACAGCGATCCCTTCGCGCTCAAAATCAAAATGTCGATGGGCGGAACGGGACCGCTGGCATTGCCGAAACAGACCATCATGCCACGAGGGCGGAGGGAATCGATGCTCTTTTCGAACGTCGCCTTGCCGACGCCGTCATAGACTACGTGCACGCCCGCGCCGCCGGTGAGGCGCTTGACTTCGGCATGAAAATCGATATCGTTATACAGAATCACTTCATCGGCGCCGGCTTCGCGAGCGACCTCGGCTTTGGCGGGCGATCCGGCGGTGGCGATCACATGCGCGCCACGGAGCTTGGCCATCTGGACGATCAGGCGGCCGGTGCCTCCCGCGGCGGCGTGGACCAGTGCGGTGTGGCTGCTTTCCAAAGGGAAGGTCGAATGCGTCAGGTAGTGCGCGGTCATGCCCTGCAGCATGACAGCGGCGGCGTCGCGCAGGGAAACGTGCGCGGGGACGTGCACCAGCGCAGTGGCCGGAACCGCCTGGTATTCCGCGTAGCTTCCGCGCGCCATGGTCCACGCGACGGAATCGCCGGGCTTGAAGCCGGTGACGCCTTCGCCGATCGCCTCGATGGTTCCCGCGCCCTCGGTTCCGAGCACCGCCGGCAGGGGCAGCTTGTACAGGCCCATCCGATGGTAAATGTCGATAAAATTCACGCCCGATACGGCGACCTTCACCAGCGCCTGGCCGGCCGCGGCCGCGGGCTTGGCGAAATCGCCGTGCTTCAATACCTCGGCGCCGCCGTGTTGTTCGATGTAGACAGCTTTCATAATGTGCGAAATCCTTTTTGGGTTCGAAGTCTTCTCCGCAAGTGTACCGCTCCCGCGTAGGCCAACAAATACGCCGCCGTCAGCGGAAGAAACAACAGCCGCGCGAGCGTGGGCACGGCGGAGGCGCCGGTCATGCCGGCGCGGAACAGCATCAAGTGCGAAATGGCTTGCAAGTTCCCCCGATCGAACCAGAAGAAATCGGCGTTCTCATTGACGATCAGGAGTTTCGCGGGCACACGCGCCGCCAGCGCAAACTTCCATTTGGTCATGATGGGCTCGGCCGCGCACAGAATTCCGATGGCCGCGTAGCCGCGCGCGCCGAGCTCGGCGTAGAGGCCTTCGCGAGCTTCGGGAGTGGAATAATTCGCGACACGAAAGATCTGGCCGTTGGCGCCGCTCGGCGCTCCCGCGTAACAGGTGATCACGTCGATTTCCTCGGACTCGCCATAGATGCGCCGGAAGGTTGCGATCGTCGCTTCGAGAATGGAGCGCGATCCGCTTTCGACCAGAAGCACGCGGGTCATGGGCCGGGTTGTGCGGCGGAAAAAGTAGCGCAAGGGACTATTTTACGCGGTCGCGGATGCGCGTGCGGCCAGCCTTATGCGCTTGCTTCGAGCGAAAGCGCGGACTATCGTGAAGGTATGGCTGAGGCGAAGAAGATCGACTTCGACAATCCGGCGCCGCTGCTCGACGAGGAAGACGAAGAAACGCTCGCCGCGATTGATCGTGGCATCAAGTCGGCGGACGAAGGCAGGGTCGTGTCTTCGGAAGAAGCTCATCGAAGAGTCCACGAGTGGCTTACCAGATCTACTACACCGAAGATGCGTTAGTCGATCTCGAGATCATTCTCGAATACATACGAGCCGATAACCCTCCGGCCGCGGAGCGTTTAGGGACGGCCCTTTTGGCTCACGTGGATCTGTTGCGGTATTTCCCTCGACTCGGCACTGCGGTGCCGCGCCGCCGCGGAGTCCGAAGGATTTTGCACACGCCGGTGCTCATCTACTATCGTCTTTACGACGACAAGGGCTTGGTCGAGATCCTTCATTTCTGGCACGGCTCGCGAAAAGATCCCATTCTGTAGTCTTTGTCGCTTCCGTGCAAAACCTGCTCGCGGAACGTCCCTGGAACTCGGGACGCTATAATTCCAATTCGTGCAGCTTTCTCCCATCGATTGGGCCGTCGTCGCCGTTTACTTTCTGTTCAACCTCGGCATCGGGTTGTACTATCGCCGGCGCGCCGGCAAAAGCGTGGACGAGTTTTTTCTTTCCGGGCGCAACATTCCCTGGTGGCTCGCCGGAACTTCGATGGTGGCGACCACGTTCGCGGCCGATACGCCGCTGGCGGTCACCGGCATGGTCGCCAAGGGAGGGATCGCCGGCAACTGGCTGTGGTGGTGTTTCGCGGCGAGCGGCATGATGACGGTGTTCTTCTACGCGCGCCTGTGGCGGCGCTCCGGCGTGATGACCGACATCGAATTCGCCGAGATCCGCTACTCCGGCAAGCCCGCGGCGTTTCTGCGCGGCTTTCGCGCACTCTATCTGGGCATCCCCATCAACTGCATCATCCTGGGATGGGTCAATAAAGCGATGGTCGATATCCTGACGCTGATTCTGGGCGTCACGAAGCTGCAAGCGCTTTTCATCGTCATCGGGATGATCGCGGTAACGTCGTCGATCTCGACGCTTTCGGGATTGTGGGGCGTTCTGGTCACCGACGTGTTCCAGTTCGTCATCAAGATGGGCATGGTGATTGCGCTGGCCGTCTACGCGGTGCAGGCCGTCGGCGGCATCGACGCCATGAAGACCAAACTGGCGGCCGTGGATCTCACACGCGGCTCGCCCCATTTTAGCAATGGCTCGGTGCTGAGCTTCGTGCCGGATCTGAATTCCGCGTGGATGCCGATGATCACGTTCTTCGTGTACATCTCGCTCAACTGGTGGGCCACCTGGTATCCCGGCGCCGAGCCCGGCGGCGGAGGCTACATCGCGCAGCGCATGTTCTGCGCCAAGGACGAAAAGAATTCGCTGCTCGCCACGCTGTGGTTCAACGTGGCGCATTACGCCGTGCGGCCGTGGCCGTGGATTCTGGTGGCGCTGACGTCGCTGATTTTATTTCCCGGCTTGCAGGATCCGGAAACCGGCTACATCCGCGTGATGATCGCGTATCTTCCGGCCTCGCTGCGCGGCCTGATGGTGGCGGCCTTCGCGGCGGCCTACATGTCGACGATCGCCACGCAGCTCAACTGGGGAGCGAGTTATCTGGTCAACGATTTCTACCGCCGCTTCTGGAGACCCACGGCGCCGGATCGCCACTACGTGACGGCCTCGCAACTTGCGACAATTCTCTTAACGGTGATTTCCGCGATTGTGACGTTCTATCTCGACTCCATCGCCGGCGCCTGGAAGCTGCTCCTGGTGACCGGGGCCGGCACCGGCAGCGTGCTGCTGCTGCGCTGGTTCTGGTGGCGCATCAACGCGTGGAGCGAAGTCTCCGCGATGATCGCCGCGTTTGCCGTTTCGCTCACGCTGCAGCGCGGCTTTCACCTGGATTCGGACGACCCGCGCAGCTTCGCTTACATCATGATCGTTACGGTGGCGATCACCACGGTGGTGTGGCTCGCCGTGACGTTCGCCACGCCGCCGGAGCCGCGCGCTACGCTGCTCGCGTTTTACCAGCGGACGCGTCCCATGGCCGCCGGTTGGGGACCCATTGCCAGGCTCGCGCCCGACGTAAAACCGGCGCGCGACGGCTTGGCGAATCTGCTCGATTGGGCGGCGGGGTGCACGCTGATTTACGGGGTGCTGTTCGGCACCGGGAAGCTATTGCTGCACGAAGCGGCGCCGGGATTTCTTCTGTTGGCGGCGGGCATCGCCGGCGGCGCGGTGATTTATTTCGATCTTTCACGAAGAGGCTGGAGTGCGGTTACAGACTAACCCAGCGCTTCGCGAAAGACGGGTAACGCGCTGGGCACTCGCGTTGGGCATCGCGCTGATGCTCGGGGCCGGCTCCGCTGTGGCTGGTCCTGTCGAGAACGGGCTCGCCGAACTCAACGCCGCGATGGCCGCGCGGAATCTCAAGGGGAAGATTAAGGCGGAGCTGAGCCTCGACCCTCCGGAAAGCTTTCGCATCGAGCCGTACACCATGGGTGGGGCGTACATTACGGGCGGCGATCTGCGTGGCCTGATGTACGGATTATTCGAAGCGGCCGAGCAGATTCGCGTCAATGGACGCTTTGCGAAAGTTCGCGGCGATAGCGCGGCGGCGCTGCGCGGCGTGCGCCTCGAACTCGATTCCAATCTGGAGCGCGCGCCCGAGGACTTCTGGCGCTCCTACTTCCAGATGCTGGCCCGCAATCGCTTCAATCGCGCGCACGTCGTTTTTCCGCAACTGACGCGCCCGTACCGTTCCGCCTGCATTCTTTCGCGCGCGGCGGCGGATTACGCGGTCGATTTCACGCTGGGTGTGGCGGGCGAAATCGGCGGCGATGAAATGGGCGTGCTGCTGGCGGTATGCCCTACCGTTCGCAGCGTGGCCGTGGAAGCCGGATCGCCGTCGCGTGGAG
>Ga0182030_10016803_pt1 | contig 14198 bp, 7 predicted proteins | sample 812S3MmetaG_FD_121299 | JGI IMG/M metagenome (GOLD analysis project Ga0182030, IMG submission 121299) | Permafrost microbial communities from Stordalen Mire, Sweden - 812S3M metaG (Illumina Assembly) | ecosystem: Environmental > Terrestrial > Soil > Wetlands > Permafrost | place: Sweden...
GACAGGAGAAGCCACGCAGTCGGGCGAAGTCCCCACATGCGGCGACGCGCCCGAATGGCGTAAATCGTAGCTTGGCCGCCGTAGACGATGGCGACGACAGAGAGTGTTCTCAGGGCTTCCACTCCGAGTCCCATCTCGAACTTGCCCACGGCAAGTACCGCAGTGCAAAACGCAAGGAAACAGCCGCCAAGAATGACTCCGGCACCAGTAATACTACCGATTTGCCAAGTATTGGGCACCTGCGACGGTCGCACCCGGTCGGTGGTTAGCGACATGGCCAAAAAGTCACCTGTGATCATCACGATAACCCACCACATGAAGCATCCGCAATATTCTCAGGCCTCAAGCATTGGCGTTTTTAGTTTTTAGCACCTAAATCCCGACCTAGGAGGGGGCCTTCCGGTCTATTCGGTGGAACTCCGCGAAATCGAGATGCCCAGACGGCTAATCCGCGACTTCGTGCCCCGTATCGAGCCGTTCCATCGCGGGCCAGAACTTGGCGTAGAGGGTCACAGAGAGGAAACAGATAAGTGGCATGAGAAAGCCGATGCGCATGGTATAGGTGTCGGCCAGCCAGCCCATCAAGAAGGGCATGAGCGCACCTCCAACGATGGCCATCACAATCAGCGATGAGCCAAACTTGGTGTGTTCACCCAAACCACGAATGCCCAGCGCAAAAATGGTCGGGTACATGATCGACATGAAGAAGCAGCTCAGGAAAAGTGCCGCGACGGAAATCCAGCCGCAGGGCAGAATGATTAGCACCATCATGATTGAGTTGGTCAGGGCAAAAGCAGCCAAGGTTTGATGCGCTCTGAAAACGCGTAGGATCATGCTGCCGACAAACCTTCCGACGAGAAAACAGAGGATACCTCCGGCGAAGGCCTTCGAGCCACCCAGGTCGGTGACGTGCCATGCCGGTATCGAGCCTGCCACCGTGAAAGTTTCACCTTGGGCACCGATTTGGTGCTGAGGTCCAAAGTAAGTCCAACCGGATGGGAAGAGATTGGCCATCCAATCGGGCAAATCAGGCATATCCGGGCTGGTAACATAATTGATGAAATAGCCCCAAATCCCGATCTGAGCCGCCACATAAAAAAATTGCGCGCCAACAGCCAGCGTGAAATGCCATCGGCTGAGGAGGGCCTTCGTCGGCACGTCGTCCGGGCCTGCCTCTGCTGCCAGTTTCGCCTCATCCTCGGCTTGGAGATCAGGAATTTCCGCTTTCCAAAAAAGGACCAGAAGCACGACAACGACCGCGGCGATAAAGAGGTAAGGAATAAAAAGCGTGCTGTTGCTGGTATTCGCTTCGCCGGTTGAGGAAAGAATAAACGCGCCGGCGATGAGTGGTCCAATAAGGGTTCCCAAAGCGTTGCAGGTTTGCGCCAGGTTGATGCGTGTTGCTCCCGATAAAGGAGGTCCCAGGACGGTGGTATAGGGATTGGCAATCGTCTCCAAAACGGTCAGGCCGGTAGCCAGAATGAAAAGACCGGTGAGAAACGCCGCAAAGGTGCCAATCCAAGTCGCGGGAATAAAGAAGAATGCGCCGCCAGCGATCAAAGCCAGACCGATCAGGATGCCTCCTTTGTACCCAAAACGTTTCGCGAGCAGGCCCGAAGGAATGGCCATGACAAAGTAGCCGATGAAGTTGGCGAATTGGACAAAGCCCGATTCGGCCTTGGTGATGTGGAGCGAGTTTTGGAAATGCTTGTTGAGTACGTCGATCATGCCGTTGCAGAAGCCCCAGAGAAAAAACAGGGTGCTTACGAGCGCAAAAGTGATCGTGTAATTTTTTCCGTTAACGCGGAATATTTCTAGGAAGCTCCTCATATTTTGATTACCACGTTGTGATTTATTCAATCAAGAGTGTTGCCGATTATCATTCAAACGAGGAATGATCAGGACTGACGGTCGAGCAGTGTTTTCCTATATTATGTTTGGATGCTGTACTAAGATTCGGTATGGTCAACACAAGGTCAAATGTCGCAGTGTAAGGATGAGACAACCGAGTTGCGTGAAGAGAGAAAAGTTGGAGAGATTTTTTCCCAGCGAATGAGTAACGTCGATGGTTGCCGAGCCACGCGATGGTACGCTTGACGATCCAGCGATGAGGATAACGATACAAATTACTCAAACGAAGTTTCGGATAGCCTTTAGGATTTCCATTCTAATGTATGTAGTACCGGCTCAGGACCATTCCATTTCTTTCCCCAAATTTTGTCACCTTTGGAGCTCTTGACGGGATTATTTTCCAAAGAAAATTCTCCCATCGGACTCCAGGCCGCAAGTGGCACTCCTGTTTCTACATTCACAAAGTCTGAGGGTACCATGGTGACGACTTGCGATGTGCCGCCTTTAATCGGCTTGGTCATAACATAGGTCTTGGAATCTATCTCTAGTTTAACGGTCACATCGTTGTCCTGGTCGGTCCGCAACCCAAGTGCGAGCGGCGTGGTTGGTGTGGGAGGGGCGAATTCTGGATCATTAAGCTTATGCGTTCGAAAGTGCCAGGCTTCGTGCGGTTCGAAGCTATACCATTCCTGCTTCCAATTTGGACCAAAAGTTTCAATAATGAGGGTCTTTTCCAAGCTTGTTTTGATTGAAGCCTGCTTTAGTTGGACTGGGTCGACCATGAGCAGATGAGATGAAAGGCCGAAGTCGTTCGAAGTGTAATAGTCGTGATAGTATCCAGCTCCGGTGGCAGGTTCGTCTAGTGCGTAAACAATGTTGGCATAGACCCAGAGAGGTTGGTCCACCGTGAAGAGTGGCAAGTCTGCCGTCCAGACGGCGTCATGCTGCCGGGAGGCCGCGAAGCGCCAGAATCGTTGACTTGGGCTTGAATCGGCTTGATCCGTGTAATAGACATCCACCTCCTTGATCTTGCGAGAGGTATCGGGGCGAGTAATCAACTGTGGGGTACCGTTGGCCGATACGAGATTAAGTGAAACATCGGGCGTTCGTGGAAAGGAAAAAGTACCCTTCAACTTCGCATCAAACCAGAGCGGTGCGCTGGCAAAAAAGGTCGGGATATCCCTATGATTTAGCTGCGGAACCCGCGCGAAGCGAACGTCCGTCGAGTGAGTCAGGCTGGCCAAGTGCTCAATGAATTCGATTGTCCCATGAAAATCATCTCCTGGATTTTGGAAAAGAATAGGACAAGTGAGTTTGGGCGCATAAGCGGTAGAATCGACGGTAGCAGCCAGGAGGGGATCGACCGGGCTCGGTTTGAAGTCTGCGAGAGGTCCCATGCGCATCGGGTCGGGAGACGGCCCCGAAGAGGGCGCTGCAACCTTGACCCGAGCATCGATGCAGGCCGTGTCGAACGAGATTTTACCACCCATGGAATGTCCGAATATGCCCAATTTATTGGGATCGACCTCCGGCTGCTGGCTCAGAAATGTTAAACCGCGACGCGCACCCAGGATGAGCAGGAACCAATTATTATTTCGGCCTGAAGGAACGGCATCGATCGTTTTTGGCCCTGGTGCGACGGAACCATAATGGTCGTTCCCCGTTTGCTGAGAGGGGTCGACGCCGCCCCAGTCGGTGTTCTTATCGGGAAAATCATAGGTTCTTTGACCCCAATTCAAAGATAAGGCTGCGTAACCGCGCTTGGCCAAAGCGATAACCTGGCTTTGAGCGGCATTCTGCCCGCCGCCGTGAACATGAATGAGGGCAGGCAGATGGGTCCCTCCTTTGGGGAAAGCATAGTATGCCGCCATCATCGCCTTTTTTCCCTTGAATACGCCAATGCGGAAGCGAACGTCGCGGATGACAATGCCATCCTGTTCCGTTTCCTTAAGGATCTCCGTCTCGATCGGTTCGGTGGCCGGGTCGTAGCCGGCCCATAGCTCGTCGATCGTTTGAGGCGACTTTCCGTCCTTGAGCGGAGGAAGAGAATCGCTTTCGGCGGTCGCAGGGATGACAAGACATGCGAGGAGCGTTGCGAGAATGCAGGAACGATGAAGAAATACCTTCATAAGAATAGGTTTTTAATATACCAGGGCATGGTCCGACCTACGGCCCGCATCGAGAATTTAGCTGGGCACTATTGCGTGGCTACCACCGTGTGCGCCAGGGTAAGTTTAACGATTGTATCCGGGGCCTTTTTGAGGGATGGAGCCAAGGTTAGATCGAGACCGGAGTTTGTTTGTTTAATGACGACATTTTCTCCGGTCAGAGATTGAAAGTTGGTAATTTTGTCACTGAGATAAGGTAGATGTACGACGCCTGCAGCTCCAGGAAGGATGTGCAGATACACGTTATCCCCTCGATAAGTGGAGCCGCCCCATTTTCCGGAAATGTAAGGACCCCCACGTGTGTCATAGACGGATTCTCCGTATTGTTTAAGCCAATGCCCGATTTGCGACAAACGTTCAACCTGATCGTCAGGTATTTGGCCTAGCGAATTGGGGCCGACATCAAGAAGGAGATTTCCGTCACCAACCACGCAGGTTAAAAGCGCATTCATGCAAGAGTCATAGGAACGCAGCTTTCCATCCGGACGATAGGACCAACCGCCGTCCTTTGCCGTCACGATGGACATGCATGATTCCCATGCCCTCCAAGTTTGAAAGGACCCAACGTGTTGCTCAGGTGTATCGAAATCTCCCCAATAACGCTTGGGCTGTTTATCGTAATCTCCAAGCACTGTCAGGCGGTTGTTGATCAAAATATCGGGCTGGAGCGATTTAATGAGAGAGAAGGTATCACCGACTTTCCAAAAGTTAGTCAGATCGCCCCGGCCATAGCTATCAAACCAAATGATATCGACTTTCCCATAATTGGTCAGCAGTTCTCGAATTTGACCATTCATATAGTCGAGATACTTCCGATTATCGCCGATGCCATAATCGGGCTGATGCCAGTCCCGGGGAGAATAGTAAATTCCGAAACGCATACCCGCTCGATGACAGGCGTCGGCCATTTCCTTGATCACATCCCTTTTAAACGGAGTGTGCATGATATTATAATCGGTCAACTTGGTATCCCACATGCAGAAACCTCCGTGATGCTTGGCCGTGATCACGATATACTGGGCGCCTGCGTTCTGAGCGATTTTCACCCACTGGTCCGCATTGAAATCGACCGGATTAAACTTTTGGTACAAGTGGTCGTAGACGGGGTCTGCGACATAGCCCGCAGGGTTCCCGGTAATATCGAGAGGCTTGGAGCCTTTCCGCGACCAACTAATCTCTGTTCCGGCTAAACTGGAAGGATCCCAATGGATGAAAAGACCCAGCTTGGCGTCTCTCCACCAATCGATACGGTGGTCAGGCTGTTCGAAAGCAGTCTCGTCTGAAATCGCATGGGGAGCCAAGATCAGGAATCCTGCGACAAGGCATAAGATATTTGTTAGGGAAAACCCAGGAATGCTTTTTTGGAGAGGCGTTTTCATGATTAGACCTAAGTTGAAGCAGGAGTAAGTAAATAATGTGGAGAGGCTATGCTAATTGTCTTAAGGCCGTAAACAAGTACTTGTTATCGCAGTCAAGGCGGTTGATGTCAAGAAACTCCAACGGCACAAAAAACCGTGAACCAACTTGCGCAGTCGGCCAAAAACGTCCTAAATGGTGAATGCCTATTAATAAGAGCGACTGTCCGTGAACTATCGCTGCCGACATTCCCCTTGTGTCAATCCAGCGAAAACCGAAAGTCGTTTAGGAAGTTTTATCCAGGAGATCAAATAAACGGTACGGTTCTTAAAAATCCGTCGGAGATGCCTTTTTCTTTTCCAAGTCGTCTTTCACAGTTTTTCCTGAATCTGAAGATCGTCAAAGTACAAAGTGGGCTGACCGGTAAAGCAAAAGGAAAAGGTAAAGTTCCAGGTTGTGACTGTTGGATGGTCAGGATTCGCGACTTCGATTTCCGAGGAAACCTCCGTCCAATTTGTACCCGCATCAACGGGATTCACCACTTCGGGGGCTAGATACCCGTCTTGCATGAAGTTACTCGGATTGAGACGGTACCTCAAATTGGAAACGTTACCATCAGCCCTTACCCAAAAATGAATGCGATATTTTGTGTTCAACTTGAGGGTATAGAACTGATGGCAAGTAAGATTGTGCTCTCTCCATCTATCCTCAACTTGAGGATAATAGCGAGTCGGGAAAATGATATTCTTAATGGGCCAGACAAAGAACTTAAGCGCATATTTGGACTTAACGCCTTCGGGAAACGTGAACCCAGGCTCGGTTTGGGGATTCACGCACCCAAGCAATTCGTCAGGTGCGCCGTAAGCTTGATCTTTGTCCCAATCTTTCGACGCCACATAATGGTAATCCGGTGGCAAAACCCCCTTTAAGGGAGTTGCGGGCGTATTGAACAAAGGTGCGCCAATCGTGCCGGTATTGAGCGCATAAAGAATCGTGCCATCGTCCCTTCCGATCAAGAGATTTGGCAGATGATTACCTGTTAGATCACCCACAGCCACGGTGATGGAATGACCAAAGTTTTCCACTCCCGCGATCTTGATATGAGTCCCGGGCGCAAAAGTGGGCTGATCGGCATTGATCGAATTATTGAGATAAAGGTTGAGAAAACCGGTGCGATCTCCGGAAATAATGTCGGGCTTGCTATCGTTATTCCAATCAAGAACAACGGGAGTAAGTTGCTCGAGGCCCATGCCCGGGATTACTTTTTGCAAATGATCTTCGTCGAAGGCAGGACTTCCGCTGGAGTTAGTATTACGCAGAAAATAGATACTGTTGGCCGAATAGCTTCCATCGCCCAAAACAAGGTCGAGTCCGTCCTGGGCGCCAAAAAGGTTGGTCAGGCAAGGGCTGAGATAATTGCACCAGAGGACGCCACCCTTACGAGTGTTGATCAGCAGGTTGGCTTGATCGTAGGTGGGCCGAAAATCGGGCTGAGTTGAAGAGCCAATATTTGGGATGCGGAAGAGCTTTCCAGAATAGGTTCCCGCCACAATATCTAATTTCTTGGTATTGTCGAAATCGACGAGCTGGATGCGGGGAATAAAACTGTCAAACGCTTCCGTGCCATCTCCCACCCTTTCTTCGCCCAGCCAGATCGGGATAACTTCACCTTGGCTGAAGATCGGATTGTGCGCGGTTCCACTATTGAGGAAGAGCCAGAAAAAGCCCCTGCTGTCCGCCAAGACCAAATCAGGCTTTCCGTCTCCATTCAAATCGCCCACAGCGATACTGGGTCCAAATGTATAAAAGCCAATCTGGCCATCCTCCCCCACGCTGAGTTGCCGGCCTTCCAAACCATGAATGTTGCCATTGTCATCCACTCCCGCCCACGGGACATAAGTGGGAAGCACGTTTTCAAAACTGCCTTGCGGAAAGATGTTCGGCCCATATTCCTGCGCCCAGGCCCAAGGCGCCAGGCCGATAAATACTGCCGCCATCATACCAAGACAGTGCGACTTCCGGAGGAAAATACACCCGTTGCGCATCCTAGATACCTGAGAGTTTATGCGGTTCACCGCGAGTCAAGACTTGTAACTCGATCCATGGTTTTGATCCGGAGGCGGACGAGTCGATTTCTACCGAAACATCTCCCGAGGGTGCGGACCAATTGCTCACTTGTGCAGGCAAGGCCCGGAGCAGGTTGAAATTGGAATCGTAAACATTGACAGTCTGGCCGCTTTCGTAGGTCAAATACTCATGGTCGTGCACCTCTCCAGTAACTCTAAGAATTCCTGTACCAATGTGGATTACCGGATCAACCAGCAGGCCGGCTTGGTTATTGAGGATGTGTAAATTTTGAATGGTGACATGCGCCTTGGCGGAGGGAGGAAGGTACCCAAAGCCAACTCTTGTTTGTCGCAACGTCCCGTTATAATCATAACCCTTCTGATTAAAGCCCCAGCCCCAGGCTCCGTTGGACCAGGCGACTTCCCCGTTGGGAATGACGATGTGACGCCAGCCGGTAAAGTCGATTTTCACCACGTAATCGCGGGATCCGTTCGAATCGGTTCTAACGACCAAGACGGCCTGGCTATTGTCGCCCTCGACGTCCAAGGCGATCGCGCGCCGGTTCTCAAGCGGAACATTGCAAGACCAGGCAGGGAAACTCTCCTCTTCCCATGCTGGTAAGGCGGTTGGATTATCACCGGTGAGAACCAGTTGTCTTCCCAGGAGTTGGACCGAGGTGTCGCCCGCGGAACGAATATCGGCGGCGTTGTTCGGCAGAAGGTTGCCTGCGGTCGAGGGAGCGTCTGAAGAGATCGGCGGGGGCGTTATTTTGCCGGTGGAAGGGGCTTCGCCCGTTTCATAACTGGCCACATTGGCCTGTTCTTGAGAAGAAGATGAGGAATCGGCGCCTGAGGATGAAGCCGAGTCTTCCTTGTCGTCGAAGGCATTGAGGAGGTGCAGAACGATCCCGGGAGGCTGCGCGGCATAAGGATTGGGCAGGGTCAGCTTGTCACCGGGCTGCAGATATTGTTTCGGGCTCACGGTACCAAATTCCTGTCCGACAAGAATGGGGGCATCGACGCCGGGACGCGTCAGGATGCGGGTGGGAACCAAGTAATAACCGTCATCACGCTTTTCCAAAACGGGCACGTCGTAGCCCTGAAAATGGTTTCCGGCCTGCCCAAGAGGGCTTTTTACCCGTTGCAGCAAGGTGCCTAGATAGGCGACGTCATCGTCTTTCAGGTAGGGCATGACGGTCTGCCAATGACGCAGCAACTCCTTGTAGCGAGGCATCAAACCATCCTTGCTGAGCGTATCGAGAGTGACTCCGAACATGGGCTGCGGCTTATAGAAGCCGAGGCGGCGCCCCCCGTTGATGATGCCTTCGGCGATGGCGAAATTGGAATCGAGCCACGAAGTGGTATTGCGCTCATTCTCAAGGAGAATGGGGGTTTCCGCATCCCAGCAACCAATTTCCTTGAGGGCACCAATCTTGCTGAAGCGAATCTCGTAATTCCAAGGGGGCATCCGGCCGCTTGAGGTGTTGCTAGTGGCGGCACGGTTCACCTCCTTGTAAATGAGATAGGAGTATTTCTCAAATCCCCAGGCATCCTGAGTCACATGAATTTCGGCGCCATCATAAAAGCAGGTGTCCAGAGGCACTTGGTTGACAAAATCCGCATAGCGCTTGGCTATCAAATCCAACAGGTCCGAATCGACATCAGGGATAAAATTTTGACCGTAAGCGTTGTAGAGCCCCGTCACGCCTTCTCCGGGATCATGCGCAGTCGCCTTGGTCCCATCCATGCCGCGTTGAACATGGACCAGTCGCCAGATGGGTTTGTCGGTATCCTGAATCTCTCCTGCCTGGATAAGCTCTTGATTAAAATGGAAGGTTTGCAGACTCCAATAACGATCCAATCGAAGATGCGGCAAACTCGTGCCGGGGTCAGGCTTGAAGAGAATCTCGTCGGAGGAGGCGCTGGTCGGTTCGGCCAGTTTGCCATGAACCCAACTGGCCAAGCGCGGGTCAATGGACTCACCCTGCACGAATTCGGGATCCTGGGGGCCGATGCCGCCGCTGACATTATGAAGCTGGAGCAGCATCCCTTTCCCATGCAGATAACTGCTGTATTTGATGAGATCAGGTACTCCGGCAGGAAAGACTTGGCGATTCACATCGATGAAGGAGTGGTGAACGGGCCAATATTCGCCGCGCCAGGTATCGGTGTGGAGATAGATCCGGCGGATGCCCAGGTCATGCATGCGATCGGTTAATGCGTAAAGATCCTTCAGGTTGGAGGCCGCAATGGTCGACTCACTTACTCCAGCAAATTTGGTGTAATAAGCCTGAAGCCATTTCCAGACTTCGTCTTCTGTCCACGGCCGGCCGATATCGGGGTGAGGCTGGTTTTCCTGCACCCAGATTTCAGCGAGACTGCGATCCTCGGACGCCGCATCTCCTGCCTTATAGAAGGCAACACCTCCTAGTGGATCCTTGGTATTTTGGTTCCAAAGATAGGGCCAGGAAATCGTATAACCGTCCGGATTGGAATGATCGACGGTCATATAATCCAGCAGGACAGGCACCATGTTTCCGGGCTGAGTGGAATGGAAGAGAAGGCTGGTGCCATGGTCGGCCAAATGGCCGGCTTCAATTTTCGTGAGCACGAGGCCCAAGTGACGTTTCCCCTCCGTGAGATGAAATGAGAAACGGGGCAAATCAGGATCGTCAGAACTTACCTCAAGATTGTCTCCCTCTCTTTTCACTTCAGGCAAAGGAATGCGATCGACAGTCCTCCCGTTAAATCGACAAAGGAAAAATCCGTCGCGACTATTTCCCGCGTGGATCATCTCGCTCCATTTGAAGCCAAGATCGGTCTGCCCTTCTCCAGCAGCCGGCGGATAAACCGATGGCGCTGCAGTGGAGGATAGATCGGCCTCTCCAAACGCGGGGGTACAGGCGAGGAGAAGAAGCGACCCGGTTGCCAAAACCGGGGTCAGACGCGTGAGAAAAAAATAGCCCATGGTTCGAAAAGGTAGAGTCTTAAAACAAGCGAGTTCTCAGGGTAGGCGTGAAAGAATGAAGCCGCCGAAAGGCGGAGGCTTTAAGTCTCCAATAAACAGCCAGTCGGCATTCACCGAGGCACTGTCGCTTTTCACTTCTACCTGACCAGGTACGGCTTCAATTTTCAAAGGAACATCGCTCCTCAGATGAAAGGACAGGCTCGCGTCCCGGCCCAGAGCGACACCCTCAACCCGGATCAGCTCCAATTTAACTTGGGAAGGCGACTCGGTGACTTGGAACGTAAATTTTGGAAATGGTTGTCGTTTATCCTGAACAATAAGCAGGTCGTTCGTGTAAGTAACTAGATCCATCGGGATTTCTCTTACGTCGTTTCCGTCGAATAGAAGTATTGAAAAGCCGTTGAAAGCATTTGCTGACGCAACGGTCGAAACAACCTGCTGCCCATCCAGATCAAGCTCCACCAGTTTGCCAGCGCCAAAAAATTTTAGGGAAGCGTTAGGGCTATCGGCCAGAGACGTGACACCCAAAAAGCAACCTGGCATGAGTGTGAGCAGAAAAAGGAATTGTTTTAGATGATGTCTTGCGTTCATGGGCTTCAGAAGGACTTCAATTATCCTTGACATAAGCTATTGAGTCAAGTATTTGTTCTTTGATGGCTATGACTGTTTTGCGCTGCATTTTCGGAGCCTGCGGCAAAGAACACTCTTCTTATCAGCCCTTTCTGCTAACGCCTTATCTCGCCTTCGCATTGTTGTTCGGCGTGTTTGCTCAATTACAAGCCGAAGAAATAATTGAGAACAGCCTCTATATTGTTAAGCTCAATCCATCGACGGGGAGTTTCAAAACTGTCTACAAGGCCACCGGGCTGACATTTCTAGAAGGTGGGAAATTAAGTGGTAATCATGGAACCGCAAGCACAATTGAACTGACAGACCCGATTCTTGGAAAGGGCAAGGGCGTCGAGATCATTTATCCCGATGGCAATCGAGAAGTTGTGGCCCTATACGATGGTCTTCCGTTCGTGACATTTCGCTCCACCTTTCATAATTCCGCTGCGGAGCCGGTCATTTTAAATCATGTATCCGGGGTTTCGGCCACAGTCGATCTCGGGCAATCCGGGGACAAGTTAACGACCCTGGGCACGGCGGGGTTGCGCGCCCCCGAAAACAATCCCGGCAGCTATGCTTTTCTCGCCGTGGCAGAACCCCAGACTAGAAATGGCGTTGTGGCCGGATGGATCACGGAAGACCGGGGTAGTGGTGTCATTTTTTCCCCGACTGCAAAGGATCATATCAAAATTCGCGCGCAGATTGACTATGGACGCATGCGCCTTAAACCGGGAGCGGATGCTTTGGGAGAACTGTTGGGAATCGGATATTTTGAGGATGCCCGTTTCGGCCTGGAGGACTACGCCAACGCCGTTCGCCAAAATTACTCGATAAAGTTGCATCCTGAGCAACCGGGCTTTTGCACCTGGTACATGGAAAAATACGGGAATTCATCCGACGAGAAACACCTATCACAACTTTCGGCCTACGCTGCGAAAAACATGGGCCCCTATGGATTCGGATTCATTCAAATTGACGATGAATGGCAGCAAGGTCTCAAAGCCAACGGCCCCCGTAAAAACTTCACGGCATCTCGTCCCGACGGCCCTTATCCGAATGGGATGAAGGCTGCCGCCGACATGATCAAGGGATATGGATTGACGCCGGGAATCTGGTTCATGCCCTTCGCCGGGAACGATCAGGATCCCTTTTTTAAGCAACACGAAGACTGGTTTGCGAAAACCGCGTCTGGTGCGCCCTACGATACCGCGTGGGGTGGCACCTGCCTCGATATGACCAATCCAGATACGCAAGCCTATGTTCGCAGCGTCGTCAGCCGTATTGCGCATGCCTGGGGTTACCAGCTTTTCAAGATGGATGGGTTCTATACCGGTAGCGCCGTTAAGCAGATCTATGTCAACTCTGGATACCACGACGACGGAATGGGCGACGCGGTTTTTTCCAACCCTGACAAAACTAATATCGAAGCCCTTCGCGATGGCGTGAAACTTGTCCGCGATGCCGCCGGCCCCAATGTTTTTCTGCTCGGATGCACCGTGTCGCAGAACATGCGTTCGTTTGGCGGGTCCTTTGGGCTTTTGGACGCGATGCGGGTGGGGCCGGACACAGGTTCGTCGTCGATTGGAGCAATCGATGCCACGAGGCTTTGGTTTCTTAACGGCCGCGTTTGGTGGAACGATCCCGATTGTGTCAACGTCCGCTCCACTACCCCGTTAGATCAGGCTCGCCTCAATGCTTCATTTGCGGCTATTGCGGGAACCGTTTTCTACGATAGCGACTGGATGCCCGACCTGCCGCCCGACCGTTTGAATATCCTTCGCCGATGCATGCCGGCGCACGGCCTGCCATCCCGGCCCGTGGACGTTTTCGAAAATCATCCTGCCCGCATCTGGCATCTGGCCGATGCCAGTTCATCCGTCCGCCGCGATATCGTCGCCCTTTTCAATTACGACAAGGATCCGATCCATATCTCCTATCCGCTCGATCGCATTGGACTTCCACCCGCCGATCAGTACGTCGGGTTTGATTTTTGGGCCAACCGATTCATACGTCCATTTCGAGGAAACATCGAGTCGGATATGCCTCCCGGCGGGTCATGCCGAGTCCTTGCTCTCCAGCCCCTCGCGGATCATCCTCGGGTCGTTAGCACCTCCCGCCATATTACACAGGGGATTGTCGACTTGCGTGATGAGCAATGGAATGCGCCGGCGGACACCTTGAGCGGCGCGAGTTCGGTCGTCGGAAAGGATCCGTATGAACTTCGTGTCTTGGTTCCGGTCGGAAGCGAGTCATGGAATCTACAATCCATCCAACTAGCGCAGGAAGACACGGCCGCCGGCGTTCGGACGACCTTCATCCAGGACGGCCCCAAAATCCGGGCCACGTTGAATGCCGATAGCAACCGTGAGGTTCACTGGACGATGCAATTTAAGACGGCGCCCGTAGCTGTTCAGCCTCCACCTCCAGTCAAAAACCTGAACGAAACCGCCACTTATAATCAAGTCCAACTCAAATGGGAAAGCCCGGGAGCCGATGAATTCCAGATCATCCGAAGCGACGGCAAAACATTTGAGACGTGTGACGCTTCCTTTCTCGACTCCACCATTCGGCAGGGGGTCGATTATCAGTATTCCGTGGCATCGGTTGGATGGGACGGGATATCGGGCGTCCCATCTGAGCTCTCGGTCAAGGCAGCGGCGATCACGCCTCCTCCGGCTCCACCAAAGCCCACGATAGATTTGAGCCAAAGCAATACGAGATTTCTTGAGAACGGTGGAAGCACGGCCAGTTTTAACCGATCAGTTTCAGGACGCGATCTCTCTGTTGCGGGTAAATCGTTTCAAAAAGGCTTGGGAGTCCAGGCTGGCGCCGTGGCTATCGTCACCATGCCGCCCGATGCGTTTGAATTTGTCTCCATTGTCGGAATCGATCAGGCTGCGCTTAAGGATTCTTCAGCCCGTCTGGTTTTTGAGGTCTATGGAGACGTTAAGGAAATGGGCGAACCACCCGTTTTGTTAGCTCAATCCCCGACATTAAGCTCGATCGATTTGACCTCATGGGCGTTTGATGTAACTCTCAACAGCCGTTTTAAGGAAATACGTCTTGTTGTAAAGAATGTAAGCCCTGGCAGCCCAGCTACAGCTGCCGATTGGGTGGATGCAGGTTTTTTAGGTCACTAGGCCTCGGGAAGCAAACGTTAAAGGAGAACGGCGTTGCATC
>Ga0182030_10016807_pt1 | contig 14196 bp, 7 predicted proteins | sample 812S3MmetaG_FD_121299 | JGI IMG/M metagenome (GOLD analysis project Ga0182030, IMG submission 121299) | Permafrost microbial communities from Stordalen Mire, Sweden - 812S3M metaG (Illumina Assembly) | ecosystem: Environmental > Terrestrial > Soil > Wetlands > Permafrost | place: Sweden...
CCGCCAGCGGTGAACGCGAGACCGGCCAGACCGTCACCCCTGGCACACCCGGAGGGCCTGCCACTGTGCCCCCGAGAGTCGCTTCAGGCGCGCAACCAACCGCGGCTGTATACAACCCAGGCGGCCGCGGCGGTCGCGGCGGTCGGGGCGGACAGACCTACGGTTCAACGCCGGAAGTCCCGGGTGTCACCGCAACGCCCTCGACCAATCCCGAAGCCGATCCTTTGTTCCAGCTTGCCTGGACCAAGCCCACTGTGGATGGCCTCCCCGCCACTACGTCCGGGGAGAGTCTCTACGGCGAGGCTGTGGATCTGGCTAGGAAAGCCGACGCCGTGGTCCTGGTGGTGGGTCTGGACGGCACTCAGGAAGGTGAGGAGTTTGACCGCACCGCTATCGAGTTGCCCGCGACTCAAGACGGTCTCATCCGGGCGGTCACCCGCGCCGCAGGCAACAAGCCTGTGGTCGTGGTCCATTGCTCGGGCGGTCCCGTTGCCCTGAACTGGGCCAACGACAATGTGCCGGCTGTGATTCAGGCGTGGTATTGCGGCCAGCGCGGCGACGCCGTGGCCGATGTGCTCTTTGGCAAATTCAATCCTGCGGGGCGTTTGCCCGTGACGTTCTACAAATCAACCGGCGACCTGCCGGTGTTCACCGATTACTCGATGGCCGCCCGCACTTACCGCTACTTCACCAACTCCGTTCTCTATCCCTTCGGCCACGGCCTGTCCTACAGCACGTTTGCATACTCCGGTCTGTCCGCTCCCTCGCGCGTTGGCACGGGCGACGATGTGAAAGTGTCCGTCAACGTCAAGAACACCAGCACCGTTGACGGCGAGGAAGTCGTCCAATGCTACATCAACCGCGATCTCCCGCCGATTGACCCCAAAAGCCTTCCCGAGGTCGGGAAGATGACGGACGAGCAGGCGACTCTGGTCGCCACGCCGCGCAAGATACTGGCGGGTTTCGCCCGCGTGCCGCTCAAGGCCGGCGAGAGCAAGAACGTGACGTTCACCCTCACCACTCAGCAGTTGTCCTTGGTTGTGGGCAAAGATGGCAAACGCGAGGTCCGGCCCGGCAACCTTCAGATTCAAGTCGGTGGCAGCTCGGCAATCGGGCCCGGTACGCTCATTCAGGCACTGACTCTCGAAGGTCCGCCCCTTGCGCCCAAATATCATTTTGTCGCCCCCGTCGTGAAGTGAAAACGAGGCCGGGATAAAAGGGAGGACAACGGGGCGGCGCGGAGAAATGACCCCAGTTGGTTTATGATTGCCTTTCGTCCCGGCAGAGGCTCTCCGGCAACCCGGTCAAGTCGCTTTGCGACCCGTCTGCTCGCCACACAACGCGCCCGTCGTCCAGGATGCGGACGATGGTCCCGCGCGACGAGCCGCGCAGTGTCTTCACGCGGTCGCCGGGTTTCCAATCGGCGGATTCGGAGAGGGATTCAAGAATTTCGACCATCCCCTCCCATGGCAGCACGCCGGCGATGTAATGGGCCACGGCCGACATGACCTCTCGGCGCCGACCGGTGTGCAAGTCGGCGAAGACAAAATCTACGACGGTGCGGCCAACATCGGCGAACGTGTTGCCGTTGAAGAAAAGGAACGGCGCGCGGCGATGGCACTGCCGCAGGAACTCTATGGTTTCGGCGAGCGAGCGGATTTCGAGCTGGAATCTGCCCCACTCTCCTTCAACCGCCGCATAGCTCTCTGAATTCTGGCCGTACTGCGCGCCTCCTCTTGCGCACGCTCCTCGGTTGAGGCCGACGACAAGCTCCCAACTCCGGTTTTTGATAAAAGCGGCTCGGGCTTGTAGCGGTGAGTGTTCGCGAGGACTTCCTCGAGGATGTCCTCGTCCGTCAGATGCTCCAGCAGATCCAATCGCAGTTTCATCACTCATAACTTATACCTTTGGCTCGATAGTTTCAAGGTTATACTCCGATTGATACGGCTCAAAAAGGGGGAAATGCGCTGAATTTCTTGCCGCTGGATTTTGTGCTTGGCAATGTGGCGGCTTGGTGGCTTACTGGTTCTCAATACAGCCATCTGTGAAACCTCAGTTTAAAAAGAGCATTATGAAAAGACTTGTTTTGTCGGGCTTGCTCGCGTTTGCGATGCAGGCGGCAACCGTAAACGCCCAGACCAATGCTGGCACCACGCCGGCGCCCGCGCCCGCGCCCACCATAGGGCTGAAGGACGCTTATGCCGGGAAGTTCCTCATTGGCACAGCCGGTGACGTCCCCAGGGGTTACAACGACGCCGAGCAGGCCAACATCAAGGCCAATTACAACATCATCACCCCGGAGAATTGCATGAAGCCCCAATCGGTTCATCCCCAGGAGAACACGTTCACCTGGGCGACTCCCGACGCGATGGTCCAGTGGTGCCAGGCCAACAACATCAAGGTCTGGGGCCACACGCTCGCGTGGCATGCGCAGACTCCAAACTGGTTCTTCCAGGGAACCAATGGCCAGCCCATGACGCGCGAATTGGCCATGGAGCGCTTGAGCAACCATATCACGGCGGAAGTCGGCCGCTACAAAGGCCGCGTGTACGGGTGGGATGTGGTCAACGAGGCAATCAACGATAACGGCGGCGGACGGGGGGAGAACTTGCGCAATGACAGTTGGGTTCGGGTGATTGGGCCGGACTTCCTGACGATGGCGTTCAAGTGGGCGCATGCGGCCGATCCGGACGCCCTGCTGTATTACAACGACTACAACATTGACCAGGACACCAATTACGACTCGGCCAACCCCCAATACACAGGCAAGCACACCAGTTCAATGCTGCTCCTCAAGCGCCTCCTTGCGGACGGCGCGCCGATTAACGGCGTCGGCATCCAGGGGCACTGGCATCTCTACAACAACATCCCCGACATCGAAAAGGCCATCGCCGACTACGAGTCGTTGGGGCTGAAGATCGCCATCAGCGAGCTGGATGTGACAGCCACCGGCGGCAACAGCGGCGCTCTCAACGGCGGAGGCGGTGGAGGCCGCGGCGGACGTGGCGGCGCGCCCATCTCCGCGGAGGCCCTCCAGAGGCAGGCGCAGGTGTACGCACAAATGTTTGACATCTTCAATCGCCACGCAAAATCAATGACGCGTGTGACCTTCTGGGGCATCAGTGACCAGCGGTCGTGGCGCGCAGGCCAGTATCCGCTGGTATTCGACGCCCAGTACAACCCCAAGCCCGCCTATCAGGCGATAATTGACGTGGCCCAGGGCAAGTACGTGATGCCGGTGGCGCCGATTGAAGTGCCAAAGTGATTCTCGGTTTGCGATTACGTGCATTTGAATCCTTCACCTGAACCTTTTCTTCTCCCTCCCCGCCACACACTTGTGGAGGGGAGGGCCGGGGAGAGGAGGCTCCCACTCGGTTCATGGGCAGCGGTTCGTTCGATCCAACGGTGGTTTTCTCAAGGTGCCCCCAAAATGTTCTTCTTTTTGGCGCTCTTTACGAATGTTGCTGTATCCGCATTGTGTGCTGGAGATGCAATGGTGGATATGAAGTTTACAACTTCCAAAGATACGTTTATCAAGGGCGAACCAATCTTCGTGACATGCACACTTTCAAACCGCTCGACCAATGGCGTAACGTTTGATTTGGGTTGTGACCGGCTTGACGGATTTCTATTTAGTTTGGATGGAGGCAACCAGTTTAGCATTTCCATGCCGGACGGACCGCTGTCTCATCCGGCTGAAGTCCAGCTAAAAGCCGGGGAAGCATACCAAAGCGGAATGGTTCTGGATGAATGGCGCTTGCTACTGGGGACCGGCTCGAATTCCATCATGGCCTTCCTCGATTACAAGGGAACAAAATTGACCAATACGTTTGTCGTAAAATTAGTGGAACCAAGCGGAATCGCTTTGGAAGTTGCTCTCGGCGAGTTGGCTATCAGGATGACCATGACGCCCTTTGAAAAAGGGTATTGACCTCCGCAGAGGGTTAATTGATAAGGAAAAACAATATCCGAGAACGCGCTATTTTTTTGATCGTTTGGAAGGGTATCTACGTGAAATGAATGCGAGTATCGATGCGCCGCAAGCTTATGACTGACGCTTGTTTCATTCGCTGGCAGCCGCAAGCACGTAGAATTCGTGGTTGACCCCGGCAACAACCTTGCGCCCGCAAAAATTCCGCTTGACCTCTTCGCGCTTACAGGCTAATCTCGCGCAAGTGAAAATGGTGATGCCATTTGGGGTGGGCGGGATGGAGTCGGAACCTGAGAGCGGAATGCTCAAAGCGGTGGCCTTGGAATTTCCGCTGATGTGCCATATTGTCTCACTTTGGCGGGCTTCCTATTTTGCCCTCGGTAAAGAGACAAAACGTCCCACTGGAATCCATGAAAATTCTCGCTTCACCATGCAAATTCCGCCCTCCTTTTCCGGCTTTATTCAACCCGCAAAATCAAGGTCAATCAAGGCTAATAAAGGTGAATCAAGGTGAATCAAGGTTAAAAAAGCAGATTTTTTTATGGCTCGATTTGGCCGCAAACAGTCCCGTCAGACGATGGCTTCAGCCAACCCGTTGACGAAGCCTTTGGAGGGACATAATGGCACAGTTATGTGTTTGAAAAGACTTGTTTTACTGGGCTTGATTGCGTTCGCGATGCTGGCGACAACCGTGAACGGCCAAGTTGACGGCGATGCCAGACCGCTGCCGACCGCACCCACGTTCTCCTTGGGGCTTAAGGACGCGTTCGCCGGCAAGTTCCTTATCGGCACCTCGGGTGATGTCCCCATGGGTTACTCAGACGCCGAGTTGGCAAGCATCAAGGCCAACTACAATGTCGTTACGCCCGAGAACTGCATGAAGCCCCAGTCGGTCCATCCCTCAGAAGACACTTTCAACTGGGCAACCGCCGACGCGGTGGTCCAGTGGTGCCAGGAAAACAACATCAGGGTTTGGGGCCACACCCTGGTCTGGCATGCGCAGACGCCGGCGTGGTTCTTCCAGGGAAGCGACGGCCAGCCCATCACGCGCGAACTGGCGATGGAGCGGTTGAGCAACCATATCATGGCGGAAGTCGGCCGCTACAAAGGGCGCGTCTTCGGGTGGGATGTGGTTAATGAGGCGATCAACGATGCCGGCAACGGCGGAACGGAAAATCTGCGCAATTCCAATTGGTATAAGGCAATCGGGCCGGACTATCTGACGCTCGCGTTCAAGTGGGCGCACCAGGCCGATCCGCAAGCCCAACTGTATTACAACGACTACAACCTTGAGCAAGGCGCGGTGCAGAACACAGGCAAACACGCCAGTTCAATGCTGCTGCTCAGGCGCCTCCTCGCGGACGGCGCGCCGATTTACGGCGTCGGCATCGAGGGGCACTGGCATCTGGATACCGGCATCCCCGACATCGAAAAGGCGATTGCCGACTATGGGTCGCTGGGTCTCAAAGTCTGTATCAGCGAGCTGGATATGGCGATCACCCGAGGCAACAACGGCGCTCTCAACGCCGGCGGCGGTCTCGCGCCTGTGCCAGCCGGGGCGCTCGATGAGCAGGCGGAGGTGTACGCAAAGCTGTTTGATGTCTTCAACCGGCATATAAACACGGTCTCGCGTGTGACGTTCTGGGGCATCAGTGACGGGCGGTCATGGCGTAGAACACAGAGTCCGCTGCCATTTGACGCCCAGTTGCAACCCAAGCCCGCGTATAAGGCGATACTCAACCTGGGCTTTGGCCAGACGTGATGACGCCGCAGCCGCAAGCCGGTTCTCGTTTTAATATGAAAAATCATGCGTTCCATGTTGGAATTTGTTTGACAGTGCTGTCCCTTGCCGGCTGCTCCCGCGCGCTTGCCCAGGACGCCTCAAGCCAGACGGCCAAACTCACGCCCGCTGATCTGTCCACCATCCGGGGCGCCAACTACCGCGGCGCCGGCGCGGCGGACGCGACCGACTACTGGCTTCATTACAGTGTTTCCGAGACGGAACGCGATCTGACTTACGCCGATCGCTTGAAGCTCAATCAACTGCGGGTGTTCGTCAACTATGCCTCGTGGCAGTCCGACAAGGCGGCGTTCCGGCAGAACCTCCTTGACCTTGCCCGCGCGTGCAACCGCCACCACATCGGCCTGATGATTACCGTCGGTGAGTCGCAGACTTTCATTGACGCGGATGGCGCGATCAACACCAACCGCGTTCGCGACTTTGTTGCCGATCTGGTCGCTGCGATTGGCCGCGAGCCTTCCCTGGCCTTCTGGGATGCCTCCAACGAACCGGACTACAATGCCGTCGGCGTTCCTGGCGACCGCCAGCAGAAGCGATTCGAGATCGCCCGCCTGGTCGCCGCCACGCTGCACGAACTGGACAAAAAGACCCCGGTCACCATCGGCGTGGCAAACGAACGCAACATGGAGACGCTCGCCGATGCGGTGGATGTGCTGTCCTTCCATGACTATCTCTCCACCCGCGCCGCAATCGCGGATGACATCGCCCGCGCCAAGGCCTTCGCCGCCAAGGCCGGCAAGCAGGTCATGGACACCGAAACCGGGTGCGTTGCCCGCGCGAACCCTTACGACGTCACGCTCGAAGAACACATGAAGGCGCACGTCGGATGGTATATCTGGGAACTGATGATCACCAAACGCTGGGGCGATGTTCACGGCGTCTTTTACCCCGATGGCACCGTGCGCGACCCGGCCATTCCGGCGGCCATGTTCGGCCTGTTCCGCAACCGCTCGGACAATGCAATCCTGGAGAATCTCGACCGGGAGGGTTGGGTCAAGACCGACATCGCCGGCGCGCAGGCGTGGTTGGATAACCCCGCCGGCAGTTGGGACGACGGACTCAATGCGGCGGAAAAACTCGCCAACCTGATCGAGGGCGGGCAGGCAATCGCGATGCGCGAGCCGCCCACCCGTGCCATCGCGCTGTTGCGGCAAGGCTCGCCCAAAGCCGGGGCGTTGCGCGAGGTGATCCCTCATTTTATCGAGGCGCTGCGGCCTTATGAACGGCCCGGTGCCTCGGCGTCCACCGGCGTCCGCTCGGGCACCGTCCCTGCTGTCACCGCGCCGGTTGCGGTCTATCCCATCCCGCGCCGGGCCGGTTCGCGCACGCCGCTCGACACGTCAACCATTCGCGGCGCCAACTACTGTTATGCCGAATACGGAGGCCACCCTGGCATGTGGAACAATTATTCGCCCGCCATTACCGAGCGTGACCTTGACTACGCACAGCGGCTGGGGATCAACCAGATTCGTTGTTTCATCACTTACCAGGCCTTTTTGAGCAATTCCAACCAGTTTCGGCAGAATCTCCTTCACTTGGTGCGCGCCGCCGACCAGCGTGGAATCGGCGTGATGCCCGTCGTCGCATACAGCCCCCAAATGCAGACCAACGCCCACCCCGGTGCCGAGGAATGGGCGAAATTTCTCGTGGAGACGCTGGGCAAGGAACCGGGCCTGGCCTTCTGGGATGTTTACAACGAGCCGGACTACCCGCCCAACCGGCCCGAACGCTCCGTCCCGCGCGTGGCTTTCGCCCGATACATGGCCGGCGTCTTTCGCCGCCTGGATGGCCAGACGCCGGTGACCATTGGCTGCGCGTACGAACCCACCATGGAGCAATGCGCCGACGACGTTGACGTGCTGGTGTACCACGGCTACCAGCAGACGCGGGAGGCGGTGCGCTTCGACATCGAAAAGGCCAGGCTGGCCGGCGCCGCGGCGCACAAGCAGGTGATGGATGATGAAACAGGCTGCGTCGCGCGGGCCAATCCCTACGACATGGCCATCCAGGAGCACATGAACGCTCACGTCGGCTTTTATCTTTGGGAACTCATGATCGTATGGGACGGCACGCGTGGCTGGGGCAATGTCCATGGCATCTTCTACCCCGACGGCACAATCCGCGATCCGTCAATCCCAATGGCCGTCATGGGCATCTTCCGCAACCGCGGTCCCGACGTCGTGCTCGAACGGCCCAACCGCGAAGGCCGCGTCACCCGCACAATCACCGACGCCCGCAACTGGCTTGCCAATGCGAACGGCGACTGGCACGCCGGATTGGACATTGCGGAGGCGGCCGCCAATCTTCTGGAGTCCGCCCAGCTCGTGCCTTTGCATGAACTGCCAACCCGTCAAGTCGAATTGCTGCGCCGCGGGCAGGAAGATCGCCCGGCCCTCAAGACGCTCCTCGAAAAGGACATTCTCGCGCTCCAACCGTATGAACGATAGAAAACAGATGTATTCAATTGCAAGACGCACGTCAGCATGTCCGGGATGGCCAAGCTGATTTCGGGGCACTTGAAGAAATAGGGGCGCGAGCTCTCCAATTGAGGGCTTGGCGCTAAAACTTGTGTCCAATGGCCAGCCCCGCTGCAATGAGACCCGCCAAAATGAGGATCAGCCACAATACTTTCTTCTTGACTCCAGTTTTGATGGCGCCTTTCGCCTGCCGGATCAGTTCATCAAACTCCGCGGTCAACTCAGCGTCCTGATCCAACAGCGCGCGATGCTTTTCAATGGACTCCTCGAGGGCAACTAGGCCGGCCTTGCTGGTCGTGTATAATGCCTGGCGCCTGACGTCGGTCTGTCCAGAAGTTGAATATCCTCGGGCGAAGTCGCCGACGCCGCCCGCTTCCTGGCTTCCGCAAGGATCTTCTTTTCTAACAGCCTGATTTTGGTTTCCGCATTGACCCGCGCTTCGGTTTGCACCACCAAGGATTCCAATGCCTTGGTCAACATTGGCTGGGATTTCAATGGGGCTTTGTAGGTTTGGAAAAGACCTTTGAGGGATTCGACCGCCTGCGTGGTGTTGGCCTCATTGGCGCGGGCCTGCACTTGCACCTGTATGGCCTGATGCAAATGGGGGATAAGTTGCTCCCGGACCGGCCCGTGCTGATCGAGCAGCTTCTGCACCTCTTCGGGCTTTCCTGCCGCCGCCGCCGCCGCCGCCTGTGTCAACACGGTGGCATCCGGCGCAATGGGTGGCCGGGCGGGCGGGACCGACCACAGAGTGACCACACCCTCCAGACCTTTGATTCCGACCTCATGCCTGGTAAAATCGAGCGAATTCTTCCCATAACGCGATCCCCACTCTGTCCGCACCCCTTCGGAAACCCACACGCCTCCTTCCTTGGACTTGCCTTGAATTCTCGCTGTCAGATTGACTTCATTTCCAAATATATCGTTGCCCCGGATGATCACCGCCCCAGTGTGTGCCCCCGCCGTGATCCGTACCGTCTCGTGGCCAGTGTTCTTCTCCAACTCCATTGCAAAAAGGAGCGCGTCCACCGCGTTTTTGAAAACCGCCACCACGGCGTCGCCCACGTCCTTGATATACCAGCCATGCATCTTCTCCAACGGACTCCGCGCCTGGCGAAAGTGCGCGGAGCGAATTTCGTCCCACGAGGCATCCCCGTATTTGCTGTTGAGCATCGTGCTGCCGACGATATCCGTGAAGACCATCGCCAAGTTCACGTAATGCCCGTCTCCGACTCCGGCCCATTGGGCCAGCGAGCGGCTTGCCTCGGATGGTCTGCGTGCTTCCACTTCAGCCGCTGCTTTTTCGGCAGCCGCGGGTTGTTGTTCAGCGATGCGTTTGGCTTCGCCTTCGGCTCTTAAGTTGTCCTCTTCGCGGCTCTCGACCGCGGCTTCGGCGTTTTGGCGCGCTTGTGCCGCGGCTGTGTCTTCCGCTTCGGCTTTGTCTTCTTCGGCGGCGCGGCCTTGCTCCCCGGCTTTGGCCTTCTGTTGATTCAGGTTTCTGAGCTGCTCGTCAAGTTCGGCGACAAAATCGTTGTTCCTGGCGCTGATCTTGGTCAACGCTCTGATGCGGGCGGGGTTGCCGTCAGCCTTGATCAAGGTGCGCAGTTTTCTTTGAATGGCCTTATGGTTCGCCAACATGGCCGCGACCGCCGGCGCGTCTGCCAGCCTCTTGGCCTCCCTCGCATTCTCAAGGCAAACCTCCAGCGCCTCATTGAGCATTCCAACCCAAACCCCTGCGTAAGCCAAATTGAGGGTGTATATTTCAATGGCCGGGAGCATGTCTCCTTCCTCCATGGCCTTCATCATCCTGGCCGTCAGTTCCGGAGGGGCTTTCACGAACGTAGTCTCGCCCGACTGCGCCACTGGCTGAATGCGGCGCCCGTTGACCGGCCCGGCGAAACTGCCTTCGCCTTTGGGGTTCGTGGCCGTGACCCAATAGAAATAATCCCTTCCGGCACTCGCTCTCGAATCCAGGAAAGCCGGGCTTGACGAAGCCACCGACGTAGGCACAGGAACCGAATTCAGGAAGGACCGAGTCTCGGGCGCGTCGGATTCGGACCGGTAAACCTGGTATTGACTCGCCCCCAGGCAGTTGTTCCAAGAGAGGCTGATGCCATCCTCCCGGCTGGCAGAGGCTTTCAGGCCGGCGGGGGCCGCGGGTGGGATGTTGTTTTCCAGTGTGCGAGCCCAAGCCGCCTGTATCCCCATCATCGGGTTGCCGGGCAGATACTGTTCGTATTTGTTTGCGAACGCCAAAAGTTGCTCCTTGCAGCGCGCAATGTCATCGGGTGACGCCGCCCGGGACAGTCCTTCCAGTCTGTCCCGATACTCCTTCTGATGCTCTTCCCGGATGAAAATCTCCTCCCACCTCTCCGCCCCGGACCCTTGGTGCTTGCGGAAAAAATCCCGCAATTGGCCGCGCAAATCATCCGATTCTTGCGCCGAACCAGCGACACGAAACGCCTCCAGCAGCGTGGTGAATTCCGCTTCCAAGAGTTCCTTCCGGCAGCAAACGGGGAGGACTTCCTGCTGCTCATCGAAAAAAGTCCGCAGTTGCGCCAACGCGTCATCCCTTGCAACCGGAGACTTGGCCGAGCGGAGTGCCCCCAATAATCGCTGGCACTCGCGCTTGAATTCCTCGATGGCTGCCGACAACTCACCGGCCCCTTGTTGAAGATGGACAACTTCGATGAAAAGGTTGCACGCGCGTTGCAAAGGAACCAAATCGCCTTGGGGAAAGTCCCGGATCGGGTTGGCTCTGACCCATTGGCCGCCGGGCGCGCGCTTCTCAAACCGGTTTCCGCCCGCGGGCTTGATCTCAAAGCCGGCGGCCAGTGTGATAAAAGGCTCGGCTCCCAAGTGAAGCCGCCAGCCTTGGGCTTCGATTAAGGCATACAGATCCGCCTCTTTGCCTCGCTGCCGTTTCTCCATATCCGCGACGACATCGTCCCAAGCCGCGATTTCCGATTAGGACGGCCAGCGCCTGAGAATGTCGGGAAGTTTCACGGCAAGCCTTCCCTCGGGCTGCGTGAAAGGTGGCAGTCCCTATCTTCGGACCGATGCTCGTACTGGTTTGAACCAAACATGACAGCTTGCCGCGAATAACACAGCCCATCACGACCCGAAATTTGCGCCATCTCTGACGCATTTACCGGGTGCCCGTAACCGTGTTCTGAGGCGGATTATATCCCATCGCCCGCCCGTGGCAATTCTTTCCCGCCTGGTGTCAGTTCGCCCCGCCTTCTTCCCCTTCCCCTGCTTTGCCGCGAAAACAGCGCCGAATCATATTCGCCGCCAAGTCGTTGACATCAAACGGCTTGTGATTTCACTCGATTGAATCCACTTGGACTTTCTCCAGCGTCACCAAAAAGTAACAAAAAAATTAGCAAAAAGACGGGGAAAGAGCTTGACACTGTTGGCAGAAACGTCAGAATGGGCGCATCAGGAGAAGGAATCGTATGATCAAAAATATCGGCAGGCGGTTTTTGACGGTGGCGTTATTGTGCGGGTGCCTGGGCGGAGCGCATCAGGCGAAAGGACAGCCAGCAATACCGATACAATGGTATCCGTTGGATAGTGGGGACGGATTCTTGACCGCCTATGATGGCGCCCCCGTTATCGCGACGTCGAATTTGGTCTCGGTGCCGATGTCCCTGGGCACAGGATGGTGGCCGCCGGCAGCCGTTATTCTTGACAATAGCAACACATCGCCCGTTATTTTGGCCTACAATGTGGTGGAATCCAACGGGATTCAAAATTTGAATTATTCGCCCGGGTCCATCCTGTTTTATCTGCTGCCCAATTTTCAGTCGGCGTCGCTGCCAGGCGGTTCTGGACCTGGTCAGACGGCCAGCCTGATTTCCGGAGGGGACTGGAGTCCGGGGTCGCCCAACGGGTTGTTTCGCATTTACATTAATGCGGCAGCCAGTAGCGTGTGCTTCGGAGGCGTTAGCAACGGTGTATCTGTTAATTACGTTACGGCGCCCATCGCTTGGGCCTCAAACACATGGCACGAAATCGGCGTGGAATGGGGCGCGGCAGGAAGGCATCAGTCGAGCGCGATTTATCTGGACGGAATGCTCGCTGCCACAGGCTCGATGCCGAGCATCGTCCCGCAATTGGGACTGGATCCCACGGAATCATACTATACCAACATTTTTTACGTAGGCTCGGATTCACAAGGCCTGGAACAATGCAGGGCGGCCATGGCTGGGTTGACTGTGTGGGGGAGCCGTTACGGAGCATATTACACGAATGATTGGGTTGAGACTTCAAATGCGCTTGCGGCGTGGCAGTCCGGCTTGGGAGGAGGCAGCGGATTTGGGGCGATGATTTCTGCTGGAATGCGGATGAGTCTCCAGGCGGGCCCTTTGGACGGGGGGGCGGATTTTACCAATTACAACGATTGTTCCAATTTTTGGCTCGGCGCATCGACGGGAATACCGGATTCCCCGAGCAATGTTGTCTTCACTCTGCAAAACGCAAAGAGCGAACTCACATACGCCGTGCTCACTAATTCTGTATTGGACGGAGACATTAGCCACTGGAGTGTTTGGACCACTGCGACAGCGTCCAATTCGGTCATCGTTCTGCCGGGCGTCGATGTAGGATCAAACGCGCTATTTCTAAGTGCCCAACTTGTCTTGTGTACGACGACTAACGGATTGCCGGATTTTTGGCAGCTAAAATATTTCGGCAATCTTTTGGAGCCAACCAACGGTTGCTTCGATGGCGATGGGGTGCCGGACTTGCAGAAGTATCTGACGGGCGCGGATCCGAATGTCATCACTTTTCAAATCGCTTTCACGAACCAGTTCGTGAATCTGACCAATGTTCCGCTGTCGCTTGGCATTCAGGGCGGGGTGCCGTATAATTACGCCGTGCTGGTGGACAATACGAATTTTGGCGGGGCAAGCTGGATGCCTTACGCGTCGTCCAATATTTTTGCGAGTATGGGGACGAATGAGGGGTGGCATACGGTGTGGGTCGGTTTGCGCGGCCTGCCGGCGGACGCGCAGCAGACTTGGAATTCTGTGACGCTGGATTTGGATTTGACGCGGCCGACGCTGGTGATCACCAGTCCTTCCAACGGGAGCACGGTGGATATGCCGGTGATTCAGGTGCAGGGGTTCTGCCCGGAGCCGTTGGGGAGCATCAGTTACGATTTGCTGAACGCCGCCGGGATGGTGACGAATCAGCAGGTGCTTGTCGTGAACGAGTATTACGATATGAGCCAATGGGCGTTCACCACGAACTTTTTCCAGGGATTTGATGTTCCGCTGACGAACGGGTTGAACACGTTGACTTTTCATGCGGCGGATCTGGCGGGAAACGTGGTGGACACGAATTTCAGCGTCACGGTGGATTATTCGGGCAAGACCAATCCGCCTGATGTTCAAGTCAACTGGCCGCCGGACGGGGGGATCGTTTGCGGCACTAACTTTGTCTGTTGCGGCTCCGTGAGCGATCCGACGGCCACAGTTGTGGTCCAGATAGCGGACAGTTTTGGGGGTACGAACAGCGTCACCGCGGCCGTGGGACGAAACGGGGATTTCTACGCGGAGAATTTGCCCTTGACCAACGGCGAGAGTGATTTGACGCTTACGGTGACGGATGCGGCGGGGAATGTGACAAACTTATATCTTACCATCACCCAGGGAACCAGCGGCCTGAACATTGATTCGGTTGCGGCGGGGCAAACGAATGTGACGGGCGAAATTGGGTCGGGTGACTTCACCATCTGGGTCAATGACGTTTTGGTAACGAATGTCGTCACGAATGTCAGTTCGTCCGGCACGAATTATTCATGGTCGGCGCAGATTACGCCAATAGGAGTTGGCGGCGGCACGGTCATCGCGATGGCCTACCCGAATTCGGACGAGGACGATGGTGGGATGGGGAGTTTTGCCAGGCCGGACAGTTACGCTCCCCCGCCGCCCCAGGGCATTCTCGATTTGGTTCCAGCGCCGTCGGGAGTCTATATTTCG
>Ga0182030_10016808_pt1 | contig 14196 bp, 11 predicted proteins | sample 812S3MmetaG_FD_121299 | JGI IMG/M metagenome (GOLD analysis project Ga0182030, IMG submission 121299) | Permafrost microbial communities from Stordalen Mire, Sweden - 812S3M metaG (Illumina Assembly) | ecosystem: Environmental > Terrestrial > Soil > Wetlands > Permafrost | place: Sweden...
ACGGTGACGCCGACCAGCGGTACGGCGGTGACGCAGACCGCGACGGTGACGGTGACGGCGGCCACGGGGCCGGTGATCACCAGCTTTACGGCGACCCCGGCGACGATCAGCGCGGGAGGAAGCTCCAGCCTGACGGCGGTTTTCTCCGGCGGCACGGGCGTGATTACGCCCGGCAGCCTGGCTGCGCCCAGCGGGACGCCGGTGAGCGTGAGCCCGACGGCGACTACCACCTATACGCTGACCGTGACTCCTGCCACCGGTGCGGCGGTGACGCAGACGGTGCAGGTGACGGTGACCGGGAGTTCCAATACGCCGGTGATCACGAGCTTTGTGGCCAATCCGGCGACGATTGCGCAAGGAGGCAGCGCCACTTTGACGGCGGTTTTCTCGGGCGGCACGGGCGTGATTACGCCCTACAATATCGCCGTTACGAGCGGGTCGCCGATTACGGTGAGCCCCACCGCGACCACGGCCTATACCCTCACCGTGACTCCTACGAGCGGGACGGCGGTGACCCAGATGGCGACCGTGACGGTGGTTCCTACGCCGACGATCAACAGTTTTGGAGCGAATCCGGCAACCATCGCCATTGGGAGCAGCGCCACTCTGTTGGCTGCTTTCTCGGGCGGCACGGGCGTGATTACGCCGGGAAATCTGGCTATCAACAATCAGGTACCTGTTGCCGTAAGTCCAACTGCTACAACCACCTATACGCTGACGGTGACTCCTTCGGTGGGTACGGGAGTGACCGCGACCGCGACGATTACGGTGGTTCCATTGCCGACCATTGCCAGCTTTGTGGCGAATCCGGTAACGATCAATGCGGGAGGAAGCTCCGACCTGACGGCCGTGTTTGCCAATGGCACGGGCATGATCACGCCGGGCAACCTGACTGCGACCAGCGGAAACCCGGTGAGCGTGAGCCCAACGACGTCCACGATTTATACGTTGACTGTGACTCCACCTGCGGGGACGGCGATCACGCAGACGGTTTCAGTGGGTGTGACCAACACGATCACGGTGGACCTGGCGAGCACGGGGCCGGCCACGACGGACAAGATTTTGGGAATGAACCTGGCGGCGTGGTATGACGTGGTCGACAACGCGACGGCTATTAATACCGCGTTCAGCGCTGCGGGCATCAAGTCGCTTCGCTGGCCGGGCGGGTCGTGGTCCGACGCATATAACTGGGAGAACAACTGGGAGTGCGGTCAATCGTACAACCAGGCCAATTCAAACGATGATTTCTTGGATGTCGTCAATAAACTCGTGATTCCGGGAGGGTTGGACCTGGCGCTCACGGCGGATTATGGCACCGGCAAGGGTTGCGCCGGATTCGGCGACCCGACCGAGGCTGCCAGCTGGGCGGCTAAAGCGCTAACCTATGGCGTAACTGTGAGCCACATGACGGTGGGCAACGAGGAATATGGAAGCTGGGAGGTGGACAACCATCCGCTTCAGCACGACCCGACAACCTATGCCGCCGCGACAGCCGGACCCAACGGTTACTATGCCTTGATCAAGGCGGCCAGCCCGAATACGCTGGTGGGCGTGTCGGCGAACCCCGGCAACTCTCCGGCGTGGGATCCGATCGTGCTCGCCAATGCCCCGTATGATTTTGTGGAATACCACTACTATCCGCAGTATCAAGACGTGACCAGCGATACGTACCTGGTGTGGCAGGCGGCGCAGGGTCTGACCACGAACATCAACACTATCAGGCAGGAGCTGCCGGCCGCCAAAGCCGGCACGCCGATTTATGTGGGCGAGATGGGCGGAAACAGCGCCAATCCCGGCACGCAGAGCTGGTCGATCACGCAGGGCTTGTATGCCGGCCAGATGCTGGGCGAGATGATGAACGATGGAGTTTCGCGCGCGACCTGGTGGATCGGATTCGGGAACTGTTTCGGAGCCGGCAATAACAGCCCGTTGTTGTACGGTTGGCAGGATTGGGGAGCCCTCAGCGTCTTCTCCGATGGGCCGGCCTATGATCCGGAATGTCCTGGCGCTGGCCCCATCGGGACGATGTCTCCGACGGCGCGGGCGTTCCAGTTGTTCAGCAACGTGGCAGTAGACGGCGAAAACGTGCTGACTGCCACGGTGGCCGGCGACACCTACGACGTGCGCGCCTATGCGGCAACCCATAGCGGCGGGACGGCACTGGTGCTGTTTAACCTGAATGAAACCGTGAGCGAGCCGGTGAGCGTCACGCTTTCAGGGCAGACCACGGCGACGAGCGTGACCGTGATTACCTACAGCAAGGCGATCTACGACTTTTCGCAGAGCGATGTGTGGGATCCGCCCACTACGACCCCGATCACCCCTACAACGCTTCCATTGTCTCTGTCGCTCGATCCGTGGAGCATGAACGTGGTGATCATTCACTAGTGTCTAGGCCGTATGATTTGGTAATTGCCCTTGGACGAGCGCGGGCGGGGACGCCCGCGCTACAGCCGGCAGGAGACCGGCGTTACATTCCGGCGATACCGCAATCATTCGGTCACGGTTCCAGGCGGGAGACTGATTTCGGTTGGAGCGATTTCCGGAAAGACAATCATGGACGTACTAAAGCGGCTCTTTGAGCAGCATTTCAAGATGCCGGCCGAACACGCGCACCCGCTTCAGGGGCAGCTTGGCGGCTCGGGGCGCGCTATCGTCCGTCTGGCCGGCGGGGGGTTCAGCGCCATCGGCATTCTGTATTCCGTACGCGAGGAAAATGTCGCATTTCTTGAATTTTCAAGGCATTTTCGGCGCCATGGTTTGCCCGTTCCGGAGATTTATGCGGAGGATTTGAGCCAGGGCGCGTACCTTGAAGAAGACCTGGGCGACACCACGCTCTACCAGTTTCTGAGCGAGAATCGCAGCGGCGAGAGCGTCGCCAAGCAGGCTCAAGAAGCGTATCGCAAAGTGGTGGCGGCATTGCCTCGTTTTCAGGTTGAGGCGGGCCGCGATTTGAATTACAAGGTGTGCTATCCACGGGCAAGCTTCGATCGGCAGTCGATCGCGTGGGATCTGAATTACTTCAAATATTATTTTCTGCGGCTGGCCGGCATACCGTTCAACGAGCAGGCGCTGGAGCAGGATTTTGGGCGCTTGACGAAGTTTCTGCTGGGCGCCAGCCACGATTATTTTCTTTACCGGGATTTTCAATCGCGCAATATCATGCTGCGCGACGGGCAGCCGTTTTTTCTGGACTACCAGGGCGGGCGCAGAGGCGCGCTGCAATACGACATAGCGTCTCTGCTTTACGATGGCAAGGCCGACCTGCCGCCGGAGTTGCGCCAGGAACTGCTCGACTATTATCTCGACTGCCTGGCGGGTTATATCAAGCTCGATCGCGATGCGTTCATGGAGCACTACTACGCGTTTGTCTACGTTCGCATCCTGCAGGCACTGGGCGCATACGGTTTCAGGGGATTTTATGAGCGCAAGGCGCATTTTCTGCAGAGCGTGCCGTATGCGCTCGAGAACCTGCGCTGGCTCGCCAGCCATGTGAGGCTGCCGATTGCGCTGCCGGCGCTGCTTGAGGCTCTCAACAGCATGCCGGCATCAGAGAAGCTGCAGGGCCTGGCTTCTTCGGCAGCGGGATTGACGGTGCGGATATTCAGCTTCTCCTTTCACCGGCAGATGCCCGCCGATCAAACAGGCAACGGGGGCGGATTTGTGTTCGACGCCCGCAGTCTTCCCAATCCGGGGCGCGAAGAACAATTCCGGACGCTTACCGGCAAGGACGCGGCGGTGGTCGATTACCTCACTCAGCAGGAGAGCGTGCACCAGTATCTGGCCAGCGTTCAGTCGCTGGTGGATACCAGCGTGAGCGGCTATCAGCGCCGCGGATTCAAAGACCTCATGGTCTCGTTCGGCTGCACCGGCGGCCAGCACCGCTCTGTGTACCTGGCCGAGCAGTTGGCAAAACACTTGCGGGCGGGCAGCGGGGTGGAAGTGGTGGTCCGGCATGTGGAGCTCGAGAAGATGGAACGGGAGAAGCCACGCAAATGAAGGCCATGGTACTGGCTGCCGGCCTGGGCACGCGCCTGCGTCCGCTCACCAACGACCGCCCCAAGGCGCTGGTCACCGTGGCCGGCCGCACGCTGCTGGAGATCGTTCTCGATCGGCTGCGCGGCTTTGGCGTGGGGGAGGCGATCGTCAACGCGCACCATCACGCAGACATGATTGTCGAATACCTCGAAGCCAACCACAACTTCGGCATGCGCATTGAGGTCTCACGCGAGGAGGAGTTGCTTGACACCGGCGGCGGCCTGAAAAAAGCTGCCTGGTTCTTTCTTGATAGCGCCGAGCCTTTCATTCTGCATAATGTGGATGTGATCAGCAGCATCGATCTCGGAAGCATGATGCGCTTTCACGCGCAACAGGAGGCTCTGGCTACGCTGGCGGTTCAGGATCGGGAGACTTCGCGGTACTTGCTGTTTGACGAGCAAGGGAGCCTGTGCGGCCGGCGAGCCGGGCGTGAGGGAAAAGCTGAATTGGCGCGGCCCGCGCAGCAAGTGCGGGCGCTGGCATTTTCCGGCATCCACGTGATTTCTCCGCAGATTTTTTCGAAGATGGAAGAGGGCGGCGCTTTTTCAATCATTGACGCTTATCTGCGTCTCGCGCCACAGGGAGAAAAGATTGCCGCCTTTGGCGCGGATGAATGGTATTGGCGCGATCTGGGCCGGCCGGAGAATGTGATGGCGGCCGCCTTGGATATGGCGAAGGGAATGTGACGCGTGCGTGGCCTGGAATTACGCGCCGGCGTGGCCTGATTTGCGGGGAGCGCGGCCGGCGCCGGGGATGGGTTCGGGTTGAGGAACTTTGGGCGCGGCCGCCATGGCGGGATCCCAGTAAAGAAGGCGGCTGCAACTATCGCAGGTGAGCAATTCGCCCTCGCGAAGCTGGTTCCAGACCTGGGGCCGGACGCCCATGCGGCAACCGGTGCACTGCTGGTTGTCGGCTCGGGCGATGCCGGTGCCGCGAGAGCCGGCGAGGCGGTCGAAGTGGGCCAGCCGGTCGGGCTCGATTTCGGAACGAAGGGATTCGCGGCCGGCGTTGAGCGCCGCAAGCTGGGCGGCTAGTTCCTTTTGCCGCAGGGCAGTGCGTGCGCGTGTTTTTTCAAGGGCAGCGGACAGGGCTTCGACCAGGGCGCGGGCTTCGGCGAGCGTGGATTCCAGCGCCTCAGTGCGCTCGAGGCTGGAGAATTCTTCGTTTTCCAGACGCTCGATCTCGACGGCGGCGAAGTGGATTTCGTGCTCGACGGCGTCGGCCTGGACGGCGTTCTTGACCGAGTCGTGCTGGGCGCGGAAGCGCGCGGCCTTTTGGCGATGGGCTTCGATTTCGCGGTCCAGGCGAGTGCGGAGCGAGTCTTCGCGGCTCAGCGCCGCGGAGGCGTCGGCGGATTGACGCTCGGCGGCGGCCAGGGCGGCCTTGGCGGTTGCCAGTTCGGCGGGCAGGGCTCGCGTCTCCTGGGTGAGGCGGGCGCGGTCCAGTTCGACGGCCTGAAGCTTTACGAGGTTTTCAATCAGCACTTGCATCTGTGGTAAGAAGTCTACGTCATTTGGCATGTACTCAGAAAATGGGGAAGGCAGCGGGGCGCGGAATTGGGATGAGGAAATGCGGACCCCTGGGCCATGCCAAGGTTGAAAGTTTGGGTATGAGCAGGGGTCGCGGGCTGCGAGAATGGTTGACAGGCAAATGGTTGGCGGATTGGGGGTGGGCGTGAGCAGGATGGAGGGTTCGTTCTGGCACAGGCACAGGGGCCTGAAGTGGATACTGGGCCTGCTGCTGGCGTTGTTTGTGGTGCTCGGCGTGGTGGTCACGGTCACGCTGCACCGTGCTGAGCCGATGTTGCGGGCGCGGATTGTGGCGGAGTTGGAAAGGCATTTTCACGCGCGGGTGGAGCTGGACAGCTTTCATGTTTCGGTGGCCAGCGGGTTGTGGGCCGAGGGCAAGGGGCTGCGCATCTGGCCTCCCGCCGAGGTGCATGGGGTGACGGTGCCGGCGGCGGCGGGACACATTGAGCCGCTGATCCAGATTGCGGAGTTCCGGTTTCACGCGCCGCTGCGCTACTGGCCGGGAAAGCCGATTCATATTTCAGTGGTGGAGTTGAAGGGGCTCCTGGTTGACATACCGCCGAAGTCGCGGTTCACGCATGCGCCGGAGACGCAAGGCTCCGACGGCGACACCGGCAAGCCGAAGGGCAGCAAGGCGCTGCTGCAGTTCGAAGTGGGCAGCATCGTCTGCACCGGCGCTCATTTAACGCTGGAGACCAGCAAGCCGGGTAAGCTGCCGACGGAGTTTGGCATTTCCAGCCTGAAGCTAACGGACCTCACCGCGAACGGAAAGATGAAATACGATGCGCAGTTGAGCATTCCCCGGCCGGCGGGAACGGTGCTGACCGCGGGGAGCTTTGGGCCGTGGGTTACGGAAGATCCCGGCGAAAGCGCAGTTACGGGGGAATACAAGCTCGAACACGCCGACCTGGGCGTCTTCAAAGGGATTGCGGGGATTCTGAACTCGATCGGGACGTACGAAGGCACGTTGCGGGACCTTACGACGGATGGCGTGACGGATACGCCCGACTTCAGGCTGACGAGTTTTGGCAGTCCGCTCGAGCTGAAAACGCGGTTTCACGCCAAAGTGGACGGGACCGACGGCGACACGTGGCTGGATCCGGTGGATGCGACGCTGGGGCAGTCGCATTTTACGGTGCAGGGTGAGGTTGTGCGGGTGCTGGAGAGCGAGGACGAGAAAAGCGGGACGGCGCCACGCCTGAAAGGCCACGATATTTCGCTGAAGGTGAACGTGGATCGGGGACGGATGGAGGATTTCATGCGTCTGACGAGCAAGTCGGGGACGCCGCAGCTGACCGGAACGCTGACCACGAAGACGTCGCTGGAGATTCCGCCGGGCAAAGAGCCGGTGCATCATCGCATCCGCCTGAAAGGCAGTTTTGTGCTGGACGGGGCGCAGTTTGCGAGCGCGAAGATTCAGAGCCGAATTGCGGACCTGAGCCTGCGCGGGCAGGGAAAGCCCGCGGATGCCAAGAACGGCAGCGCTGGCGCGAATGTGCGTTCAACGATGCAGAGCGATTTCAAGATGGAGGGCGGGGTGATTACGCTGCCGAATCTGAAGTACACCGTGCCGGGCGCGGATATCGAGTTGAAGGGCACTTACGGCGTAGAGAGCGGTGCGCTGAATTTTGACGGGACGGCGAAGATGCAGGCGACGGTGTCGGCGATGGTGGGGGGTTGGAAGGGACTGCTGCTGAAGCCGGCGGACCGGTTCTTCAAGAAGGATGGAGCGGGGACCGAGGTGCCGATTCACATCGACGGAACGCGCCAGGATCCGCATTTCAAGATCGATTTCGGCCGGATGAAGAAGACGCCTGCGCAACGGCCGGGCGAAACGCAATAGAGGTGGTGTGATAGCTTGGCTGGAGTTGAAAAGTTAGCGGAGTTACCGGGTACGAAAGAATAGAAAGAGGAAAACGTAATGCAGTCGGCGGACCGAATGCCAAGGATGATGGGGAGTTGCGCAATGGTGCTGTTGATGAGCGCGGCGGCGCTGGCGGCGGGAGGGCAGAGCGTACCCGCCAAGACAAAAACGGAAGCCAGGAGCGCGAGTCAACTGTACGAGGCGAACTGGTGGAAGAACGCAGTCATTTATGAGATTTATCCACGCAGCTTTCAGGACACGAACGGGGACGGGATTGGGGACCTGAAGGGCATTACGGAACGGCTGGACTACCTGAAGGAGCTGGGCGTGGATGCGATCTGGCTGACCCCGGTGTATCCCTCGCCGCAGGTGGACTTCGGCTACGACATCTCCGATTACCGGTCCATCGATCCGCAATACGGCACCGTGGAGGACTTTGACCGGCTGGTCGATGAAGCGTCGAAGCGCCACATCCGCGTGATGATGGACATGGTGATGAACCACACCTCCGATAAGCATCGCTGGTTTCTGGAGTCGCGTTCGTCCAAAGACAATCCTTACCGGGACTGGTATGTGTGGAGGGACGGCAAGGGCCAGACGGCGAGCAGCAAGGGTGAGCCGCCGAACAACTGGCAGTCGTACTTCGGTCATTCGGCGTGGCAGTGGGACGCGAAGACGCGCCAGTACTACTATCACAAGTTCTATATTCAGCAGCCGGATTTGAACTGGTACAACCCGAAGGTGCACGAGGCGTTCAAGGACATCGTCGCATTCTGGCTGCAGCGGGGCGTGGGCGGCTTCCGGTTTGACGCGATCACAACGCTCTACGAGGATCCGCAGTTGCGGGACGAGGGCGTGGTGAAGGACAAGAACGGCAAACCGGTCATCAATGCCTACGGAGACCCGCAACTGGACGATTCATGGACCAACAACCAGCCGGGTGTGCATGAAGTGGTTGGAGAAATGCGCGCCGAGGCGGACAAGTTCAATTACGATGCGTTTCCGGGCACGCGGGTGCTGATCGGCGAGACCTATCTGCCCAACGTTGGCGAGCTGGCCAAGATGTACGGGACCGCGGAAAAGCCGGAGTTTCAACTGCCGATGGACACGCAGGTGGGATTCATCGACAAGCTGGACGTGGCGGAGTTCCGTTCCCGGCTGGCCGACGCGGAGACCGGGATCAACGGCAACATACCGCTGCTGCTCTTTGACAACCACGACAATGCCCGGCTGGACAAGCGTTATGGCGACGGGGTGCACGACACGGACATTCAGCGCGCGATCTCGACCATTCTTTTCGCCAGCCGGGGCGCGGCGCTGTTCTATTACGGCGACGAAATCGGGATGAAGACCACCCCGCCCACGCGCAAAAAGGACGTGAAGGATCCCATCGGCATCACCGGCTGGCCCAAGGAAAAGGGCCGGGACGGCGAGCGCACGCCGATGCAGTGGACTGCGGAGCCGAATGCCGGGTTCACCACCGGCACGCCGTGGCTGCCGGTGCCGCCCAGCGCGGCAATCATCAACGTGGAAGCCGAGAAGGGCGATCTCAACTCGCTGTTCAACTGGTACCGCAGCCTGATCCGGCTGAAGAAGACGGTGCCCGCGTTTGAGCACGGCGCCGACGTGATGCTGGACCAGGAGAATACGAATGTGCTGAGCTGGATGCGGCAGGCGCCGGGGGCTCCGCAAGTGGTAGTGAGCGTGAACTTCACGGCCCAGCCGCAGATAGTGAACCTGGTATCGGGCGGCGCGGGCCTGAAAGCGGGAAACCTCCACACGCTGCTCAAGTCGCCGGGCGGAACCGATCCCAAATCGCCTGACCAGATTGAGTTAGGGCCTTTTGGCGTGTATATCGGAGAATTGAAATAGCGAAGCAGCGAATTGCGGATGCCGGACACTTAACCTCCCTGCTCCGGCTTCCGTCTAAACACATCAAGGGGTAGTGCGCGCATTTCCCCCATGACGCTTCCATCGAGGTTTTGCCTGATCGTCGAACTCGAAAAACTGAAGAATGCGCGGCACTTGCGCCTCTGTTGGGGCTGGATGTGGATTTTTCTCATTCTTGCGAGCTGGCCGGCAAGGGCGCAGACCGGCTCGGCGGGTAATCCCGCTCCACCGGCCGCCGGCGCCGCGCCGACGGGCAGCATTCAGGGAGTGGTGTCCGGCAAAGACGGAGAGCAGTACGAGGGAGTGCGCGTGATACTTGCGCCGGCGGGAGCGCAGCCGGCGCAAACCACACAGACCGACGGCAACGGTGCGTTCAGTTTTGCGAATGTGCCCGCGGGAGCGTTTACCCTCACCTTCACCACGAATGGATTTGAGCCCAGGACCATTTCGGGGGTCCTCGAGGCCGGCGAGGCTTTTCACGCGGAGACGGTGGTGCTGCTGATGAAGCAGGCCACCAGCGAGGTGCGGGTATCGTCCGAGACCCAGGTGGAGATTGCCGAGGAGCAGATTCACGTCGAAGAACAACAGCGCGTGCTGGGCGTGCTGCCGAACTACTACGTCAGCTATGCAAAAAATCCCGTGAAGCTGAACACGCGGCAGAAATACTCTCTGGCGTGGAGGTCGAGTGTCGATCCCTTCACCCTGCTGATGAACGCCGGCTTTTCAGGGCTTGAGCAGGCGATGAACACGTTCCCCGGCTACGGACAGGGGATGAAGGGATATGGCAAGCGGTTCGGCGCCAACTATGCGGATACATTTGTCAGCAACATGATAGGAGGGGCGATATTGCCTTCGATCTTCAAACAGGACCCGCGCTACTTCTACAAGGGGACGGGCACCATACGGTCGCGCGCGGAGTACGCGATTGCGAATGCGGTGATCTGCAAGGGAGACAACATGCGCTGGCAATTCAACTATTCGGGAGTTCTGGGGGGATTGGCCGCGGGCGGCATTTCGAACCTATACTATCCCGCCAGCGACCGCAGCGGAGCGGAGTTGACGTTTGAGAACCTGGGAGTGGGGTTCGCGGGGAGCGCGGTGCAGAATCTCTTTCAGGAGTTTGTGGTGAAGAAGCTGACGCCGGGTTCGCGGCGGGCTTCGTCGCCGTAGGGGAGCGCGCTGGGTTTCCGGAATGCGCCGAGGGTAGAATGTTCTGATCAGAACGACTATATTTATAGTTGGAATTAACGGAGGCGCGAAGTGGCTCTTTGGCAGGTGCAGGAGGCAAAGACGCGGCTGAGCGAGGTGATCGAAGAGGCTCAGGACAAAGGTCCGCAGATCATCACCCGCCACGGCAGGGAGCGGGCCGTTGTGCTTTCGATCGCGGATTTCCGTGCTCTGACGGCGCACAAGCCTGGATTGAGGGAGTATTTGCTGGGCGGACCGAAGGTGGATAGCTTCGAGATTGAGCCCGGCCGCGACACCGGCCGAGAGATTGCACTGTGAGCGCACCGGTCGAGTATCTGCTTGACACCAACGTGGTGAGCGAGACGCGAAGGAAGAAGGCGGACGCCGGCGTGACGGCGTTTCTCGAGGCGGTCGACTCCTCGGCGCTTTATCTGAGCGTGTTGACTTTGGGCGAGTTGCGCAGAGGCGTGGCGGCAAAGAAGCGCGACGATCCGGTGGCCGCGAAGAGCCTGGCGGCGTGGGCTGAGGGACTGGAGATTGGCTTCGCAGACCGGATTTTAGGCATTGATGCAGCGGCGGCGCGGCTGTGGGGAGATTGGTCGGCGGAGCGGCCGCGGCCGGTTGTCGATACGCTGCTTGCGGCGACGGCGGCGGCACATGGGCTGACACTCGTGACCCGGAATACGCGCGATGTGCAGGATGTGCCGGTGAAGGTGTTCAATCCGTGGGTGGGGTAGCGAAATTGGCGTTCACGGGGTTGCAAGCTGCGGCGACATGCTCGCGGCGTCGAACTACAAAACAAAAATCCTGATGTTTATCGTTCCGTCTTTGGTTGTTCTCGCGCCTTCCAGATCGGACTTCAACCCCTCAGCGTTTGGCAGAAGGTGATCTTGATCGAAGACGACGCACCATAGCTCGTTGCAATCTGGATGTCGGCGGTAGTGGTCGATGTCCACGATTAGCTCGTCCCCAATCTTCCTTGCATGATTACCATCGCGCACAAATTTCAGTTCAATTACGAGCTTGTACTTGGGCAAGAGGAAATCCATCCGCGTGCTTGAGCCAGCGTAGCTCGGAGTGAACTCCTCTGGCCGGATGTCCGCAACCCAGGGGCGCAGCAACGCGTGCAACAGATCTTGGACATCGTATTCCATAGAGAAAGAGAGCGCCTGCGCGCCTTTTCTTCTATGGGTGAGCGGATGCATCGCCCGCCGGAGACCCTTGAGAAGCGTCTCCAAAAGATCACCAATTTTCGTTGGTTTTTCTGGACTGGGAGCGGTCGAATTTGCGGACGGCAGAAATGTTTCTTCAGGTTTTTGGCCCGTCGGCAAGACCCTTCCGCCGCGATAGTACCGAAATCCGCTCTCCTCCAGTGTCTTGACTACCCGATCCCGATTGGCCTTCCACTCGCTGAATCCTTCAGAGTTTTCTTGTGGCGCAACGTCCATAAACTCTTCCAAGATGTTTCCTAGTACCGACAGGCTGTCGACGCTTGGGTCTTGTCCGGCTCTGAAAAGCCACTCCTTCCACTTGCTCGGATGGGAGAGGCTCGGCGGCGGTCCTGGTGCTCCAGAAGCCTGGAAGAGCGAATCGAGGGTCGCGTGCGAACCGCGGACAACCTCGCCAACCACAGCGCAGAGCCCTCTGGACAATCTGACGGTTGTCATGTGAGATGCAAGCCTTCTGCATTGCCTCGATCAGTAATAGCTCTTAATGTTCTCGTCGGTCTTACTTGCCAGGCGCGTGACGCTCCGGACGAATTGGACGTCGATTCTTCGCTCGCGCCTTCGGAACTGACCGATCCCATTACTGCTGTTCCTCCTTGCACATCGGCAAGTGTACGTGTTTGACTGGTTGCCGGAAGGCAGGGAGCAGGCATGGGATACATTCTGGCGCTGGATCAGGGGACTACGAGCTCGCGGGCGATTCTGTTCGATGAGGACGGGGCGATTGCTGCCGTTGCGCAGCATGAGTTTGAGCAGTTCTATCCGCAGCCGGGGTGGGTGGAGCACGATCCTACGGAGATTCTGACCAGCCAGATGAGCTGCGCCGTGGAAGCGCTGGGCAAAGCCGGGGCGCGACCGCGCGACGTGGCGGCGATCGGAATTACCAACCAGCGCGAGACCACGATTGTGTGGGAGCGCGCGACGGGCAAGCCGATTTATCCGGCCATTGTGTGGCAGGACCGCCGAACCGCTCCGCTGTGCAGCGCCTTGGAAAAGAGCGGAGCCGGGGAAGAGGTCTCATCGAAGACCGGGCTGGTGCTGGACCCGTATTTTTCGGCCACCAAGGTGCGGTGGATTCTGGATCACGTAGATGGCGCGCGGGAGCGTGCCGAGCGCGGCGAGCTGGCCTTTGGAACCGTGGACAGCTGGCTGATCTGGCATCTGACCAGCGGCCAGCGGCATGTGACCGACATGACCAACGCGTCGCGAACGCTGCTCTTCAATATTGTGAAGGGTGAGTGGGACAAGGAGCTGCTCAAGATATTCGGCATACCGGAAAGCATGCTGCCTGAGGTGGTTTGGTCGAGCGAGCGGGTGGGCGAGGTGACCACGTCACTGGGCCTGGCCGGGGTGGAGATCGCGGGGATTGCCGGGGACCAGCAGGCGGCGCTCTTCGGGCAGTTGTGCTGGCAGGCGGGCGAAGCGAAAAACACCTATGGGACGGGGTGCTTCCTGCTCCAGAACATTGGCACGGAATTTGTGCGCTCGAAGCACCGGCTCATCACCACGCTGGCGGCGAGCGCGGCAAAGCGCCTGGAATACGCGCTTGAGGGCAGCATCTTCATCGGCGGAGCGGTGGTGCAGTGGCTGCGGGACAATTTGAAACTGATTGGCTCCTCGGCCGAGGTGGAGGCGTTGGCCGCGAGCGTGCCGGATTCGGGTGGGGTGGTGTTTGTGCCGGCGTTTGTGGGCCTGGGTGCGCCGCACTGGGATCCGCACGCCAGCGGGACGCTGATCGGCCTGGGTCGCGGGACGAAGCCGGGACACATTGCGCGGGCAGCGCTGGAAGCGATTGCCTTCCAGGTGGCGGACGTGCTGGACGCGGTGCACTGCGAGACGGGAACGCCGCTGGCGGCCTTGCGCGTGGATGGCGGCGCGGCGGTCAACGATCTGCTGATGCAGTTCCAGGCCGATGTGCTGGGCGTGCCGGTGGTGAGGCCGCGGGTGACGGAGACGACGGCACTGGGCGCGGCGTATCTGGCGGGGTTGGCGACGGGTTTCTGGGCCGGCCCCGGAGAGCTGAAAGCGAAGCGCGAGGGCGATAAGCGGTTTGAGCCGCGGATGGAAGAGCAGGAGCGTAAGCAGCGGCGAGGGCGCTGGGAAAAAGCTGTTGAGCGGGCGAAGAGCTGGAACGCGTGAGGGATTTAATATAAAACGAAAGCGGGAATCCGATAGCGTCGGAGCGGAGGTCGGGATGGCGTCGGTTTGCAGTCATGTTGCGGAACACTTGAAGAAGGTGAAACCGCGCACCAAGGGGTGCGAGGAGTGCCTCAAGAGCGGCGACACGTGGGTACACCTGCGCATGTGCCTGGAGTGCGGGCACGTGGGCTGTTGCGACTCGTCGAAGAACCGTCATGCGCGGGCGCATTTTCATGCCACGCAGCATCCGCTGATCCAGTCTGCCGAGCGCGGCGAGGATTGGCGGTGGTGCTATATCGATGAGGTGTATTTGTAACTTGCC
>Ga0182030_10016811_pt1 | contig 14192 bp, 15 predicted proteins | sample 812S3MmetaG_FD_121299 | JGI IMG/M metagenome (GOLD analysis project Ga0182030, IMG submission 121299) | Permafrost microbial communities from Stordalen Mire, Sweden - 812S3M metaG (Illumina Assembly) | ecosystem: Environmental > Terrestrial > Soil > Wetlands > Permafrost | place: Sweden...
CGAGGCGCGGGCCGCCCTCACGGACGCATTGCGCCGGCAGGGCAGCTATGTGCAGGGCGTGGCGCCGAACCTCTCCACGCTGCTTTCGTCCGGCTACACGGCGGCGAGCCGGAACAGCGCGCAGACACCGCTGGTCAAGCCGTGGGTTCGTAAAATTTTAAATAGCGGCCCTGGGCAACTGCTCCTGCGCATCACGCCAGTCTCGAATGCGCGCAATTATCAAGTGCAAATCCAAACTGGTGATGGTGCCTGGCAGGAAGCGGGCATATTTCCGCAGGCCCGCCGCATGGTGGTGACCAACCTGACACCCGGCACGGTCTATAACATCCGCGTTCGCGCCCTGGGCGGCAGCACCGGCTACAGCGAGTGGAGCAGCGTCACCAGCGGGAGGTCGCTGTGAGGTTCGTGCCGGACTAGCCACTGGTTCAAGACGCATCCATTTCTCTGCCGCAGAATTTTCTCCGCGTCTTTGCGCCTTTGCATTAAAATCCGGCCGTTGAAACCGAAAACCTTCATGCCCATTGCCGGTGCTTTAGCTGCGGCGTCAATTTTATGTAGGAGACGACGTGAGGAGTCTCTAACTGAAATTAAAATTCACCGGCCAGCCGTAATGTTTGAGCCTCGTCACCTCGGCTCCTACAAATAAAACATGGATTTCCATCGCCCCATCAAGTTGCCGCGCGATCCGCTGAACCGTGCATTCGGCCTGCCGCGTCTGCCCCGCGAATATTATCAGGCCGACGCCGTGGTGTTCTGGACGTTGACGGTGTTCGACCGGGCCAAGGGCTGGCTGACAACTGCTTTCCACCAGCGTTTCCGGGAACTGATGTTGCACGCCGCCGCCCGCCAGGGTTTGGTTTGTCCGATTTATTGCCTGATGCCCGACCACCTTCATCTCGTCTGGATGGGGTTGCGGCTGGATTCAGACCAGATCAATGGCATGGCTTTTCTGCGGACTTATTTTAAGCCGGAACTCCTGCCTGCGAAGTTCCAGCCGCAACCGCAGGATGAAGTTCTGCGCGAGGAGCAACGAAAGCGGAATGCCTTCGCGAAAGTCTGCTTTTACATCGCGGCCAATCCGGTGCGGGCAGAATTGATTGGCGGAAAGAAGGTCTGGCCTTTCACCGGCTGCGTGATTCCCGGCTATCCGAAATTGAATCCGCTGGATGATGATTATTGGTCGAAATTTTGGCGAATCTTCGCCAAACTACGCCAGCCGGACGCGGGCAACCTCCAGCGACCGCCGATTGGATGAAAGCAAAATCAATATTTGAGACTCCTCACGTCGTCTCCTACAAAAGTAGAAATTGAAACCGAAAACCTTCATGCTCATCGCCGGCGAGGCGAGCGGGGATCTGCTCGCGGCGGAACTGGTCGCCGCGCTGCGCGGGCAGTTGCCGGACGCGCAATTCTTCGGCGCAGGCGGACCGAAGATGTCCGCCGCAGGTATGGAACTGGCATTGGACCTGACGCAACATTCGGTCATCGGCATTTCGGACGTGCTGAAAAACTATTTCAAGTTCCGGCGGCTGTTCAATCAATTGCTCGCGCTGGCCATTGAGCGCAAGCCGGATGTCGTCATCGGCGTGGATTACGGCGGGTTCAACCTGCGTTTCGGTCATGCGATCAAGGAACATGTCCGCGACAATCCGTTTTCCCGGTGGAATCCCAAGATCATCCAGTTCGTTTCCCCGCAGGTCTGGGCGTCGCGGCCGGGCCGCGCCAACAAGCTGGCCCGCGATTACGACCTGCTCCTGAGCATTTTCCCGTTCGAAAAGGATTGGTATGCGCAGCGCGCGCCGTCGTTGCGCGTGGAATTTGTCGGGCATCCGATGATTGGGAGGTTTGCAAATGACGATTTACGATTTCGTAGGAGCCGAGGTGACGAGGCTCAAATTAAAGAAAAGTTGGAGACTCCTCACGTCGTCTCCTACAAAAAAATTCTTTTGCTGCCCGGCAGCCGTAAAAGTGAATTGCAACGGCATTTGCCCGTGATGCTGGACGCGCTGAAGTTGATTCAGGAAAAACTGCCGGCGGCGAAGGCAAAAATGGTTTTGCCGGATCCGTCGCTGGTGCAACTGGCAAAATCGCTGGGTGCGAATCTGGAAATTCAAATCGGCGAACTGCCGTGGGCTTTGGCCGAGGCCGATGTCGCGCTGGCCTCAACCGGAACGGTGACGATGGAGTGTGCATTCTTCGACGTGCCGACGGTGACGCTCTATAAAACCTCATGGCTCACTTACCAGATCGCCCGGCGCATCGTGACCGTAAAATCGCTGACCATGCCAAACCTGCTGGCGGGCGAGGAAATCTATCCCGAATTCATCCAGAACGCCGCGACGCCGGAAAACATCTCACGGGCGGCGCTGGAATTGTTGCAGGACGAATCACGTCGCACAAAGATCAAAGCGCGACTTGCTAAAATCATTGCCTCGCTCGGCAAACCCGGCGCAGCCGGCCGCGCCGCCGAGGCGATTTTAAGTTTGTTCTCTTGAATCGTAGCGGCTTTCGGCAGAAAGCCGGATATTTCGGATATTTATCTTCGAAAACTGCGGCGCGCTGCCGGGGCGCGCTGCGATAAATTCAATTTGAGTCTCGTTACCTCGACTCCTACACTGAATTCATGGACTCATTGCACGCACCGTGGCGCATCGAATATATTTTGTCGCCCAAGCCTGAACTCAAGGAAGGCTTGTTCACGCGCATCGCGCAATCGTCCGACGACGAGGCCAATCTGGTCATCGTGCGCGACCGCACCTGCTTTGCCCTGCTCAACCGTTATCCTTACAACGGCGGACATCTGATGGTCGTGCCTTACAAGGAGGTGCCGGACTTGAACGGGCTGACGGACGAGGAAGTCGCCGACCTCTGGAAGCTGGCACGCCGCTGCCTCAACGCGCTGACGGCGGTGATGAAGCCGGATGGATTCAACGTGGGCATCAACCTCGGCAAGGTCGCGGGCGCCGGCATTCTGGAGCACCTGCACATCCACATCGTGCCGCGCTGGAACGGCGACACGAATTTTATGCCGGTCATCGCCGGCACCGGCGTGGTGCCGGATGCGCTGAAGGAAATCGCGGCAAAGCTGCGGGTGGAACTGGCGAAATAGTTTTAGCCACAGATGAACACAGATCAGAACTGCGGAGAAGGATTTTTTACTTCAGCCTGTGACACAGCAAATCATTGGTGCGGCATTTGAGGTTCACAATGTTCTCGGTTTCGGATTTCTGGAAAAGGTTCATCAACGGGCGATGCAAGCCGAGTTGCAGGCGCGCAATGTAAAGGTTGAAGTGGAGCCAAAAATCCAAGTTCAGTTCAAAGGCGTCATCGTTGGCGATTATGCCGCTGATTTGCTGGTGGCCGACAAAATCATCGTGGAACTTAAAACAGACATAGGTTATTAATCGTCCCATGAAGCACAACTGCTCAACGAGCTTCGCGGCACGGGAATAAAGCTGGGTTACTTGATTAATTTTGGCCGGGAAAAAGTGGAATATAAACGGATGGTCTTTTGATTCAAATCTGTGTTTCATCTGTGAAAATCTGTGGCTAAATAAATTTTTGATTTGTGGCAACTGAAACCCTTCATTACGAGAACGCGCGGTTTGCGCAGCAACTTTTCAACCACGAACCGCGCAATCTACAGGCGCTGGAAACCGAACTGGGCGTCAAGGCCACGGCCCGCGAAGGCTGGATCAAGCTGGATGGCTCCGCCGAGGCTGTGGAACGCGCGAAACAATTGTTTTCGTCGCTGGAAAACATGTTGAAGGCCGGATCACCGGTGAAAAATCGTGAATTTACCCACGCCCTGAACATCGTGAAACATGAAGGCGCTTCGACCCTGAAAGATCTGGTGAACGACCGCATCCAGACCCACGAACGCAAGCCGGGCGTCACGGCCAAGACCGTTGGCCAGAAAAAATACATTGATGCCATCCGCAAGCATGACATCACGTTTGGGATCGGCCCGGCCGGCACCGGCAAAACCTATCTGGCGGTGGCCATGGCCCTGACGGCTCTGCGCGAAGGAAAGGTTTCGCGGATCATTCTTACCCGCCCGGCGGTTGAGGCCGGCGAAGCACTGGGATTTCTGCCCGGCGACCTTTACGAAAAGATCACGCCGTACTTGCGCCCGCTGCATGACGCACTTCATGACATGCTGCCGGCCGAGGAAATCCAGAGGCACACCGAACGCGGCACCATCGAGATTGCGCCGCTGGCCTACATGCGCGGCCGGACGTTGAACAACGCCTTCATCATCCTGGACGAGGCGCAGAATTCCACGACCGAGCAGATGCTGATGTTCCTCACCCGGCTCGGCCACGGCTCGAAGGCGGTCATCACCGGCGACGAAACGCAGATTGACCTGCCGCCGCATAAAAATTCCGGCCTGCTTGAAGCCCATCGCGCCTTGAAGCACACCGAAGGCATTGCCATTCTTGAATTTTCCAAACGCGACGTCGTCCGCCACCCGCTGGTCCAGCGCATCATCTCGGCCTATGAGGAACATCGCGGCAACGCGAAAACCGAAGCGAAATGAAATCACTTCGTAGGGCCGAGGTGACAAGGCTAAATTTTAAATTAGAGACTCCTCACGTCGTCTCCTACAGATTTTAAGGAATGAACATCGCGATCGCCAACCGCCAGCGGACGAAGAAAATCAATTCACGTCGGCTCAGGCAAATCGTAAATGCGCTTTTGGCGGCACTGGAAATTTCCGAAGCGGAACTCGGCATCGTCCTCGTCAGCGCGAAGGAAATGACGCGGGTGAACCGGCAATTTCTCCAGCATGAAGGTTCGACAGATGTGATCACGTTTGATTATTCAGATTCCGCAGGAGACGATCTGAGGAGTCTCAAAAATAAAAAGCCAGAGCCTCCGCACGTCGGCACCGACAGCCATATTTATGGCGAGCTGTTCATCTGCGTGGACGAGGCGGTTGTGCAGGCGAAACAATTCGGCACCCGCTGGCAGTCGGAAGTGCTGCGTTATGTCGTCCACGGGGTTTTGCACCTGCTCGGCCATGACGATTTGAAGCCGGCATTGCGCCGAAAGATGAAACTTGAGGAAAACCGCCGGTTGCGGGAATTGACCCGTCGCTTTGCCTTGAGCAAACTGTAACGCGACCCTAAACTGGGCGGATGGAACAGAAGAGCTTTTTTGCGCGCTGGCGGTCGAATTTCGTGACCGGCCTGGTGATCATCCTGCCCGGGGTGGTTTCCATTGCGCTTTTGGTCTGGCTGTTCGGCACCATCTCCAACATCACCGACACGCTGCTCATCTTCATTCCAAAATCCATCACGCATCGAAACAACGGTGACGGCACGATGTATTGGTATTGGAGTCTCATCGCCCTGTTGCTGGCGGTTTTGCTGATCAGCGCCGCCGGCCGGCTGGCGCGCAATTATTTTGGCAAAAAGATGATCGAATGGGTGGAGCGCGCATTAATGCACGTGCCGTTTCTGAACAAGATTTATTCCGCCACCAAACAGGTCAACGACGCGCTGGCCTCAGGCAACAAAAATTCGTTCAAGACCGTCGTGCTGGTCCAGTTTCCGCGCGAAGGGATGTATTCCGTCGGTTTCATCACCAGCGAACAGAACGACGAGGTGCAGGCCAAGACCAGGGAAAAAGTCGTGGGCGTGTTCGTGCCCACCACACCCAACCCCACGTCGGGCTTCCTGATTCTGGTGCCGGAAGCCCAGCTCATCAAACTAGAAATGTCCGTCACCGATGCCATCAAATACATCGTCAGCCTGGGTTCGATTTCCCAGGAATATGCCCCGATGCCGATGCAAAAGCGAAAATAGAAGATTGGGGATGAAGAATCGTCCGCTGCGCCCAACCACATGCCGTCTTCCATCCTCCATCCACCATCCTCGTTTGTGTTATGACGGAGTCAGCCACCGGCCTCATCCTGCGCACGCGACCGCTCACGGAGACCAGTCTCATCGTCCACTGGCTCACCCCGGATGCCGGGCGCATTGCCACCGTGGCCAAGGGCGCGCGACGCCCCAAATCACCCTTTTCGGGCAAGCTGGACCTGTTTTATCTCGCGGATTTCTCATTCAGCCGCAGCCGCCGTTCCGACTTGCACACGCTGGGTGAAGTCCGCCTGCGGGAAACTCACGGTGAAATCCGCACTGACATGCACCGGTTGCGCCAGGCCGCCTACGCCGCGGCTTTCATTGAACAAGCCACGGAAACGGAGACCCCCCTGCCGGCCGTTTTTGAATTGATGAACAGTTTTCTCGACTGCCTGTGCCGTCATGCACCTGCACCGCAACTGGTCCTGGCCTTTGAACTTAAGTTCCTTCGCGAGCTTGGACTTAATCCGGACCTAGAGAAGACCCGGCTGACAGCCGGCGCAAAACAAATTGTTCGTGCGCTGAGCCAGACCGACTGGTCGTCCTGCCTGCGTCTCAAACTCACCAATGCGCAGGCTGACGAACTGCAAAAGTTCCTCCACGGCTTCCTGATATTTCATCTGGAACGGATGCCCAAGGGCCGCGCCTCGGCGCTGACATTGGATTAGACTTGTGCTCCTATGAAATTGTGTTAAATAATTGCGGCTAAACAATCTGCTGTAGTTGTTATTCCTGCACAGCGGCTTGTGGATATCAAGCCAGACCAGCATCCGGTCATGAACATGTTTGACACCAAAGGCCACACCGCCGCGCAAGACGGGCGGAAGCCGAACACCTTGAAAAAGCTGGAGCGGTTGAATACCGCCCTCCGGCATCAGGAGCCGGATCGCGTGCCGATCAGCGATTTTTTCTGGGGCGGTTTCACGAAACGCTGGCAGCAGGAACTTGGACTGCCGCCTGACGCCAATCCGTATTATCATTACGACCTCGACTGGATTGTCACGGTGCCGAACATGGACCCGTGGATCCGCCCGTTCCAGACTCTGAAGGAATCCGCCGATGAAGTCGTGGTCAAGACCGGGTTCGGCTCGATCATGCACAAGCATTTCGAATTTCCTATGCCGGAAATGCGCGGTTGGGAGACGGACACGTTTGAAAAGCTGGAACTTGCAACGTTTGATGATCCGGCCGACCGGCGGCGCTTTTTTGCCGGCGGCGACAACCAGATTGCCGGCGTGGGCGACGGCTTTCAGCGCAACACGCCGCCGTGGATCGAAACGGTGAAGTCATTGCGTCCCGACTTTCCGGTTTATGGCAGCATCATTGAAGTGAGCGAATGCCTGACCCGCCTCATCGGCCAGGAAAATGCGATGCTCTGGATGGGCGAGGAACCGGAACGCATGGGCGCGGTCATCAACCGCATCGGCGAGTTTTACTTTGAAACGGCCAAGGCCGAGATGGCCGCCGGCAAGGGGCTGCTCGACGGTTTCGTAATCTGGGGAGACGTGGCCTACAAGAAATGCACGTTCATGTCGCCGCGCTACTGGCGCGAATATTTCAAGCCGTGGGTGGCAAAAATCACGGAACATGCCCACGCCAACGGGCTGCCGGTGATTTACCATGGCTGCGGCAATGTGAAGGCGATTTTCCAGGATTACATTGACATGAAAGTGGACGCCTACAATCCGCTCGAGGTCAAAGCCGGCATGGACGTGTTGGAACTGCGACGCCAGTACGGCCATGGCATCGGATTCTGCGGCAACAGCGACATGCAGGTCTGGGAGACCGGCGACCGCGAGGCCATCCGCCGCGAAGTTCTCCGCAAACTCAACGCCGCGAAAGGCGGCGGCTACATCTTTCAGTCTGATCATTCCGTCAGCAGCGCCGTCTCGGGCCAAACTTACGATTACATTGTAAAACTTGTGCGCGAATTCGGAAATTACCCGATCCAATTAGGCGAATTTGAAGAACAGCTCTAATATTCAACACGCGGATCACCCAACGTCAAAAACCAAAACCCAAATAGAACATCATGCAAGATTTGAAACCTCTTCACGAAGCGATCCTCAACGGGAACGCCAAAACCGCGAAAGCCGTCACTGAACAAGCCCTGGCCGCCGGGATTGAGCCGATGAAGCTGGTGCAGGAATACATGATGCCCGCCATGGCGGAGGTGGGCCGGCGTTTTGAGTGCAACGAATATTTTGTGCCCGAATTGTTGCTGGCCGCGCGCGCGATGAAAGCCGCACTCGAACTGATCCGCCCCCTGCTCGTTGCCAGCGGTGCCAAACCCGCCGCCCGTGTCGCCCTCGGCACCGTAAAAGGTGATTTGCACGACATCGGCAAGAACCTGGTGGCCGCGATGCTGGAAGGCGGCGGCTATGAAGTCATTGATCTGGGCGTCAACGTGTCGCCGGAACAATTCATCGCCGCCATCAAGGAAAAAGGCGCCAACATCGTGGCCATGTCCGCGCTGCTGACGACAACGATGCCGTCAATGAAAACAACCGTCGAGGCGCTGAAGCAGGCCGGCGTTCGCGATCAGGTGAAAATATTGGTGGGCGGTGCGCCCATCACGCAGAAATACGCGGACGAAATCGGCGCTGATGGCTACAGCGAAAGCGCGGCGGGTGCGGTGGCCGCAGCCAAAAAGGTCCTGGCCTGAGTCTGGCCATGATCGCCTCACGATTATAACGAAACTTTTGCCCATCTCATGAGCCGCTTTACACATCTTGCCATCAGCAATCCCGACGACCTGCGCTTTGGCGTTGCGCCCCATCCCCTCACCACGCGCCGGGGTCTAACGATTGGCGGTGGCATTGTGTATCCCGAACTGAATTTCACCCTGCCGCCGATGCTCGTGGACAAGAACACGATGCCCGAGGTGCGCGGCCAGTATCAGCAGATCATATCCGGCGCGTTGCAACGCGCGGTGGAACTGGAAGCGCCCGGACTGGTGATTGAATTCGAAACCCTTCCGCCCATGACTGAAAATCCGGCCTGGGGCATTGAACTGACCCAGATCCTGCTGGATGCGATGGAAGCCACTCACGCCAAACACGGGCTGAAAACCGTCTTGCGCATCACCCCGAACGACACCCGCGAAATGGAGCGTCCACCGCGCATGAGAAGCGGCAAACTCTACGAGGCAATGCTGGAAACCTTTGACGGCTGCGCGGCGGCGGGTGCGGAACTGCTGAGCATTGAGTCGGTCGGCGGCAAGGAAGTCCACGACGAAGCGCTGATGATGTGCGACATCCGGAGCGTGATTTTTGCCCTGTGCGTGATGGGCGTTCGCGATATGCGGTTTTTATGGACGGAACTGGACCAGCTCGCCCGCAAACGCGGCGTGCATTGCGCCGGTGACACGGCCTGCGGCTTTGGCAACACGGCCATGGTGCTGGCCGAACAAAAAATGATTCCCCGCGTGTTCGCCGCCGTGGTTCGCGCCATTTCCGCCGTCCGCACGCTCGTTTGTTACGAGTGCGGCGCGGTCGGGCCGGGCAAGGATTGCGGTTATGAAAATCCTATTCTAAAGGCCATCACCGGTTTTCCCATGGCCATGGAGGGCAAGACCGCGGCGTGCGCACATCTCAGCCCACTCGGCAACATCGCCGCCGCCACGTGTGATACCTGGAGCAACGAGTCCGTGCAGAACATCAAACTGCTCAGCGGCATGGCACCCACCTGCTACGCCGAGCAGCTCATCTATGACTGCCGGCTGATGAATCTGGCGTTGGCCGATGGACGTGATGCCGCCCTGCTTTATCGCAAATGGATGATCAACTCCGACGCGCCACTCGACCCACAGGCCTATGTGCTCACCCCGGAAAGTTCGGTGGCCATCGCGAAGGCGATTGTGAACGCTCCCACACCGGTGGAGGCGGGCAAGGCGGCCGCACTAACCGCCGTCCGCCGGCTCCGCGAAGCCCAGGCGGATGGACGCTTGAAGCTTCATCCGCGGGAAATCCCCTGGCTCGACCGCATCCAGAAATGCGTGGAAACCATCCCGTCCAGCGAAAATGAATTCATCGGCGAAATGATGAGCCGGGTGGACACCTCAAAATTTGTGGCGGCCGATTACGGGCTTTGAACTTCCGCTGAAAACCGCATTTCCCCCGCGTAGATGTCCTGGAAATTTGCTTCCTCATTCAATGCTACGTGTTCAATTCGTGCAGCGAGGGCATTCCATCCGGCCGGATCCTCGAATAATGCCCGCTTGGCACCGAGCAATGCCGTGTTGCCGGCGGGAACAATCCGGTCCATCGGAAGTCGCAGGAGACCAATGCGTTGAGCGCTGGTCCGGTTGATGTAATTCCCGAACGCACCGGCCAAATGTAGCTGTTGAATGTCGTCCAGCGTTGCGCCGAAGCGCGCGGTGAGCATCCGCAGGCCGGTCGCAATCGCACCCTTGGCCAGTTGCAGTTCGCGCACATCCGCTGGCTGCAAAGTCACGGAGCCGGCCAGCGGCATGGCACCATCCAGCATCATGCGACCGTTGGGTAAAATTGATTCAAGTTCCAATCCCGACGCCACAGCGTCCACCAGTCCGCTCCCGCACAATCCGCGCGGCACACCGCCGCCGATCACCCGGCAGACGAGCGAACCATCCTGCACCCGCACTTCGCTGATGGCGCCGGTGGCGGCGCGCATGCCCATCGAGATGCGCGCGCCCTCGAACGCCGGTCCCGCCGCCGTGGAAGTGCAAAGCAGCCGCTCACGGTTGCCGACCACCACCTCGCCATTGGTGCCGAGATCCATCAGCGCCATCAACTCCTCGCTCTCGTGCAGACCCACAGCCACGATGCCGGCGAGAATGTCGGAGCCGACAAATCCGCCGATGCATGGCAGAAATTCCACCGCTGGATTCCCCGGCAAATTCCAACCCAGCTCGCCCACTGAAAATTGAAACCTTCCCGGTTGTTTCGGCTCAAACGGATAACCGGCCAGCGGCGTGATGTTAAGGCCGCAAAACAAATGGTGCATCACGGTGTTTCCAACAATGACAGTGCGTACCAAAGGCTGTGCCGAGTGTGCTGAGGCAAGCAATTGCGCCACCATCCGGCCAAGTTGTTCGCGCACTAGCTGTTGCAATTCCGACTGGCCGCCTTGCAATGCGAAATCAACGCGGCTCATGATGTCGCCGCCGTGAAGGGCTTGGGCGTTCAAGGCCGTGCCGACCGCCAGGACATTTCCATTCCGCAAATCCAAAAGTTGTGCGGCGATGGTGGTGGTGCCCAGATCAATGGCCACTCCCAGACCTTCCCGCGGTGTGAACTTGAACGCGGAACGGTCGTCCAAGATGCTCATCTCCCACTGGGCGAGTTCAAGTTCAAGGTCGCCGGTGATGACATGCCGGCAAGCCAGACGCCAGCCATCGGCCAGCTCGGCGGCGGTGAGCAGATTTTTTTCTTCAGCACTGACCGGAAGATGTCCTTTCAAAACTTTTACGCGGCAGCCTTTGCAACGTCCGCCCCCGCCGCACGGAAATTCGACTCCCTGTGCAAAGAGAACATCCTGCAACCCCGTGCCCGCAGCCAGAGTCAGGTTGAGCCCGGCCGGCGACAACTTTAGGGTGTGCGAAACCTGGCTCATGAAGGTTCCGGGCCGATGAGCAGCACATCGTTTCTCAGGCCGACGCGTTCACCCGGCTTCAACTTTAGAAATTCGCGATCGTTCCAGTCTGCATCCAGCAAGCGCCGCAACCAGCCGAGGTCGCCTTGCAACCGCTCAAATTTCCAGCCGCGTTTGCCGGCGATTTCTTTCGCTGACTCCTCCCATTTCGCCGAGCCGGCCACCGGCGTAACGATGTAGGCCAGCCGTTCGTAGTGCTTCGTGAAGTTGGCGAACTGTTCCAACAGGTAATCGGCGTTCTCTTCGCCGTATTTTTTCACCAGCTGTTCCCGCGTGACATTCGAGTTTGGCCCGAAGGTGAAATTCTGCTGCCGCACCTCCCCGTTGGCCGGGGAATTTTCCAGCCAGCCGGCGCTTTGAAAATAGGTGCCCGGCTGCGCCTCCAGTTGCGCAAGATAACACTGGCTGCTCCCGAGCAGCATCCCGATACAATCGTGCGCGCGGGGAATGACCACGGGAACCGTCCGGGCTTCCAGCCCCACGATGCCGCGATTGCACAATCCGTAGGCAATGGCAATCGCATCGCATTGGCCTGCGGCCACTCCGTCAATCCCCGCTTGCAGCGCATTACGAAGTTCGTCGCCAGAACCTTCATGCAGTCCCATTTCCAAATGCTTGAATGTGATGTCCGTCTTCGCCTCAACCGCCAGCGCCTCCAATTCCCGCTGGAAAACGGGACAGGCGATGACATGCAACCGCAAGCGCTTCATATTTTATTTTCCGTGAAGCAGGTTGTGAAGTTCGCGGATGAATTCCGGCGAGGTCCCGCAGCATCCGCCAATGAAACCCGCTCCGGCTCCGAGGACCGCCGGAACTTGCCTGGCAAATTCCGCCGCGGTCGTCGCATAAACCGGTTTGCCGTCCCGCATTTGCGGCAGCCCGGCATTGGCCTTGATCCAGACGGGATGTCCGTCCGCCGCGGCCTTGAGCCGGGCGCAGATTCTCACGAACCCGGCGATGCCCTGACCACAATTTGCGCCAATGACATCCGCCCCGGCTTCCAGCAACCCGGCCGCCGCCTGTTCCGGCGTGGTCCCCATCATCGTGCGGTCCTTGTCCTTGCCGGAATCGAACACCATGCTGGCGACCACCGGCAAACCGGTGGCCTTGGCCGCCGCGATGGCGATTTTGGCCTCGGCCAGATCCTGCATCGTTTCCACGACCAGGCCGTCGGCCCCACCTCGTGCCAGCGCCGCAGCCTGTTCGACAAATGCCGCGCTCAATTCCTCCTCGGTCACATCGCCGTTCATGAGCATTTTGCCGCTGGGCCCGATCGAGGCAAAAACCAGTGCGCGGTTGTTCGCCGCTTCGTGCGAAATGCGGGCGCCGGCTTCGTTGATTTCCCCGACGCGGTCCGCGCAGCCGCCCTCGGTTAGGCGCAGACGGTTGGCCCCGAAGGTGTTCGTCAAAATAATCTGCGAACCGGCCACGACATAGGCACGCGCCACTTCGGCGACCTTGTCGGGGCGGGTCAGGTTCCAGAGGTCCGGCACTTCGCCCGGGGCGAGCCCGCGCGCCTGAAGTTGCGTGCCCCAGGCACCATCGGTAAGCACCGGACCCCGGGTGATAATTTTTTGGATGAGTGGATGCAATGTCATGGCACAGCCGGTCAAGGATCATTTAACCGGACTGGCTCCAGTTCACCGAAAAATTTCCCGTTCATCCAGCACAATTCGTCGGTTGTGCCGCGGCTGGCTCATTTGAACGGCTGGTCGGAACAAAATCGCTTCCCGGACTTGCGTGTTCGTGGCAAGCTTTGGAGCGTGGCCTTGAATCAGGCAATGAAGAAAATAATCTTCAAGTTCTCCACGTTGCGAATGCAACTGGTCGGCTCCGTGTTCCTGCTTATTACTCCCGCCTGGCTGTTGATGTACATTTTTGACCTGCCGATGAGCGGGTTTGTGGTGGGCATACTGGCGCTCGCCGCCGCGTGGCTGGGCGGGGAACATTTCATCATGCGCCAGGTGCGGGCGCTGTCGTCCACGGCCAAGAAGATCACCGACGGCAATTTGAGCGCACGAACCGGACTGAAAGCCTCAAAGAACGAACTCGGCCAGTTGGCAAAACTTTTCGACCAGATGGCCGATTCGCTGGAGCGGCAGGTCAAGAACCTGGAGCAGGCCGAAAAAAACCTTCTGAACCGGACGTTTCAGCAGACGGTGGTTGCCGCGCTGGGGCAATTTGCACTGACCAACAGCGATCTGGATGCCCTGCTCAACCAGACCGTCATGCTCGCGGCACAAACACTGGGTACGGAGTATTCCGCCGTCTTTGAACAATTGCCGGTCGGCCAGATCCGGCTGCAAGCCGGTGTTGGCTGGAAAACGGAATACGACCGGCAAACGTCCCTGCCGGGAAATGATCACTCACCTATTACTCAGGTCCTGGATTCCGGCGAGCCGATGATTTTTGCCGACCTGAAAGCTGAAACGCGAATCTCCGCGTCCCCGTTTCTGGGCGAACACGGCGTCGTCAGCGGCGTCACCGTTGCCATCCCCACGCGCAGGCAGGCGTTTGGCTTGCTGGGCGTTTATTCCACCCACCAGCGGCAATTCAACTCCGACGAGGTGCAGTTTCTCATGGCGGTCGCCACCGCCGTCGGCGTGGCCATCGAGCGGAAACGCGCCGAGGCCGAATTGCAAAAGCTCGCCGCGTTTGTCCAGTTGAACCCCAATGCCGCAATGGAACTTA
>Ga0182030_10016812_pt1 | contig 14191 bp, 16 predicted proteins | sample 812S3MmetaG_FD_121299 | JGI IMG/M metagenome (GOLD analysis project Ga0182030, IMG submission 121299) | Permafrost microbial communities from Stordalen Mire, Sweden - 812S3M metaG (Illumina Assembly) | ecosystem: Environmental > Terrestrial > Soil > Wetlands > Permafrost | place: Sweden...
GCCTGGCACGGCGCCTCGCCCTCTTCGATCAGCCGCAGCACGATCTCGCGCCGCGTCGGCTCGCTGAGCGCCTCGAGCACGGCGGAAAGCTCGATCTGATCGCGCTCAGGATGGTGCAGTTCCCTGGCCATGACCGTCATATAGGCGTTGTTTTGCTCGGTGCGCAGCCCCGTTTTCCCTTCCCCCCTTACGGGGAACGCAGCGCGAAGCGCTGGATTAGGGCGCGCCGCAGGGGCGGTTTGCCCGTTAAATCAAACGCCTGCGCGCCGACCCCTCACCCCTGCCCCCCTCCCGAGCGGGAGAGCGGGTTTTCCGCCTCGTCTCTGTCAGTTCAACAATTATTGAACTCATTGAATCCTGCCTGGAGGGACCCTAGTTCAATGATCCTTGAACTGATCCAGGACCCTCCCATGCTCCGCCTTCTCCCGCTCGTTCTCGGCGCCTTCGCCATTGGCGCCGAGACATTCCTGGTCTCCAGCGTGCTGCCGCAGATCGCCGCCGACCTCCATGTCACGGCGGCGGCGGCCGGCTCGCTGGTGACGATCTTCGCCCTCGCCTACGCCTTCGGCTCGCCGCTGATCGCGGTGGCGACCGCCGGCGTCGAGCGCAAGCGGCTGCTGATTGGCGCCATCGCCGCCTTCGCCCTCGCCAATCTCGTCGCCGCCGTCGCGCCGAACTTCGTCAGCCTCGCCGCGGCGCGCGCGCTGCTGGCGCTTGCCGCCGGCACGTTCATGCCGGCCGCGGTCGCCTTCGCCACCGCGCTCTTTGCCGCCGAGCGGCGCGGCCGGGCGATCGCGCTGATCTATGGCGGCATGACGCTGGCGACGGTCGTCGGCGTTCCGGCCGGCGCCTATCTCGCCTCGTTCGCCGGCTGGCGCGCGCCGTTCTTCGGCGTCGCGGCGCTCGCCGCGCTCGCCGCCATCGGCGTCGCGACCGCTCTGCCGCGCCTCGCCAGCGCGCGCGCCGCCGGCTTCGCCGAGCGGCTCGCGGTCATGCGGCGGCCGGACGTGCTGCAAATGCTGACGCTGACCGCCCTGGCGCTGATCGGCCCGTTCGCGCTCAACACCTTCCTCGGCGTGTTGGTGGAATCGGCGTTTGGCGTCGGCGGCGACAGGTTGGCGCTGGTGTTCGCCTTCTTCGGCGTCGTCAGCTTCCTGGGCAGCCAGTTCGGCGGCTACGCCGCCGACCGCTGGCCACGCGAACGTTTCCTCGCCGTCGTCTTCGTCGTCCTCATTCTCGCCTTCCCGCTGCTGTCGATCGGCCCGCGGCTCGGCGGCGGGGCGGGCGCGGCGCTGCTGTTCGCCGGCCTGGCGCTGTGGGGCGTGTTCGGCTGGGCGTTCCCGATCGTGCAGCAGGCGCGTCTGGTCACGCTCGATCCCGTCATGGCGCCGATCACGCTGTCGCTCAACATCTCGGCGCTCTATATCGGCGTCGCGATCGGCTCGTCGCTCGGCGCCTGGACGATCGCCCGTTGGTCGGTCGACGCGATCGGCGTCGTCGCCGGCGCGAGCGAGATCGTCGCGCTGGTCTGGCTGGCGCTGACCCGTTCACCCAAGTCGGCGGCCGCGACGACGCAAGGGCGGACGTCGGCAGACGCCGTTTCCTTCGCGCCGGGCGAATAAGCGGCTGGAGCAAGGCGCAGGATCGGCGCAGCCGCTTGACGGCGACGGCGCGGCGTGGCCCGCTCTGGCTTGGAGATTTTGCGCGCGCTCCCTCATCCTCCTTTTCGACGGCGGCGACCATGAGCGAAATTTCGCAATCGACGCCCGTTCGCCTCGGCGCGGGCGGCCACTGGCGCAATTGGGTCGGCAATCAGTCGTTCGTCGCGCGCCATAAGGGCGAGCCCGCTTCGGAGGACGAACTGGCGGCGATGGTGGCCCAAGCGGCGCGCGCGAATCTGCCCGTGCGCGTCGCCGGCTCCGGCCATTCGTTCACGCCGGTGGTGGCGACCAGCGGCCTGCTGCTGAGCCTCAAAGCCATGCAGGGCGTCGTCGGCGCCGATCTGACGCGCAAGCGCGTCACCGTGCGCGCGGGAACCCGGATCGGCGACATCGGCCGCGCGCTCAAAGGCATGGGGCTGTCGCTCGCCAATCAGGGCGACATCGATGCGCAGGCGATCGCCGGCGCGCTGTCGACCGGCACGCACGGCACCGGGATCACGCTCGGCTGCCTCTCGACCCAGGCGGTCGGCATGCGCCTCGTCAAGGCCGACGGCGACATCCTCGATCTCGACATCGACGCGGACCCCGAGACGATGGCCGCCGCCCAGGTGGCCGTCGGCATGCTCGGCGTGATGTCCACGGTCACGCTGCAAGTCGTCGACGCCTACAATCTCGAGGAGAAGCAGTGGCGCGACGATTTCGAGGCTTGCATGGAGAGCCACGACCAGCTCGCCGCCGGCAATCGCCATTTCGGCTTCTTCTGGTGCCCCGTTCCGGAGTCGCGCCATCTCTACTGCCTGCCCGATCTCGCCGCCGTCTCGCCGACCAGGCGCGAGCATGACGTGTGCGAAATGAAGGTGATGAACGTCACCGACGCGGCGCCCTTCGCGAACGAAGCGACCTTCGAGCGCGTCGCCTACAGCTCGGAGATCTACCCGATCGAATATGTCCCCAATTTCCACGAGCTCGAATACGCGATCCCCGTCGAGCACGGCAAAGAGGCGCTGCGGCAGGTGCGCGCGCTGATGCTGACCAAGCACACGAACTGCATCTATCCCGTCGAATACCGGTTCGTCGCCGGCGACTCGGGCATGCTGAGCCCATACTACCGGCGCGCCAGCGTGACGATCTCCGTCTCCGGCGGCCCCGGCGTCGACTACTGGAGCTATCTCACCGACGTCGACGCGATCCTGCGTCCATACGGCGCGCGCCCGCACTGGGGCAAGCTGCACTTCAACGCGCGCGAAGACATGCCCGCGCTCTATCCGCGCTATGAGGCCTTCCAGGCGATCCGCCGCCGGCTCGATCCCGAGGATCGCTTTCTCAACGATCATTTGCGCGGGCTGTTCGGGTGAGCGGCGGCGCGGCGCGGCGAACATCCCCATTGCGCCGCCGCGATCGCAATTCTAAGCCTGCGGGGCCAAATGGAGCGCCCGCCCTTGTCCAACCCGCACAATCCGCCGCTTCAGCTGTTCGTGATTCGCCACGGCGAAACCGAGTGGGCGCTGTCGGGCCAACATACCGGCGTCACCGAGATTGCGTTGACGGCGCACGGCGAGGACGAAGCGCGCGCGCTTGCGCCGACGCTTGGCGAGGTCGCCTTCACGCGCGTGCTGACGAGCCCGCGCCAACGGGCGCGCCGGACTTGCGAGTTGGCCGGACTGGGCGCCGCGGCCGAAATCGAGCCGAACCTGGCGGAATGGCTTTACGGCGAATACGAAGGCCTGACCCCGGCGGAAATCGACCAGCGCCAGCCGGGCTGGGAGGTCTTCCGCAACGGCTGTCCCGGCGGCGAGACGCCTGAGCAGGTCGCCGATCGCGCCGATCGGCTGCTGCAAAGTCTTGGCGCGGCGAGCGGCGCCATCGCGCTCTTCACCCACGGCCATTTCGCCCGCGCGCTGGCCGTGAGATGGATCGGCCTGCCGATCGGCGTCGGCGGGCGTTTCGCGCTGCGCACCGCCTCGATCGGCATCCTCGGCTACGACCCCGCCCGCCCCGACGTCCCCGTCATCGCGCTGTGGAACGAAGTTCCCAGCCGGCGCGGCTGAGGTCGGCCGCCCCCCGGCTCGCCGTCAGCGCCGAGCGGCTGCGCGTCGCCCGAGCAAGACGCGTAAAGCCGAACCGTCGCCGACGTCTTTGCGAGCGAGGGCGAAGCGACCCAGACCAAGCGGTCGCCGCAACGCTTAGAGCGTGTTGCGTTTAGGTCGGCTCGGACCTCATCCTGAGGCGCCCTCGCGTTAGCGAGGGCCTCGAAGGATGACCCAGCGTGCGCCGGCGGACGTGCGAGCTGGAACGTCCTTCGAGGCCGCTTCGCGGCGCCTCAGGACGAGGCGCTGGCGGAAAGCGATTCCAAGCAAACGCCGCAACCCCTGAGTGTGGATGGCCTTGCTTTGCTCGCCGCGCCGGCGCACGCGCCATCGTGATCGGCGGCTGCCGCTGCAAGCCCTTGCGGCTTGCCCGCAAAATGAGGACATTGGTTGCCGCTGATTCCCTGAATTCGAGACGCGAGCGATATGACCGAAATGATCCCGCATGACGCTCGAGGCGCGATCGCTTCGAGGCTGAGCCGACGGGTCTTCCTGGCTGGCGTTCTCGCCCTTCCAGCCGGCTGCAACGCGCCCGGCCTCGGCGCGCTGAACGCCGGCGCCGCCTACGGCCCCGTCGCCAACGAGCCGTTCCCGATCGCCGGCATCGACCTCAGCGACCGCAATCCAGATTTGCTCCGTCAGGAAGTCGCATTTTCGGGACCCTATCGACCGGGAACTGTGGTCGTGAACGTCGCTCAGCGCCGATTGTATCTCGTTCAGGGCGGCGGACGCGCGCTTCGCTACGCGGTTGGCGTTGGACGCGAGGAAGCGTTGAATTTTCACGGCTCGGCGATTATCGGGCGCAAGGCGGAATGGCCGAGTTGGATTCCGACGGCGACGATGATTCGCGCCATGCCGCGCTATGCGGCCTACGCGGGGGGCATGCCGGGCGGCATCGACAATCCCTTGGGCGCGCGCGCCCTCTATCTCTATCGCGATGGCCAGGACACGTATTTCCGATTGCACGGAACGACGGAGCCGGAGACGATCGGAACGGCGGTCTCCAGCGGTTGCATCCGCCTGGTCAATCAAGACGTCATCGACCTCTACAATCGCGTTCCCGTCGGCGCCCCTGTCGTCGTTTTGCAGAACTAAATCGTTCATCGCGACGCCGGTCGTTGTCCCAGGTCGGAAAAGAACCGCAACAGATAGCCGTCGGGATCGGCGACCACGAATTGACGATTCCCCGATTCGATTTCGTCGCGCCGATACCAGCGCTCTTCGATCGGAACGACAATTTCGAACCCGGCCTTGCGGACGCGCTGGTGCAGCGCGTCGACGTTCGCCGCCTCGATCTGAAAATTCACGCCGCGCCCGTACGGACGTTCGAGCGGCGCCGAGCGAAAGCGACGACCCGGCCCGGCCGCTTCCTCAAGCATCAGCCGCGCGCCGTCGAGATCGAGAAAAGCGAAGCGCTCCTCGGGGCGGTCGTAAAGGACGCTGAAGCCGACCCCGTCGACATAAAAGGCCAGCGATCGGTCGAGGTCGGATACGTCGAGTTCCGGGATCAGGCGACTCATGGCGGAACCCTGCCCAAACCCCTGCATATGCCAAACGACGCTATCATATCTCGCCGCCGACGCGCTCGAGCGCGGAATGGCGGTTTCGGGCAGTCGAAACGTCGAAGCGGACAGACGCTCCCGCCTCGCGCCGCGGCGGCTCACGAACCAGTGCGGACAATTCGACCTCCCAACAAGCACGCGAGAAGCGGCGCCGCGCTAGCGCTTGCGCCCGCTGACGACGATCCACAACGTGAGGTCCCAGGCGCCATAGATGCCGCAGATCAAGAACAGCGTCGTCGCGCCGGCAATGACGCTGGGCGCGAAGGATTTCTCGGCGATCAGTCCGGCCGCGCCGACGATCAGACACGCATTGGCCAGCGCCGGAACGCCGCCGTAGGGAATCCAGTCGGCCCAACTCAACGCGACGAATTCGATCTTGCGTCGCGCTTCTATGACCTTGGTCAGATAGGTGAGGCCGCCCAAACCGCATAGGCAAAGAATCACCGCGGTGGGCCACGGCGACGCCAGCGGCGCAAGCACCGTCAAGGAGAGCAGCAGCGCGCTGCCGAAATGGACCAGCGTCGGAGTCAAGTAAGCGCGCGCGCCGTTTATTGCGTCCGAACTGGAGAGCCCGGCGCCGAGCGTGACCACGACAAACAACAACCCGATCAGGGAGGCGCTCGCTGCGCCTGTCGTGACGTAGAAGTTGTCCCAGTCGTGCAGCATGGGCGCCATGATCTGAAACAGGCGCCAGTTTCCGTACTTTTGCAACCGCACGCCGGATGACGGGCCGCCACCAAGCCGAGCGATCATACGGACACGACTGCGACAATCGACAATGATCGCCGGCCACCGCCGCGCTCGCCGTCAAGGTCGAGCCGCTATGCGCATCGCTGCCGCGAACTTGTCCGCTTAGGCGCGGCGCATGACCGTCCCGGCGGAGGCGCCCGACGCCTCGGCGCTTCGGCATGGAGAGCAGAACAAGAGTCCCTGCCGATCCGTCGGGCGCCGGATGTCCGTCGGGCAAATGTCGATGGTATGGTCGGGACCGGGACAAGACCGGCGCCGACTATTGGACAAAGGACGAAACAATGCGTGCAGTTGGACTCTTCGCTCATGGCGGTCCTGAAGTTCTCCAGATCGTCGAATTGCCCGAAGTTCACGCTGGCCCGGGTGAGGTGCGGATCCGCATCCATGCGGCGACGGTCAACCCAACCGACGTCGGAGTTCGCAACGGAACGCGCGCCGAACAGCAGAAGGCGGATCCGCCGCCCTACGTGCCGGGAATGGAGGCGGCGGGAATCGTCGATGAGGTTGGAAGCGGCGTTCCCGACCGACTCAAGCTTGGCGACGCCGTCGTGGCGATCGTCATGCCGAAAGGCGGGCATGGCGCGTATCGCGAGCAGATTGCGCTCGATGCGCGATCGGTCGTGCGCGCCCCCGCCGGAAAGACCCATCCCGAGGCCGCCACCTTGCCGATGAACGGGCTGACGGCGCGCCAGTCGCTCGACCTGCTCAAGCTGTCTCCAGGTCAGGTCGTCGCGGTGACCGGCGCCGCGGGCGCTTATGGCGGCTACGTCATCCAGCTCGCCAAAGCCGACGGGCTGACGGTCATCGCCGATGCGTCCGAGAAAGACGAGAAGCTGGTTGCGTCGCTTGGCGCCGACATCGTCGTTCGGCGAGGCGAGGATGTCGCGTCACGGTTTCGCAGCCACTTCCCTCGAGGAGTCGATGGGCTCGCGGACGGAGCGGTGCTGAACGAGCGCGTCGTCGCCGCGGTTCGCGACGGCGGCGCCTTCACCTCCGTCCGCGGTTTCCTCGGCGCCCCGCAGCGCGATATCCATTTCACCGCGACCTTTGTGCGCGCCTACGCGCAGGCGTGGGAGAAGCTCGATCGGCTCCGGCAGCAGGTCGAGGCCGGCGTCCTCACGCTTCGCTTGGCGGCGGTCTATCCGCCGGAAAGGGCGGCCGACGCCCATCGTCGGCTGGAGGCCGGCGGCACGAGAGGACGGCTGGTCATCCAATTCTAAACCGGGAGGACAAGCCGCAGAATCGGAGCGCGTATCTCTCATCGATCGAGCGCCCGAGCGCCGCTGACGAACCGACTGCCCCGAGCCTAGAATCGCAGGGAACTGTCGGCTGCGCGTAAGGCCGATCCGTTCGCCCTGGCCGACCGGGTCCGACGCTTGACCGTCGGATCCGAGCCACAGCGGGCCGGCGCAGCCGCCTGACGGCGCCGGGGCGGCGGGGCCAGTGGGAGCGCCGCCGCGATCCGAGTCCGCTCGCGCCCTAAGCCGCCCTTGATCTCGACTTGCCCTTTGCCGCCGCGCTCACCGGCCGCTTCTTCCGCTTCAGCCATTCCTGCAGCGCGGCGTTGATGCGCGATTGCCAGCCGGGGCCGTCGTCGCGGAATGCGGCGACGACGTCCGGATCAAGTCGGATGGTGGTCGAGACCTTCGGCGCCGCCGACGGCCGCCGGCCCCGGCGGACTTTCGCCGCCTTGAACTTCGCCGCCCATTCCGGCGCGCTGAGATCGGGCGCTTCGTCGTCAGAAACGGGGGCGGTAGAGCGCTTGTTCGCGGTCATTGGCTTTCCTCAAAGAAATGATGCGGCGGGCGCCGCGCCGGGCGGTCCAGACGGCGACGACCATGTGCGCGTCGAGAAATCCGACGGTGATGAAGCGATCCTCGCTTAGTCGCGTCGATCGTCGGCTGCCGTCAGCGTCGCGCCGGCGAAAATCTCGTCCGCCCGCGCCATGTCGAGGCCGCGCTCACGCAGAGTCTGCTCGCGCTTGGCCGCGTCGAACTCGATTCTCATTGAATTGTTGTTACTACAAGAATGCGTGCGCGTCCACCGCCGCGCGGCCAAAGCGCCCGCGCGTCGCGCGACAATCGACAATCGACAATCGACAACGGCCGCCGCCTGCCATCGCGGTGCTCGCCGTCAAGGTCAAGCCGCTGCGCGCATCGCTGACGCGAACCTTGACCGCTTACGCGCGGCGCCGGCCCTTGGTTTGCAAGTCGCATTGCTGACGACAAGCGGCCCTCGGGCCGCGTTCGCTCAGCAACGCGACTTGAAAGCCTCCTGCCGCGCCGACCCGGCGCAGTCATCGCGCAGCGACCGAAGCGCAACGCCGGAGCGGCGCAGCCGCTAGACGGCGCCGGGGCGGCGTGGCCAGCGACGAGTGGGGATTTGCCGGCGACGAGAGGGGATTTAGTAAGGTGTCACCGGAACCACGGAACACAAGTTTCCGCACGGTCTGCTTGAGTTTTGCAACGACGCGACACAAGAGAGGAAACGGACTCACTGAACGGGCGTCACTTCCCACGCATCGAATTCTTTCCCGATGCGCACAAGCCATGTCGGAGCGTTGCCCTCACTCAGCTCTAATGACGTTACGCTGTAGACATATCTCCCTTCGTCCATGCCATGCGCGCCGACAACCCACACGGCTGCAAAATATAGCGGCTTCGGCAAATTTCTGGCGACCCTATTGGGAAACCACATTCCCCCAGACCCATTCAGAAACACGACCAGTATCTTGCCGGAGGCGTACGCCGCCGCCCCTTTGCCCCGCTTATGCTCTATCGCCTTCAAAATTAATGCCTCGGCATCCTCTGTTTTACCTGACACTGACTTCGGAACAATAACGTGCTCGGTTGGGAACGCTTCTTCGGTCGCCCTGTCGTAGATAATTCCATCTCCACCCAGCGGGTCACTGGTGAACGTCATCCGGTCGGCCTGACTTCTGAAATTGTACGTTGCGCATATTAGCCAATTTGCCAGCACCTCACGGGAAAGCATTCCGCCCAATGTTCTGAAAGGTTTCCCCGTTTGGAGATGCTCACCATCTCGAATGAATGGTTCGAGTGCCTTTAGACCGACCTGCAGGCTCTTGAGGCCTCTAACCGGATATTTCATGGCTGCTGCTTAGCCCATCCTGTCGACTCGCACAGTTCGGCCGCCTTGCGGCTCGATATTCTTGATTTTTGAAACATCCCTGTGAGCCCGCATGCTCTTATTTCTCCGCCGCCTCGAAGGCGGCCAATGCAAAGCCAAACGCAAGGCCCAAGACAAAGACGACGAAGTAAGCCGCCATGAAGGCCGTAAGAAACATCGTCGTCGATTGCACGTAATCGGAAAAAACACCGATATGACCCTGAAACACCCAATCGGCGACCCAAGCCACCTTGTCGGGGACAAAATGCAGCAACAGCGCTCCGCCAACTGCCGAGAGGAAAGTTTCTATATTCATTTTGGCATGCTCCTCCTTTGAACGCATATTCTGATTCCTGCAACGGACGTTCGGTCGCCCGATTGACGGTCACGCCGTCAATTACCACTTCGCGCGAGGTCCCGCGGCGGGTGAGCGGCCGGGCGGTCTGAAAGGTGCGCGACAATGGATGCCGACGACACATGGCAATTAATGCAGCTGGCGATTCGCCTAAGCGCTGCCCGGGACAAGTAGGCAAGGCGGGCGCGATGTGTCGAGCCGACAGCACCGCGCTGTCGGCCGACGGTGCGCGCGCGCAGGCGATTATCCAAGGCGTGATGGGCGAGTTGCATCCCGTGAGTCGGGCGCTGGTCGATACCGGGTTTGAAGGAACGCGGCGGCGTAAATCGTTCAACTGAGGGTCGCCGGGCCACTCGCGACTTCGCGCGAGGTCGCGCGGCGGGGGCGCACACGGGCGAAGGCAATTCGGACGAAGCGCGGGGGCGCTTCGCGGTCGGCGGCGCGATCTGCGCCTCTCGGCGCGCGCGCCTTGCTCCAGCTCTCCCTCGATGCGCTCCGCGCACTCCCTCGGCCTTCCGTGCCGCCAGGGCGTCACACGTGGGCAAGCCCGCGTCGGCAATCGGGAAAGAATGACGCACGTCTGCGTCCTTGTGACGCGAATTACGTGGGCACGGGATACGAATTGTGCAATTTCTCGATCTTCTGTCGGCGCCAGACTTTCGCGACCGGAACCGCTCCACCCTTCGCCGTGCTCTGAGCGGATTAACGAACTTGGCGGGCCTGCGGCCAATCACCCAGGCCCCCCAACCTCTCCCCGTGAAGAACGGGGAGAGGAGCGCGCGGCGCCATTTTTCCCCTCTCCCCGCGACTTCGCGGAGAGAGGCAGGGCGAGGGGCGGGGTGAGTTTCCGCGTCGTCGCCGACTTATGCGAATGTCGATGCGCGCGGCCCGTGACAATGTCTTTCTGATAATCAGAATTTATGCTAGTCTTCTCTTTCGTAAAATCCAATCGCCGGCCAAAACCCGCCGCGAGCGCCAAGGAAGCCGCCCCGCCATGAACGCCGCCCTTCAGTCCCCGTCTTCGTCAGTCGCGGGCGCCTCGGCGCGGGATCGCGACTTGCGGAGGATTCGCATTCTCGCGCTCGTCCAGGCGGGCTGGTCCTATGCGGCGATCGGGCGCGAGGAGGCGATCTGGCGCGAGCGGGCGCCCCAGATCGTCGCCCAGGCCTTCGAGGCGGGCGAGAGCGAGACCAAGCTCGTCCATGCCCGCGTGCAGATCGCGCGGATCGAGCCGGCGCTGCGGCTCGCGGCGCGCGCCGTCGCCGACGGCGAGCATTCCGCCATCGACCGGCTGCTGCGGGCGTCCGGCCGGCTCAATCGATACGCCGCCATCGACGCCGCCGACGCGGCCGATCGAGGCGGCGGCCGCAAGCGGCGGCTGGCCAAGCTCAGCGCCATGGCCGAGAACCTCGAGCAGCGGCGCGAGCGGCACGGCGAGGCCGCGCCGGCGAAGCCGACTCGACAGACGCCGAGGCCGCCCTTGACGCGACGGACAGCCCTGATTTCGTTGACGATCCCGCCGCGCCGTCAAGCGCCGGGCTTGACATCGCTTGACAAAACTTGACGAAACTTGACGCGCGACTTGACGGCGGCGAAGCCGCCGGATGAGGGCAGCCCCTCACGCCCCCGGATAGTCCTCGATCCGGCCGACCGCCGGCTCGCGCGCTTCCCTCAACGTTTCGCCGACCTGCTCGACCTTGCGCATGACGCGCAGGAGGTTGCGGCAGGCGATTTTCTCGAGGTCGCCCTCGGAGAAGCCGCGGCGGATCAGCTCGGCGAACAGATGGGGGAAACGGCCGACATGCTCGAGCCCCTGCGGCTGGAGGCCGCCGTAGAAGTCGGAGCCGATGCCGACGTGATCGACGCCCGCCGTCTCGACCAGATAGACGATGTGGTCGGCGACCTCGGCCAGCGTCGCGCGTGGCGCCGGGCCCTGGCGCGCTTCGATCGCCGCGATCCGCGCATTAACGTCGACGACCGGCGGCGCCTTGCCGTGGGGGTCGAGCGAGCCTCTGAGCCAATTGCGCAGCGCCTGCGACACGAAGCCCGGCACGAAGGTCGCGAGCGCCGCGCCGCCGTTCGCCTTCAGCCGCTTCAGCACGTCGTCGGGCGCGTTGCGCGGATGGTCGCACAGCGAGAAGGCGTTGGAGTGCGAGAGCAAGATCGGCGCCTCGGAAACGTCGAGCAGGCGGCGGATGCCGTCGTGCGACACATGCGCGCCGTCGACGATCATGCCGAGCCGATTGGCCTCGCCGATCACCGCGCGGCCGAAGGCGTTGAAGCCGCCGTGGCGCGGCGCGTCGGTCGCCGAGTCGACCCAGTCGAGCGTCTCGTTGTGGCAGGGGATCAGCATCCGCGCCCCCGCCGCGTGCCACAGCCTGAGCGGCGCGAGCGCATTCTCCAGCCCGACGCCGCCTTCGACGACGATGTAGGAGGCGATCTTGCCCGCCCGCTGCGCGCGGGCGAAATCGGCGGCCGAGCGCGCGGGATAGAAGACGTCGGGATACGCCGCCTCGACGCGACGGATGAGGTCGATCTGTTCGAGCGCGGTGCGCGCGGGATGCGGCGCGCTGGTCGGCTGGAACGCCGCCCAGAACTGGGCCCCGACCTTGCCCTCGCGCAGGCGCGGGATGTCGGTGTCGCTCTCGGGATGGACGCGGGTCAGGTCGTAGGCGTGGACGTCGCCGCGCGCATGCTTGTCGATCCGGATCGTCCAGGCGAGGTCGTTGTGGCCGTCGAACAGCGGCGCGCGCGTCAGCAGCGTCACGGCCAGGGCCAGCGCGTCGTCGTTACCCATCCGCGGCGAATCCCCTTTTCAAAACGGCCGCATGCAATCACCATTCGTCAACCAGCGCCAGCGCGCGCCGTGGGTCCGTCGGCTTGTCAACCGGCCGATCCGGCTGATAATGCCGCTTCGGGCGAGCGGGTCGACGCCGCCGGCGACGGGCTGACGAGCGGAACAAGCGATCATGGGCGCTCAGCGGGCGGCAAAGTCGGGGCGCGACATCGTCGCCTATTTCGCCGGGCATCTGGCCAATCTCGCCAACGGCAACGACACGCTCGGCGAGGCCGAACAGACCGTCGTCGTCAAGCCGTTCCATCTCTACGAGCGGGTGCGCCGGCTGCTGACCGTCAACAAGCGCTATTCCGAGGGGCTGGTCGGCGTCTGGGCCTATCCGCCGCCCGACGGCGTCGAGGAGGCGGCGGAATTCTATTTCGACCGCGTGCTCGACCGGCCGATCGCCGCGCGACGCGACGAGCCGACCTCGGCCGACAATCTCGCCGCGCTGATCGCCACCCGCGCCGCCGGCCCGATCGCCCCGCCGCCGCGCGACGAAGCGCTGTCGACCTGGAAGGCGCTGGTCGGCGGCCCGGCGCGCCGGCGCCGCTTCCGCGAGACCAGCGAACTGTTCGAACTGTCGAACCGCATCCTCAAATGCCTCGACGCCGCCAACCGCCCTTACGCCGAAACGCTGCGGCTGGGCTTATGCCCCAAGGAATGGCTGGTCGGCGACGACGCCGCCGGCGTCAACACGCTCAAGGCGGCCAACGGCTTCCTCAAGGCGCTGAAGGCGAAGATGGGCGACAAGCTCGGCCGCCGCCCCAGCGACGAAGAGATCGAGGCCGCCTTCGCCGCCGCGCCGGTTCCGGGCGCGAAGACCGGCAAGGCCTTCGTCGCCACGCCGCTCGGCGCTGCGATCGTCTCGCGCGTCGCCGGCCAGGACCAGACCTATCTGCTGTCGTTCGAAACGGTCGAAGCGACCCAGGCGGCCGAGATCGCCGACGAGGCGGACGGTCCGCTGATGACCCAGCAGGAGGCCGCGCCCTATCTCGCCGCGGCGGTCGAGGCGGGCGCGATCGCCCCGCCTGAGCGCGACCTGCTGGCGGCGATCATGGCGGGACGGACGCTGAACGAGGCGCTGGGCGAGAGCCTGTTCCTGCGCCGCCGGGTCAAAGCCGATTTCGACGGCGATCTCGCCGCTTACGTGGAGGACCTGTCGGCGCGGACCGCGCGCTTCGTCGTCGCGGCGGCGGCCAGACCGTAAAGCCGGCCCAGCGCCTCGCCTTCGCGGAAACGAGGGTCGGGCCGAGGAGAAGACCATGAATTCGACGTTCGATTCTCGCGACGCGGCGCGGTTTCTGCGGACCCTGCGCGTCACGACCCAGACGGCGATCGCGCTCAACGATCTCGATCGCGCCGGCGAACGCGCGCGGCCGGTCTCGACCTTCGCCGCCCTGGCGGCCAAGGGGACCGACGAATGGCGCTTCCCCGCCGCCGGGATCCTGAGCGGCGACGGGCTGGTGCTGGCGCGGCTGGAGCACGAAGGCGACGAGGCCAAGGTGCTGACGCTGCAGGCCCAGGGCGTCGTCGGCCTCAGCGCCTACGCTCAGCGCGGGGTCAAGGTGCGCCTCGGCGACGCGATGCAGATCGAAGGCATGTTCGACCGCGACGGCCGCCTGCATGTCGTGCTCGACGCCGACGCGCTGACGCGCGCCGACTTCACCCGGCTCGAAATCGAACTGCTGGACGCCCAGCCGTGACCGCTCGCGTCTTCGTGCCCCTGGTCGGCGCGAACGGCGAAGGGGCGCAATTGTTCGAAGCGATCGCCGGCGATTTCGCCCCCGAGCCGCATCCGGCCAAGCTGA
>Ga0182030_10016813_pt1 | contig 14191 bp, 8 predicted proteins | sample 812S3MmetaG_FD_121299 | JGI IMG/M metagenome (GOLD analysis project Ga0182030, IMG submission 121299) | Permafrost microbial communities from Stordalen Mire, Sweden - 812S3M metaG (Illumina Assembly) | ecosystem: Environmental > Terrestrial > Soil > Wetlands > Permafrost | place: Sweden...
CACAAAGCTATATAGGGAAGTTAAACTGCGTGGAATATTAAATAGCGATGTAGGCAAGCCAGACAAAGCGGCTAAAGAACTTCGACTTGCACTTCGCTTGTAATAGCCGAACATAACGTCCTTATGTTTCACTAACTTTCATTCAAAGAAGCCATCCAGGCGGAGCCAAATCAGTCCTTCGGGACGATTTCCGCCGTCCGTGTATCGTAACGGTATCTGATGATGCTTCCGTCGAGGAGCATCCGGATCGCTTTGTCAATAACTGGAAGCGGCAGCAAGAACCATTCGCGCGGTCTAAACGGTTTGCCGAAACGATCCTTGAGCTCAATATCGAGGCGCGCTTCCGCGAAAAAGCGGTGCATCAAATTTTCGAATTTATTGGTGTTCATGTCGATTGCGTCATAGGTCCGCACCGGATGGATGGGGGCGAGCAGGAAAGTCGGATCGTCCTTAGCGTTCCTGATCCGATCCTCAAACCGACCCGTCGTAAAACCTATCTTGAAAAGATTGTCGTAAAGGCGCGCAATCTCTGGGATAGATGAAAGGCTTTTCACGACGTAAATGCAGCCCGTGACGCGCCCTTCTGGGACCTCGATGGTCTTGGTGGTCGGCTCCGGGTTATATAGAGGCCCCACCACCGGGTCAGAGATGCGGCGACCATTTGGGTCTTTGTAGAGTTGGGTCGCCAGGGATCGAAGGAGGTTCTCGCCCTCCGTTCCGTTCTCGAAAATCAGACGCAGCCGGGCATTGCGCTTGCCATTGCGGATATGGGGATCATTGACCTCAGCCACATACACCATCACGCCATTCAGGATGAAGAACTCGCCAGGTTTGATTTCCTGTTCGTTAGCGAAAGGCATGCTTTTGCGCGTGCCCGCCGTCAGATCGGACACACAGGCTGCGAACAATGGCTTGAATTGCTCAAAATCCTTGCAGGCCTTCCGTTCCGACACCTTGTCCGGGCGTGCTGCTACCGGCCGCGCATGACGGAAATCGAAAATATCGCTTCCCGGCGCGATCAAGAGGTCGTCATCCAGGTCAAGAATATCATCGAGGGTTTTTGGTTCAGGCTCTGCCGGTATGCTTGCCGCCAGAAGTCCATGACGGTCGATTGCCCGAAGTTGGTCGGCAATCTCGCGTGACGCCTGGTAGGCCTTGAGCCGCATCTGAAGCTGTAGCTCCCTCACCGATGCCTTTTGCCCATCCGGTCCCTGCCCTGGCGGGTATCCGTGCCGGTCCACGAAAACATTGATCTCTTCGAATTGTTGCTTGATCCGGTCCGCTTCTGTCGTCGAATTCACCACCAGGGGTTTGACGTTCAGCAATCCAAGTTCGTCATTCTCGGCCAGCAATTCATCCAGCGTCGTGCGCGGGGTCATTTCAGGCGTCCTTCTGGGCATCAGCCATTTTCTTGCGTTTGGCGTCGCGAATCCAGGCCAAGGCTTCAGCCATCCGGCGCTCTAGTGGGTTTGGGCTCACAAGGCTCGGCTCAACTTTGCGCTCTTTCACAAAATCCTTGATACGTGGATAGAGGGCGACGGCTTCTTCCTCTGTCATGGCGATTTTCACCGAGGTGATCGCGCCATGGATCGTCTTGAGAACATCGGCGGTGACGGATTTTGAGAGAATTTCATAAGCTCGTTGAAACGGGTTAATGCTGTCGATCAGATCAATATTTAGTTGGTCGATGTTGATCAGCTTTTCCGCCATGCGAACAAATTTGTTGTCGCCCTGGGGTCCAACCTCGACGGATGGGCTCTTGAAGACACCATTGGCGACGACGGCCTGGCGCACTTCCTCAACCTCTTGTGGCGTCAGGTCTGGATACCGGCGCTCGATGACTTTGGGGATGAACACCTGGTTGACCACCTCAGGCGCGTACTCCTCCGGATTCATCGCGGCGCGCAGCACCGCTTCGTCCTGGAAAATCGCCGCTGAAAGATCGTTCAAGTCACTCTCAAGAATTTGGCGAGTGCGGGGAGTAGAGGGTTCTGCAAAGCCACGAATGGCGATAACATTATCTTCTCCCGTATAGACGATATCCGATTCTCGGCGTGACCCGTCCAGCTCATCAGTGTCAGCCTTGGTCTTGAACTTGAAATTCGGGGCGAGCACCTGCTCCATCAATAAGGAAACGGCGATGGCCTTCAGCATGTTGTTGACCGCGTCGCTCACCCGTTCTTCACTAGCGTCAGGCTCTGCGATCAAGTTGGTGAACTGGGCATGGTTCTTCCCCGGCGCATCGCGAGTCGCGCGGCCTATAATCTGAATCACCTCGGTCAATGATCCGCGATAGCCAACGGTCAGGGCATGTTCGCACCAAATCCAGTCGAAGCCTTCTTTCGCCATGCCGAGCGCTATGATCATGTCGACATCATCGCGGCTCTTAATGTCGCGCAGAGTCAGCATGACCTTTTCCCGATCCGGGCTATCATCGACGAGATCGGCGATTTTCAGAATGCGGCCGTCTGGACGCCGAATCTTGTACAGTCCCGTTGTGGGGTCTTTGCCGTCTACCGTGCCTAGATGATCGAGAATGCGGTCCACCTCAGTGTATTTGTCTGTCGTTGACTCCGCCGAGCGCACATGCGGGATGTGGACGATCGTCTTGAGATCAGGATTGAGGATTTTGTTGATCGCATCGACATACCGGCCCCGATAGAAATGGTATCCGATACCCAGGGTCTTCAGGTCGCGGTAGCCGTTGAGCTGTTCGTAATAGGTGTAGGTGATGCGTGTGAATTTCGCTTCATCCTCCGGACTGAGCACGGGTGCCGCATCGCCCCGGAAGTAAGAGCCGGTCATGGCCACGACATGTGATCGCCCATCGATCATCAGCGCTCGCACGACCTCGCCGAGCCTGCTGTTCTCGTCCGCCGACACATGATGGAATTCGTCGATCGCGATAAGGCAATTCGCGAAAGCGGCTGCACCAAGCTGTTCAAAGGCAAAGCGCAACGTCGCATGGGTGCAAACCAAGACCTCATCCCCCGAGGCCATGAAATCTTTGAAGGCGTTGACCTTGCCAGCAGCGCCGGCAAAATCCGTCAGGTTCCATTTTGAATCAACCACCCAATCGCGGAAGAATCCATCTTTGGTCAAGGGTGTCGATCGGAACGATGCGCCGATCGAGCGTTCGGGCACGGCCACGATCACTTTGGCCAGGCCCTGATTTGCGAGCTTATCGAGCCCGATGAACATCAGTGCGCGCGATTTGCCGGACGCTGGAGGAGCTTTAACCAGAAGATATTGCGCATTGCGCGCGTCGAAGGCGCGAGCCGCCATGGCGCGCATCCCCAAACTGTTGGTGGACTGGCTGGCTCCTGTCTGGCCGTAGGTAACAGTAACGAAATCGGCCATCATGCGGCCCCCTTCTTTTGGGCCGCTGTGGGCACGTTTCGTTTGATCATTGCGGCATAGAGCTTGAACAGATGCTCAAGCCGCTCTGTGTCGTTCTTGAAGGGTCGGCCGATATATATCCGCTCCAGGGTGTCATCGAGATCGCGATGAGCTTTCAGGAGATTGGCGGGCATAGTCTCAGGATCGTAAAGCCAGGCGATGGTTTTTCCGGGGTGAGCTTCGCGTGCGCCGAGGATGTAGATGGCATGTTCTTCAAGTAAAGCCTTCTGATCGACGGAAAGGTCCGGGATCGGGAAGGTGTTGTAGACTAGTGTGTTCGAATATCGGACGCGAGTTTCCAATTGTCCACCGACGGTGACGAGCCAAAGGTAATGTAACCGTGACGACAAGACGGCAATTAAGTAATCCGGGGCGCGATAGACTGCGTAGGCGTTGTCGCTGATTATAACATCCGATGACATCAAACCGACCGGAATGCATCGCCTGCGTTCCGAAGCTACGCGCGGCACGAGAACCGCGGGGGCATTCATGTGGGGGGCGTAGGCGAAACGGTGAGGGGTGTCGGCGCAGTCCCGGGACTGCTGGCTCTTGCCGGTTTCCCTGAAGGCTCGAATGCGTTCAACCCTATCTCGGATCGGGCCGATTTTCATGGCGTCTTCCAGCCACGAGTTTTCGATCCAGATACACCAGCGCTCGACCCCCTTGATGAACTCCTGCGAGCCGTAAAAGCGCCTCACGAATCTCTGTGCTTCCGGGTGGGCTTCGAGAAGTTGGTGTCGCTCATGCGCTGAAAGGAGGTAATTGCCGTCGTCACTTGGTTGGTTCCCCTTGACCATCGCTGGTCGAGGCGAGATGCAGCTGGTCCGCTTACTCACAACCAGATCGTCCATTTCGATCAGGTAAGGGCCGATATTCCTGACCGTCCGGGCGATGTCAGCGCCGTAAAGCACTTTCGGCAGACGGTTCCGTGGCCTGATGCCGACGATAACGCAGGTGACACCTGCATTCTTCGCTGCGTTGTTTTTCCATTTGAAGGACTGGTGGGCAAAACCGATCTCAATGCCCCGTGCGAAGATGAGCGGCCATAGCATGGCCACTTGTTCGCCTTGGCAAATCGAATTTGTGGCCACGAACGCACAGCTAGCCCCCGAATCTCGGCAATAGTCAGCGCCCTTGAAGAACCAGCATGTAACGTAGTCGAGGTCTTTATACGCGTGTAGAACAGGCGCAAAGATATCCGCCATATCCGCTTTCTGTGCCTGCGTCTGGTATACGCTTCCGGCGTAGGGAGGATTACCGACCACATAAATTTCAAGCCCTTGCGACGGCGGACAGAAATTCGCCCATACCATCTTCAAAGCATTCCCTTGCATCATATTGCCACTGTCTCGTAGCGGCAGCGACGGTGGGGCCGACCCGAAGGTGACTTTAAACTGTTCGTTCATCTGATATTCGGCGATCCAGAGTGAGAGCTTTGCCGTTTCGCAGGCAAAGTCCGCCAGTTCGATGCCGAAAAACTGGTCGAGGTGCACGCCGGTCATTGGCAATGACCATTGCTTTGCTACCTCTTTCAAACGTTGGAATATCCGCGTCTCCAGCTTTCTCATTTCACGATAGGCGATGATGAGGAAGTTGCCGGAACCGCAGGCGGGGTCAAACACCCGGATGTGATAAATGCGATCCAGCAGCTTTTTGAGCTTGGCCTCGGAATCGCGCGCAGCCTCAAAATCCTCCTCAAGCGACAGCAGAAATAGCGGCTGAAGGGCCTTCATAATGTTGGGCACAGACGTGTAGTGCAGGCCCATGTCCCCGCGCATTTCCGGGTGGACAATGGCCTGTATCATCGAGCCGAAAATATCTGGGTTAATCTCGCTCCAATTGAGATCGCCGCATTCCTTCAGCAGGCGCCGCGCGCGCTTCGAAAATTTTGGGACTGGCGTTTTCTCGCGAAATAGCCCGCCGTTCACATAAGGAAAACGCCGCGCGTACGCCGGCAGGGAGTCGCCCGACTCCGTCGGCGTGTTCATTGCCAAGAAGACGGTGTCCAGCACCTGAACTGCGTTCGAGCCGGAATCATCAATCAGCGAGAACAGCGTTGAGCTGAAAAGCCGCTTCTCGAAAATCGATGTGTTTTCCGCGAAGAAGCAAAACAGCAGCCGCGTCATGAACAGGTTCAATTCATGAGTGTGGTTGCGCCCAATCCAATCGGGATTGGCTTCAAGGATCGCGTCGTAGAGCTTGGCCAGCCGTCCAGTTGCTTTGATATCGGCTGGGTTCTCGGCAACGCCTTCGTAGCGCTCAATCCCGGCCAGGGGCAGAAAGAAATCGAAGCTATCGTTCAGCTTCCCGAATTCGACATCGATCGACTGGTCAGCCTTCGTGTCTCGGCAATAGACCTCCACGCCATCCGTCGAGAAGATCAGACGCGGCTTGTGCTGCTTGGTCAGTGGATCGGCCGCCATAGCATCTACGGTCGCCGCAGCCTTGCTGTTCTCTGCGACACGGAAGAACAACTTATTCTTCCACAGAACGTCACCCGTCTTTTTCGCCTGGTTGCCCGATCCCTGCCGCAGCTTAGTCACGGTCGCTTTGGGCGCATCATAGATTTCGAGCAATCGAAAGACGAAGTTTCCCGCGTCGAAGGGTTGGTCGACCAGCTCTTTTAGTTCAAGTTCGATTTCGGCGATATTCATCTGTCGCCTATATTAAGAAGCATTGTGCCGGCGCCGCGCGATCGCTTGATTCCATGAATCATTATAACGCCTCAAACCACCGCTTAATCTTCAGCGCCATGAGCTTCCTGCGTTCTTCGAGAAAGTCGTCGTATGCCGGAATCTTGCCGGCGAGGAGTGATGACGGCAAGCACTGCATCTCGAAGTTGCTCTTCATGTCATCAAGGCTCGTAACGCCGCCGTACTTCTTCGTGCCGCCCGCACACTGTTCGGCCAACTCGCCGAAGTAAATCTCTGGCGCCTTGTCACCTATGGCGATGTTGATCTCGCTCTGTGCGAGTACGAAGTTGGCGATCTGGTTATAGCGGCCGCGTGCCAGACCTTGCTTCTTCAGGTAATTTCTCGGGAACACGTGGTGCACGTCACTACGGTTCATCAAAAGGTCATGAACCGTAATATCCCGGGAGAGGAACCCCTTGTCGCCGAGTTTAACCTGAGCCGCCTGATAGGCGAGGAAATATGGGCTTTGCCCTGACGATGTATCCATGATCTGTGGCAGCATCCCCGTCCAGAAGCTTTCCGGCAGCTCGCTCGCGAAGACAGCCTCGGCGTAGGCGGCGAGACCGCGCGCCTCGACCTGGCGGATGTCGAGATCGAAGGCCGTCTCAGGGCTACCCGTGTAGCGACCGCGAAGCACCGACATCGCATACCAACGCCTTACCAGGCGTTCGAGATCAGCGGCCGGCATGTTCTCGGCGCGACCCCGCAAATAGAGGATGTATGCGAAGTTCACTGCGTTTCGCCCGCCGATCAGGCCGCTCGTAACAAAGCCAGCCGACCGCAAGATCATCGTGATCCGGTCAAAGTGCGTCTTGTTAATAAAGGCCAGCACGCCCTTCTTCAGACGCTTAAACGAGTCTTCGGCGACGGCCTCTTCATACTGCTTCGTTTCAAAGTTTCGGCCCGAGACCAACGCGACGAGGTCCTGCAACTTCCCGCGATGGAACTCCGACGTGAAGGCCACACGCAGCATGTCCGTGTAGGTCGGATCGTAGATGTCGTCGTTGACATCTTTGAGCCAACGCATCTGCGGCAGGAACTCGGAAGCAGCGAAGGCTTTATCGCTCTTTTCGATCTTTGAGAGGAACTCCGGTGCGACCGAGAGGTGACAGAAGTAGTCGATCGCCTTGCGCAGCAGATTGCCGCCGTAGGTCTCGTTGACCGAGATTTTCGACATCGCGAAGTCGGCCTGCGAGAGCTCGGTCCCTGCTGAATTAACTCTGATGAAGATTTCAGTGACCGTCTCGATGTCGAGGTCGTCTGCGAGCTCGATGACGCCGACGTGGTTGTTGATGATTTTGCGCAACCTTTCGAGCACGCGCGAGACCAGTTTGCGGTCAGCACTGGGGTTCTTCTCGCTGTACGTGTCGGTCAGCTCGGTCAGGCTCGCCTCCGGGGCGAAAACCTCTGCAACGTCCTTAATCCAGGCCACATCCTTTTGGATGGCGGGATTTGCGACTTCGAAGCGTCCTTCTTGAGGGTGGAACGCGATGCGAATGCGAACTGTTTCGTACTCTTTGGTCAGCACCTCTCGGCCGAGTAGCGCCGCCATAAGCGCCGTGACGCGTTGTTGCCCGTCGATGAGAATGCGCTTGCCAGACGATGACGTGCCATCTTTCAACTTCACCGTGGGGTTTCGCCAAGCGATCAGATAACCCACAGGGTACCCCTGATAAAGCGAGTCCAGCAGGTTGCGAACCTTCGTTGCCTCCCAGACGAAGGGGCGTTGAATCTCGGGGATCGCAATTTCGCCAGACTTGACCCAAGTCAGCAGCGTTTCGATTGGGTGTGGCGTCACGGAGTATCGTTGCGTCGACATCGCTACACCTTTGCTCGTGCTCTTTTCATCATTTTAGCGCCAGGTCACGCATTACGGCCGTCAATGAATATTAATGACTGAGGTTATTTAACTAAGGCGTAGAAAGCTTTTACGATCATTCCAAGGCAAAGAGAAGCCCCTAACCTTTACATTCTGCCAAGTTAGATTGGTGTCATTCGGCCTGGGGTCACGATGCCGATCGGCAAGGGGTCACGAGCGCAAACTATTGATTCAATTAACGTCAAAAAGGCTGAAAGGGGTCATGATTGGAAGCCGATATCACATTGGGGTAATAGTCCGCATGCCGACGACCGCGCCGATCCTGGCAAAGGCAAAGGTTATGACGCTAATGAGCGCCCGGTCGCGCACGCGCGGCACCACGACGCCGGTGTGGCCGGCGACGCTTTTCAGCGGCCGGGACAAGCGCCTTTGATTCGCCATCGGATTCCATGGCACTTCGCCTCCGACCGCGTCACAAAGAGAGGGCATGCCCTCAAGAAGGTTCTCCCCAACAATCGTCGCTTTTAGCTCAACGGTCCAAGTCCGGCGTCGGCCGCCAGCCGCTTTAGATGGCGGACATAAGGTCTAGGCTCTGATGAGCGCGCGCGGCTGGACGTGGATGCTCGTCAGGATCTGATCATAAACCTGTACAGCGCCGGGCATCTCGATTGTAACCGCGAAACCGAACGGAATAGCTTCGTCAATCGGCGTGCCTTGATCCCGCTCCCGCTGAACCTGAACCGGAATCGAGGCTCCCCCTGCAATAGTACCTATGCGCGCGTCGCACCATCTACGATGCACGATCGTTCCGCTCTCGGATTGACTATTTGATGGTTGGCCCGTTGTTGTTTCCACCCCTGCGACTTGGAGGGAATCTGCTTGAAGCGACGCGATTTTCAGCTTCACGGCGCGATAGGCGAGATGGCCCGGCCGGATCGGCGCAAACCATGCGAGTGTCGCTCGCACCTCCCGAACGCTCGCACTTGCGGCCAAGACCGCCGGAATCGGAACGTCGAAGGTAAGCGACGCCTCGGGCTTAAGCGTGCCGGTAGCCCACATGGTGGCGCGGTCGCCGGCACACGCGATCGCATCCTCGGGATCAACGAAGCCGTATCCGAGGTGACGGCTGACCTCGCGCCTCCAGTGCTCATGATGCAGCGTTGCACCAGGATCGATAATCGGTCGTATGAAATGTTCCGATCCTCGCCAGGAGGCCGAGTGAACGAGAAGTGCCTTGAGTAATGCCGCGCGTTCCACCATCGGCATGGGGCCGATCAACTGAGGATAGGCGTCCTCAAGCGCATCGAAGATGCGATGCGCCGAATGTGTTGCAAGCGCGGTTGCGGCGCTTGTGCCGACTGTGAAGTGCAATCCCATGACGCCATTTTCGGGGGGCGCAGCGACTTTGAGCCCCCAGAATCTGCTTGGGTGCGGGTGGGAGAGCAGCATTGGCGGCGCTGCCACCGGATCAAGTCTCACACGCTGGCGCCCGCCGGCAAACAGGGTTTCCGGCTTCATGCCTCGACGCAAACCCGGCCCTAAGCGTGAGGAAAGGTTCGGCATGTCTTCACCGCTGTAGGGCAGGAATGGGGAGGTGCCGGGGAACTCCTCCTGCGACGAATCTCTATGCCATGCCCCGATGGTGAGGGCATTCACGCTATCGGCCGGGGCGAGAATGCGGCGATCCGCCTTGAGGGCGTCAAGACCTCTGAAAACGGCTTTCGCTCGATCCGCAGGATTTGCGCTTTGAAAGGCCGCGCTATCGGGAAAATCGGCGACTTCGATGCCGTCTCCGATGTTGCCGGCACTTACCAAGAAAAGTATGCCGTAACTGAACGCGAGATAGTCCAATGCACGCGCCCACGTCGATATCTTTCCGGAGAACGGCTTGGTTCTATCTCCAAGGGATAGATTCACGACAATGACTTGCGCGCCGCCATTGGCACGCATTCGCATGACAGCCTCCACGATCACATCGATGACAAGTTGGTCGCTGTCGAAGATCTCATCGCCTATAGGCGGCGCGTACATGACTGGCCGGAAATAGACACGGCGGCTGATGGGGGACGATGGATCGTTCAAGTCTCCATGCAACACAAGCGAAGCCATCGCCGTGCCGTGAACACGCGCCCCCACCGCTCGCGCTTCAAGTTCGACGGGATCGTCGATCGCTAGTCTGTTTGCCAGCAATGGGTGAGCCTGTACCGGAACAGCATCGAAGACCGCTGCAATCGGCTCCGGATTCGTAGGGAGGGGGCGAACAATGTCAGCCACCAGTCGATCGGCGGCTTCTATCGGTGTGCCGGCGCTCTGGGGAACGATTGACGCGACGGAATCGGCTCCAGCAAGGGAGGCCTGGTCGAGATCGGCGATACGGCGCACCTCGGCTGCCGGAACGTCGGCCAGAAACGCATGGTACGCGAATTCCGTCCGGCGAGATCGGTGGACCACACGGCCCCCGATTTCAATGATGCGCCCGGCGACCTCGTTTTCAGCCGATTGTGACGCCGCTGCGGATGGCCGGAACACCAACTCGATTTCGATCCGGACCAATTCGCCATCGGGAGCGCCATCGACAATGCTCCGGAAATAGTCACGATTGAGAGGCGAAACACGATCGGCGGGCCCCCAAGGACGAACCCTTCGAAGTTGCAGGAACAAATCTCGCCAAGGCGTATAATTCCTCGGCACCGTTCCGGTGCGCTCCCATCCCTCCCAAAGCGAGACGATTTCCCGCAATGCGCCAAGCTGCGGCACTAGTAGATAGAATTCGGGATTCTCGTCGAACTCGTCTGCCTCTAGCTCTTCTTCTCCTGCGAATTCTAAACCCGCTATGCGAGAAACCGCGTTCGCAAAATTCTGGACGGACCCCGTGACTTCAAAGACGAGGAGGCGTTCAGGGGCAAGGGAGTTGGAATCCGCACGTAATTGAAGAGCGGCATCTTGGCGATTCAAGACATTCCGCAGCTGCTGGAAAATCGGGCCAAGGGTCTGCGCTTGCGCGCCTCGATCAAATCGCCTTGCTTGATCTCCGCCGCTGCCTGATCGGCGCCGGACCACGTCTCTTGGGCTGTTCAGGCGAAGGAGGGGCTTTTCCGGATCGTGTGACATCTGCATCTTCTGGCGCGACTCTCGCAGCCCAAAGTTCCACTTGCTCGCTAAGAATATCGTTTAGCGCTCTACTGCAGAGAGAGAGAATATGTTGACGGCGCACGGTCTGGGAAAACTCCAGCGCCTCGGCAAAGCTGATGTTTCCGAGCTTGTCAGACAACGCCTCCGCTTTGATGCCCGCAGGCTCCGGCCATGAATCGAATTGGCGATCCAGAAAGACCGCCATCGCCCCGGGAGCCGGCTGCGGCAAGGAAAGCCGAAGTTGAAATCGGCGCCATACTGCTCGATCGAGCAGTTCGGCGTGGTTCGTCGCCGCAACAGTGACGACGTAGCTCGGGAGCTGATCGATCTGCATAAGCAGGAATGAGACGACGCGCTTAATCTCACCGGTCTCATGATTGTCCCCGCGTTCCTTTCCGATGGAGTCGAACTCATCGAAAAGCAGCACGCATGGGACGGTACGGGCATAGTCGAAGAGGCGCGCGAGGCGCGTATTGGTTTCGCCGAGGTATGAGCCGACAAGGGCGTCATATCGCACCGTGAAGAACTGTACCGCCAATGCCTCAGCGATTCCCTCGGCAACGGACGTTTTGCCGTTGCCCGGAGGACCAGAGAGCAAGATTCGGTGCCTGGGCTGCACACCATAGGACCGCAGCAGATCTGCACGGTGCTGCTCCTCGACCAGTTGCCTCACCTGCTGAGTGACCGGCAGCGGCAAAATCAAGTCCTCAAGTCGCTGACGCGGGGTCGTCTCAAGGATTGTGTCTTTGCCGGATTGGCTGCTGGGCTGCGCAGAGGTCGGGGGGGTTACGGCGACCGCGTTCAATGCGCGCTGGAGGCGATCTGCTAATATGTGATGGTTCTTCCCGCGCTCCTCTGCGACCACGGCCTCAACAGAAGAACGCAATGCGGTGCGATCGCCGGTCGCACCGGCGCGGACAATCGAAAGAAGAAGATCGCTTCGTGCCACCGCGCATCAGGTCCGAAAAAGACAAATCAGTAGGAGCGAAATAGTTAACACTTCGGGCGCCTTCTTGACAGAGGGAGGAGCGCCGGAGGTTCACTAGGTCACAGGAAAGCGGCCGTTCACGCTTGTGGGGGGAGCCCGGCATCCTCCTACTGACGGGGATGATGGCGTCCGGTTAGCGCGGGAAAAGTGCCGTCATGCGTTCAATCCGAACCCTTTCGATCTAAGATTTTGGCCCGCTCGACCGATTCGGCTTCTTCGGCGGCACCTGCGTCCCATGCAAGGTGGCCGAGGCGGCTGCCAACACGAGCCAGGCTGCATAAACTGCGAAGACGATTGGTCTGGTTCCAGCGCACGATAAGTCCGCTGCGCCCGGTCCTGGGTCAGCAGCTGCTTGCCTTATCCGATGGTCCAGGCGCGGTAGCGCTGGCGTCCGGTGATCTCGCGCAGGTTTGGCCCCAAGTCGCGGAGCAGAATCTGTGCCGCCTGCGGGCTGATCTTGAGGGTTTCGGCGATCATCGGCACGCTGACGAGGGGGGAGTCGAGGAGCAGCGCGGCGAGGCGTGGCAGGGCCGAGGTTTCCCGGCGTCCCCTGCCCTTCCGCGCCAAAAGCGCTTTCGCCAGCATTAAGCGGTCGTGCTGCGCGAGACTCTCCCGCGCGGCGGCGTCGACGACTGCCAAATCCCGGCGGAGGGCCTCGGCGAGGCTCGCTCCCCGGTGCGGTTTTGGCCGCAGGAGGCGGAGGCCAAGGGTGAAGCTCAAGAGATGCGCCTCTGTGCGGCCGCGGCGGCGCAGATAAAGCCCGGCGAGCAGCGGGGCGAGCCACGCCTGGCGTTGGACCGGTTCGGTTTGTCGCCAGCTTCGCGCCAGAAGCAGAGCGCCGAGGAGCGGCGGCAGGGTGTCGGCCTCCGCAAAACGGGCGCGCCAGACGGCGAGGTTTTGGGGCTCGTCCAAACTCTCGTCATACAGAAACCCGTCGCGATTAGGCGCCGCGGCGCCCCTTTGAAGGACCGCGCCAGCGGCGCGGGTTGCCGCGGTGAGGTCCGCCAGGGCCGTGTCCAAAGGATCGGCGTCCAAAGGGTCCGGGCCTGACTTCTCAGAGGGACCCGCGGCAGCAGCGAGGCCGGCCTCGAAAACATGCCCGGCCAAAGCATCTGCGTCGTTGCCAGGGCCCTCCCCTGCTCTGTTTTCGGGCGACCGGGGCGGCCGCCCGAGCAGGCGCAAAATTCCCGCGGGCGTGAGCAGAAATTCAGGATCACCCGTTGCCGCCTGCCGGCGCAAGCGGAGGTATTGCTGCGCCCGGACGAGGGCGTGGGAAGGCGTGCGGACGTCCATGCCGGCGTCGTGCAGCACGAGGTCGTCAAGCGCGACGAGCTCACCCTCGGCCCAGAGGGCGGCGCAGGCTTCCGTGGCATCGGCGCGCGCGGTCACCCCGGCGCGGATGGGCGAGGCGCGCAGCCGCTCGTCGAGGCGGGCGAGAGCATCGTCGGCGGCGGAGAGCGGCCCCATCAGTTCCGCGAGCGTTTTGCCGCCAAGAGCGAAAACGCTGTCGGGGCCGCGCTGGCCGCGATCCCGCCCGGCGGCCCGGCGGGCGCCTGAGGGCATAGCTGAAAATGACATGAAATCATTCATGAAGGTACTATAACACAATAGAATAGGCACTTCCATTGTGTCACTCGCTATGCCCGACAAACGGGCCTATCACTATCGATAATTAGAGATTATCGATGCGGATGGAGTTGCGGGGGATGTGGCGGCGGATTTCGGGGCTTTTGGAGCGGGATTCTTGGGAACTTGGGGGCGGAGGCTTAGGGACTTGGGCGGGAAATCGGACACGAAGAGGTCCCTGGGCGCGGCAAATTTTGCGGAGTCCGCCGGCATAAGGCGATCCCCCTCCCCTGCCGTTTGGTCCCCAATGCTTTTTTTTGGCCCGACGTGGGGTTGGGCGGGTCCTCGGTGGGACCGGTTTTTCTTTCTAGGGAGACAGTACGGAGCGGCTTCAATCGGCGCGGCTCAAAGGATCAAGACGATTGCTTTTTGGATTATTTATACGTATAGCAACACGTATTGGAGGCTCAAAGGCTCAAAGGCTCAAAGGCTCAAATGCCCAAAAAACTCACCATCACGGTCGACGTGGACGTCTATGAGGGGTTGCACACCGTCATCGGCCGGCGCCGCATTAGCCGATTTTTAAATGACCTG
>Ga0182030_10016815_pt1 | contig 14190 bp, 16 predicted proteins | sample 812S3MmetaG_FD_121299 | JGI IMG/M metagenome (GOLD analysis project Ga0182030, IMG submission 121299) | Permafrost microbial communities from Stordalen Mire, Sweden - 812S3M metaG (Illumina Assembly) | ecosystem: Environmental > Terrestrial > Soil > Wetlands > Permafrost | place: Sweden...
GCAGGAAGCACCGGCGCCATCGTAGGTGTAGGTGACCGGCGGCGTGGCGATGCCTGCCGCGTTGTTGGTGTAGCTCTTGTATGTGATCCGGTTCAAAGCGTCATAGGGGTGAAGAGCGGAGCCGGGATTAAGGGGACGGACGCATTTATTCATCAGACAATCGGGGCTTTTACGGCGGACCTTACGAGCAACCCTACCCACATGTACAACAGCTCTGCAGCATGGCCAGGTTTGATAGGGAAGGTCTACGGCACGCCGCAGAATGAATTTACGGATTGCAACCTCGCATTCCCGAAGATCCCCTGAGGGTAAACCGATGAAAATGTTGATGCCCATCCTATTTCTGGCCTCGGCGGCCTGCATTGTGGCGCAAGGCCCTCGACCAGGACAAGTTAAGACTTGTGCAGAGATCTCGTTGGCGCGGCCGGGATTCGGAGAGTCCTACCGTGGCTCGATGCGAATTGACGATTACAAGCTCAGCTTAGCCATACCGGCGGGCCTTACGGGTTGGGGAGCCGATCCGGTAGCGCCGTTCCATGGGTTCACGATATTCCTCCCTTCTGATGACGATCAGCCCAGTTGCATCATGTTTGAAATCTACTTGCGTGTTGATCTTGGCCAACGGGAGGCCACGCCTCGCGGCACCAGGGTGATGATCGGAGCAGTTCCAGCTTGGAAGGAGGAGGCTACTGGCACAATTAACGGTACCGACTTTACGAACCTCACGGTCAGGCTTTCTGTGGCCCACGGTCAGGAAGTAGACGATGGAACGGTGCGGCTGGTGACGCCGACGAAGGGTATCGGCAGGCAGAGGAGCGTATTCGACGGGTTTCTCGCGCAATTGAAGTTTGATCGCCGATCAGTGAGAAAACTGTGGATGCCTACGCCTACGATGGGTTCGGCAACCTCACCGGCAAGACTACATGACGATGCGAATGGGAACCACTCGGCGGATGCGCAAGGAGTAACTGGAGAGTAACTGGTGACAGCAACTGCGCCGCGCCCCTCGGGTGAGACACGAAAATCAGGGACAGGTTGCCGCTCGCTGAAACATCATAGACGAACGAATGCAATCGTAGCAGAATCAGGCTGGCTGGCGAAGCGGAGGCGGGCTCTGCTGGAGAGCAACCCGCCAAGGAATAACCAGTCGGAAACTCATCCAAACGATGAGCGGGGGCTTGGCCTAGATGGGTTGAGCCCCCATCGGATGGATAGATTTCCCGATGCCTCAGAAAACTCATTACGCTACCTCGCCAGCTTCGAACTCAGTCCAATGGGCCCCGGAAGCTCGGCTCGCGCAGCCCGCGAACCCGATGTGGGATAGCGCGGCTTCAGCTTCCTGTTCGTAGCCAGTTGCCTTTCGAACTAGTTTGCCCTCTCCGGTAAACGCTACGCCGTCAGCGAGGATCTGGTCCGCTGAGCTAGCAACTGTCAGCAACGGGCGTTTCCCGTCAAATGGCAAGAACATTTGGAAGACCCCTACAACCTCCTTGCGGACTCCCCCCATCCGTCGAAGCGGAAGAATTGGCGAGGACCGGCCCGATGCACGATGCTGAAGAAGCCCAAATTTGATTAACTGACACGGCCTCAAATACTTGGCGCAGATCGCGGCCCGGGTGGGTACTCTTGCCTCCGCCGACATCCAAGAATAGTCCTTGACCCCCGAACTGGTTCCGGGGTCGATACTGACATAGGTAACCTAAAAGTATATGAAATCCGGCCAACTCGCTCGTGAATGCGGTATCAGCACCGATACGCTCCGCCATTATGAGCAGATCGGTGTCCTGCCACGTCCCAAGCGAACGGCATCTGGCTACCGGGAGTATCCGCCGGAAGCGCTCAAGCGCGTCCGGCTTGTCCGCCGAGCTCTCGAAATCGGCTTCACGCTGGAAGAGCTCGCAGGAATCCTCAAAGTTCGCGATTCCGGTGGCGCTCCTTGCCGCGAAGTTCGCGCGTTAGCGGAAACCAAGCTCGAACAGGTAATCAGCAAGATTGACGATCTTTGCGATCTTCGGGATCACATGCGCAATGTGCTCGAGAATTGGGACAAGCGCCTCAGTGAAACTCCTCGCGGTGCTCGCGCCGGATTGCTCGAAGCTCTCATGACGATCGCCTCCAGAAAAGGACACATTCAATGAACTTCGCAATTGTTTTGTTTTCGCTCTTTGCAGCCCAGGATCTGGCAACTCGCGGCGATCACGCGATGGGTTTCTCGCACGAGAAGACAACGCACCATTTCTTTCTATACGCCGACGGCGGTGCGATCCAGGTCACTGCCAACGATCTCGAGGATACTGAAAGCCGCTCTCAGATCCGGATGCATCTCGGCCACATCGCGCAAATGTTCGGATCGGGCGATTTCCAGACTCCGATGCTCGTCCACGCTGAACTTCCTCCGGGTGTGCCGGCGATGAAGAAGCTCAAATCCGACATCAGGTATACGTTTGAAGAGATCGAACATGGCGGACGTGTTCGCATCAGGACGAAGAAACCAGAGGCTCTCTCGGCGATTCACGAATTTCCGCGGTATCAAATCTCGGACCACCAAACCGGCGATCCGATGAAGGTTACGGCAGCAAGATAGCCAGGTCATTCAAATGCGCACCCTTTTCTTTGTAGTCATAGCCACCGTCCTGCTCGGGCAACCGTTAGTGCGGCCCCGGTTCGACGTCGCGTCTATCAAACCTTCGCAAGAGCACGACATGATGTACGTCCGAGCTCTTCCAGGCGGACACCTGCTCGCAAATGCGCCCGCCCGCCTCATGCTTATTAACGCCTACGGCGTCCAATTTTCGCAGCTCGTGGGCGCACCCGATTGGCTTAGCTCCGAAACCTGGTCCGTCGACGCCCGTGCCGAGGGCAATGCGACGCGCGACGAGTTGATGCTCATGTTGCAATCGCTTCTCGAAGAACGCTTCCATTTGCAACTGCACCACGAGACCCGCGAGATGTCAGTATATGCACTCACCGTCGGTCGAAAGGGCCCCAAGCTTCCCGCTCCCAAAGAGGGAGCTTGTGCCACGCCGGTTCCTGGCCAGCCCGAGCCCTCCGCACCGCCCTGCGGTCGCGTGCGGATATCGATGTCGCCAGAGGGCGTCCTCCTGGAAGGCGGGAGTGCCGCCGTGTCCGAGCTCGCCCGCGTGCTCGCCATCCCGCTCGGTCGCCCCGTCGTTGACCGCACCTCCCTCAGCGGCGCCTACGACATCCGCCTCCAGTTCAGCGACGACCTTTCCGGAACCACTCCTCCTCCCGAAACTGTCACTAGCTCCGGAATCTTCACGGCGATCCAGGAGCAGCTCGGCCTCAAGCTCGAATCTGCCAAGGCGCCGGTAAACGTCCTTGTGATCGACCACATCGACCGTCCCACCGCCAATTGACATCGGCCCTAAGTCAGCCTCTGAGACGTGCTGATTCACATGGACGTAATGTCGCCGTCTCGGACCTTGGCATAGCCGGCGGTCGCGGACCTCGTATTCTGCGCCCCAGGTGCTCTGTAGTCGCCAAGCGTTTATCGATCCCGCTGCTCGCGGGTCTGGAGCGGTTTATGTTAGAGATTCGCCGCCGCCCGCTTCCGCGCCATGGAACTGATCACGATTCTAAACCGCTGCCATCGTTTCCGAGGTTTTGTCTACCAGCACGCCTACTTTAGTGCCGACAAGAAGAGTATCGAAGTGGCCGTGCGACCGCGCAAGGGTTCGGCTGCAGTCTGCTCGCGCTGCCATTTGCCGGCGCCCGGTTACGACCAACTCGCCGAACGGCGCTTTGAGTTCATTCCCCTGTGGGGGTTTCTCGTCTTCCTTCTGTACACCATGTGGCCAGCCGGTTTTCCACTTCCAGCCATAAGCCGTCGCGCCTTGCGCGTCCCAGGTCTGGTTCCCATTCGCATCATACTGCAATCCAACCTGATGGTTGTTGGCATCGTAGGAGACTCCCAGCCCGGGCGCGCTACTCGCCTAGCCTATCATAATAAGTGCTTTACATCGCGAAGTACTTGTCATATACTCAGAGCATGAAAATCGGCGCTGTGGCTCCCTATCTGTTTTGCCTGGCGGTCGGCCTCTTCCTCGCATACTTTGAACTGCACACGGACGACACCGGCGTGGAGGTATTCTTCATTCTGCTGTGCACCTTCACGTTGGGCTGCTGGCATCCCCGGCACGCCTGGCAGTGGGGCCTGCTGGTAGGGCCGTGGGCTCCCGCCGCGGACCTGTGGCAGCTCAACTTTGGAACCGTCAAGCCCGATCTCTCACACGCCCCCGCATTGCCGTTGCTCGCCTGCGTCATCATTGCGATCGGTATGGTGGGAAGTTACGCCGGCGCGCTGTTGAGAAAGGGTGTGCAACTGGCCGCGCGGGGATAACCCGTGATGGCGTGGCCCCTCCTTACAGCCCACCCCTCGATCCCTGATACGATAAAGCATCACCCTTGATCGACACGATTCCAGACATCCTGGCCCGTATTGTCGCTAAGAAACGCGAGGAAATTGCGCTGCGTGCGCCCTGCGTGGAGCAGTGGGAACGCGAGGCCGCCCAACGGGTGGCCGCACGCCGCGATTTTGCCGCGGCGCTGGCCGCGCGGACGCCGGCGATTATCGCCGAAGTGAAAAAGGCGTCGCCCAGCAAAGGCCTCCTATGCGCGGATTTCGATCCGGCGCGCATCGCCGCGCAATATGAATCGGGCGGCGCAGCCGCGCTTTCCGTCCTAACCGACGAACCGTTTTTTCAAGGCAGCCTGGCCGATCTTGAAGCCGCCCGCGGCGCAGTCCGTCTGCCCGCGCTGCGGAAGGATTTTACAATTGCAAACTCGCACGTTCTGGAAGCCGCGGCCCATGGCGCCGACGCCGTTCTGCTGATTGCCGCCATCCTGACGGAGCGGGAACTGCGCGACTTCCGCGAACTGGCCGCGCGCTTTGCCATGGCCGCGTTGGTGGAAGTGCACAACCGTCGCGAGTTGGATCTGGCCATCGCCTCCGGCGCCGCCATCATCGGCATCAACAATCGCGATCTCACCACGTTCCAGGTCTCGCTCGAAACTTCCCTACGCCTGGCGCAACACATGCCAAGCGGCGTGATTCGGATCAGTGAGAGCGGCATCCACAACGCTCACGACATCGCGACTCTTCGTGCCGCCGGCTACACCGCATTCCTGGTTGGCGAGCACCTGATGAAATCGGGCGACCCGGCGGCCGCTCTGGAGAAACTGGTGGCCGCATGATCCTCAAGATTTGCGGCATCACCAATCAGGACGACGCCACGGCGGCCGTTGAAGCCGGCGCCACTGCCGTGGGATTCAATTTCTATCCACGCAGCCCTCGGTACATTGAGCCCGGTTGCGCGGGCAATATCGCGACCGCGGCCGGAGTGCGCCGCATCGGCGTGTTTGTGAATGAAGAGCCGGCGCGCGTGGAGCAGATCGCGCGCATTGCCCACCTCGACGTGGCCCAGTTGCACGGCAACGAACAGCCGGTTTCGTATCCCGCGAATCTGGCGGTTTGGAAGGCCGTGCGCATCAGCGGCGAAGTGGACTTGTCGCCCTACGAAAACTCCCCCGCCGAAGCCCTTCTGCTCGACGGGCCAGCGGCCGAACTCTACGGCGGAGCCGGCATCGCTTTCGACTGGCGCCTGGCGGCCGGCACCGGCAAGCGCATCGTTCTGGCCGGCGGCCTCGACAGTTCCAACGTGGCGCGCGCCATTGAACTGGCCCACCCCTGGGGCGTGGATGCCTGCTCGCGGATTGAGAGCGCGCCGGGTAAGAAGGATCGCGAAAAGATGAACGCATTCCTGCAAGCGGCCAAGGCGGCGCTTCAAGCATGACGCCGCAGCCGGATTTAACCGGCCACTTCGGCCCCTACGGCGGCCGCTACGTTCCGGAAGTCTTGATGGCTCCCATTGAGGAGTTGGAAAAGGCTTACCTTGCCGCCCGCGACGATGCGGCTTTCCAGGCCGAGTTGAGCGGCCTGCTGCACAATTACGCCGGCCGGCCCACGCCGCTTTATTTTGCGCGCCGGCTCAGCCAACAACTGGGCGCGCGCATTTGGCTGAAGCGCGAAGACCTGCTCCACACCGGTGCGCACAAGATCAATAATTGTCTGGGACAGGCGCTCCTGGCCCGCCGCATGGGCAAGCGCCGCATCGTGGCTGAAACCGGGGCCGGACAGCACGGCGTGGCCACCGCCACCGTCTGCGCGCTGATGGGTTTCGATTGCGTCGTCTACATGGGTGAAGAAGACATGCGGCGCCAGCGCCTCAACGTCTTCCGTATGCGCATGCTGGGTGCGAAGGTAGTAGCCGTAACCAGCGGCAGCCGCACCCTGAAGGACGCCATCAGCGAGGCCATGCGTGATTGGGTGACCAACGTCGCGGACACGCATTACTTGCTGGGCTCCGTGCTGGGCGCGCATCCCTACCCCATGATGGTCCGCGATTTTCACAAGATTATCGGCGAAGAAGCGCGGCGCCAGAGCCTCGAAGCCGAAGGCCGATTGCCCGATACCATCGTCGCCTGCGTCGGCGGCGGTTCGAACGCCATCGGCATTTTCCACGCCTTTCTGAACGACCCGGGTGTGCAACTGGTGGGCGTGGAGGCCGGCGGCCGCGGCTCCGGCATCGGCGAACATGCGGCGCGCTACCGCGGTGGAGCGCCCGGCGTACTGCAAGGTTCGTACAGCTTCGTATTGCAGGACGGCGACGGGCAAATCGCGCTGACGCACTCGGTCTCAGCCGGGTTGGATTACGCTATGATCGGACCGGAGCATGCATGGCTGCATGACCAAAGCCGGGCCGAGTACACGGCCGTTTCCGATGCCGAAGCGCTGGCCGCGGCGCAGATGCTCTCGCGCACCGAGGGAATCATTCCGGCGCTCGAATCGGCGCACGCCATAGCTGAAGCCGTTCGCCGCGCTCCCGGGTCGCAGGCGAAAACGCTGCTGGTGAATGTTTCCGGCCGCGGCGACAAGGATATCGATATCTACCGCGAGAATTTTCCCGGCCTCGACCAATCATGACCCGTATCGGCCGTCTCTTCGAAACTCTGGCGCGCCAGGGCCGCAAAGGCCTCATCGCCTACCTCACGGCTGGCGACCCATCCCCCGACCGCACGCCGTCGCTCGTGGAAGCTTTGGTGCGTGGCGGCGCCGACATGATCGAATTGGGCGTCCCGTTCTCAGATCCCATTGCGGACGGCCCTGTGATCCAGGCCGCTGGTGAACGCGCTCTCAAGGCCGGCACCACCTTGCGCCGCGTCCTGCAAATTGCCGCGGAGATCCGCACCATATCCGAAGTGCCCCTGCTGCTCTTCACCTATTTGAACCCGGTCTTGCGCTACGGTTTGGAAGAACTGGCGCGCGACGCGGCAGCCGCTGGAATCGACGGCTGTCTGCTTACCGACGCCTCCGTCGACGAAGCCGGCGAATACGTGGCGGCCATGCGCCGGCACGGGCTCGACACCGTATTCCTGGCCGCTCCCACCAGCACCGAACGGCGCCTGAAACTGGTGGCGCAATACTCCACCGGCTTCGTTTATCTGGTTTCGCGCACCGGCGTCACCGGCGTGCGCGAGTCCCTTTCCGCCTCGGTCACACCGCTGGTCGCGGCCGTACGCGCCGTCACCAGCCTGCCGCTCGCGGTTGGTTTCGGAATTTCCAAGCCTGAACATGTGGCCGAACTCGGGCGCCAGGTGGAGGCGGTTGTGGTAGGCAGTGCCATTGTACGGACAATAGAACGGTCGGGAGGCAGCCCGTCGCTCGAAATCCAGCTGGAATCGCTGGTCCGCGAATTGAAACGAGGCTTTGGGGCCCACGTATGACGCAGGAAGAAGCTCGCGCGCGGCTGGATGAACTGCGCGTCCTGATCGACGAAATCGATGGCCGCATGGTGCGTTTGCTGAACGAACGAACCCTGGTTGTCGAAAGCATCGGCCGCGTCAAGCGCGAAGCGGCCCTGCCGGTCTATGAACCCAAGCGCGAAGATCTGGTTTTCGCGAATGTCGCGCAATCCAACCAGGGACCGATGACGCAGGAAGCGCTCCGCGGCATCTTCGAGCGTATCATTGACGAAATGCGTAAAATCCAGCGCATGCGCATGGCATCCCAGGGAGATCAATAGATGTTTGTCGTGATGCAGCAGGGAGCCACCGAGGAACAGATCGAGGCCGTCATTAATATGTTGGTGGAAACGGGCTTCGATGTCCACCGCTCCACCGGCGTCATCCACACGGTTCTCGGCGGCGTGGGAGGCAAGGAAGAATTCGACCTGGCGGTTTTCCAGGTGATGGAAGGCGTCCAGGAAGCCCATCGCATCGTCTCTCCCTACAAGTTGGCCAGCCGCGCCTTCCGCCCCGCCGGCACGGTGGTGAAGATTCGCGATGTCGAAATCGGCGGGCCGCGCGTCGTGGTGATGGCCGGTCCCGGTAGTGTGGAGAGCCGCGACCAGATCAACCGCTCGGCGGAGATTGTCGCGGCGGCCGGCGCTCGGTTGCTTCGCGGAGGCGCTTTCAAACCGCTCAACTCCCCCTACGCGCTTCAGGGGATGGGCGAAGAAGGCCTGCGCCTCTTGCGCGAGGCGGCCGACCGCAACGGATTGCTGGTGGTGAGCGAAGTCATGGACCAGACCCAGATCCCCCTGGTGGCGCAGTATAGCGACCTCCTGCAAGTGGGTGCGCGCAATATGCAGAACTTCAATCTGCTGCGCGAGTTGGGCCGCCAGCGCACCCCGGTGCTGCTCAAGCGCGGGATTTCCGCTACTATCGAAGAGCTGCTGCTTTCCGCGGAATACATCCTCGCCGGCGGGAATTACGACGTCATTCTGTGCGAACGCGGCATCCGGACCTTCGAGACCTATACGCGCAATACAATGGATATCTCCGCGATCCCGGTGGTGAAGAAGCTCTCGCACCTGCCTATCATTGCGGATCCTTCGCACGGTACCGGCCGGCGCGACAAGGTGGTCCCCATGGCTCGTGCCGCTGTGGCCGCCGGCGCCGACGGCCTTCTGGTGGAAGTCCATCCCGATCCCGACCGCGCTCTGAGCGACGGCGCACAGTCCCTCCGCCCAGAACAGTTCGTCGAACTCATGCGCCAGTTGCGCATCATCGCCCCAGCCGTAGGAAGGGAAATCTAGAGTGCCTGCCGAGAAACCAGGGCAAGCTAAAGCATGCCCCACCCAGGTGGCCGGTCCTGGTGGGGCATGCTTTAGCTTGCTCTGTCGATGCTCAACTTCCCGCTGCGGAGCTTTCGACTGATGGAGAAAGTCGCCATCGTCGGAACCGGCCTCATCGGCGCCTCCTTCGGGCTGGCGCTGCGCCGCGCCGGCTTCCAGGGTGAAATCCTGGGCGTCAGTTCACAGCCCGCCATTGAGAGCGCCCTGGCGGTCGGCGCCATCGACCGCGGCGCCCCGCTCGCGGAAGCGGTCGCGCCAGCCGGGCTGGTCTTTCTCTCGCAGACCATCGGCCGGATTCTCGATACCATCCGTCACCTGGACCCCTTGCTCCAGCCCGGAACTTTGGTCACCGACGCCGGCAGCACCAAGTGCGAGATTGTCGACCTGGCCCGCCAGAATTTCCGCCGCGCGCAGTTTCTGGGCGGACACCCCATGGCCGGCAAAGAGAAACGCGGAGCCCAAGCCGCCGATGGAGAACTGTTCCGCGGCCGCACATGGGTGCTCACGCCGGATGACCCGGCGGAATTGCAGACGCCCCGCGCGCGCCAGTTCCGCGAATGGCTGCAAGCCATCGGCGCCCGCATCGCCGTGATGGATTGCGATGAGCATGATCGTGTGGTGGCGCTCACCTCGCACTTGCCGCAATTGGCCTCCACGGCGCTGGCTTCCACCGTCTCCGGTTCGGCGCACCTGGAAGTTTCCGGGCCGGGCTTGTTCGATATGACCCGTCTCGCCGCCAGTTCCTATGAATTGTGGCGCGATATTCTGGCCACCAATACCGATCACATCGACCGGTCGCTGGCCCTATATATACAGATGCTGGAGCACATGCGCGAAAATCTTCGTACGCGGCAACTCCAGGAGGAATTTCAACGCGGCGCTGTTGTCGCCGGCCGGCTGCGCGGAGCCATCTGATGCTCTGCGCCAATTTAGGATAAACTACACATGAGGCGCTTAAATGTACCTCGACCATCACCGACGGACCTTTCGTCCGGGGGTGGACCCGCGGCCTACCAGGCGCGGCGGACCTCGCGGTCCTACGCACCAGATGCCGAACTGAAGGAATCAAAAATGGAACAGAAACTCAAGATCGCCGTGTTCATCGATTTTGACAATATCGAAATCGGCGTTAAGTCCACGCTGCACCGCGAATTCGACGTGGAAGCAGTACTTGACGCATTGAAGGAACGCGGCGAAATCGTCACCAAGTTTGCCTACGCAAACTGGGGACGGCAGGAATCCGCCACCCGCGCGCTCTCTGAGCACGCCGTACAGATGGTGCAACGGGATCCCTCACCGCGCGGCGACAAGAATGGCGCCGACATCAACCTGGCTCTCGATGCGCTCGAGATGGCCTTCACTCACGACCATATCAACGCTTACGCCATTGTCAGTGGCGACAGCGATTTCATTGCCCTGGTCAACAAACTCAAGCAGTATGACAAGCGGATTTTCGTAGTGGGCGGCCGTGCTTTCACCAGCACCATCCTGCAGAAGAATTGCCACGAGTTCGTGGCCTACGAATCCATCATCGATGACCCGCGCCCGCGGCAGAGCGGCGGCGGCCATCAGCAGCAGCAACCGCAACAACAACAACCACAGCAGCAGCAGCCGCAGCAGCAGCAGCACTCCGATAGGCCCCCGCAACAGCAGCAGCAATCGCAGCAGCGCCCGCCGCACAAGCGCGTGTCGCTCGATCTGGCGCAGAGCATGCCCCTGGTGGAGCGCGCCCTGGGCGTGCTGGAGCGGCGCGAAGTGCGGCCGCAACTGGGACTTCTCAAATCCACCATGCTGCAGCTGGATTCTACATTCAATGAGAAGGCTTATGGAGCCAGCTCATTCACGGATTTCGTCGAGAAACTGCAGAAGGCCGACTACGTCGAGGTTTCCGGTGGCGAAGGCCGGTATATGATCCGCCTGAAGGGCGGCGCCGCCGCTGAGAAGCCCGGAGCGAAACCCGAAGAGGCCATTCCGCTGCTCCGCGACGTGCTCGAAACCCACCGCCTGGATATCGACAACGGCGCGGTGGCCGACGAACTGGCCGAGTGGGTTCATCAGGATCAGCCCGGCTTCGACTGGCGCCGCTTTGGCTTTCAGGAATTCGGCGAACTGCTGAACTACGCGCAGGACAAGGGCCTGGTTCGCATTCAGGCCGACGAAGAAAAGGGCCTCATCGTTTATCTCGGCGCTGAATTCCATCCGCCCGCCGCCCCGCCCGAACCTGAGCCGGTGGCAGCCATGGAAGAGGAAGAAGAGGATGAACCGCAGCCCCTGGTCCCGGGCCAGCCCACGGCCACCGGCGAAATCCCCATCCCCGCGCCCACGCCCAAACCGCAGCGCCGCCCGCGTGCCCCCCGGAAAACCTCCGGCGGCGAGGATGGCAACAAGAAGCGTCCCAGCCGGTCGCGCAAAAAGCCGGTTTAATTCCAGACTGCCCCACCGCCGCGTTTCTGCCCTGGTGGGGCAGGTTGTTCAACCTGCGTGCCTGGTGGCGCCCCATTCTTCCGGGCTCACGTCCCGGATGTGCCGCGAGAATAGCCAGTAATGGCCTTCCAGGTCTTCCACCCCATACTGCCGCTCACCGTAGACCGTCTCGTGAAGGTCTTCCACAATCCGTGCGCCCGCTGAACGCACTCTCTCGCAGTGGGCATCCACATCTTCGACGAAGATCGTCAGGCTCTGCGTCCGGTTCCCCGCCTCAACCGGGCTGGCGAGCCCCGGCCGTGCGGAATTGAGCATGATCCATGCATCGCCAAGATGCATTTGCGCCCCTTGAACCACTCCGCCGGCTTCGCCATACCGGAAGTGCTCGACGAATCCGAATGTCCTGGTCAGCCAGACCAGCGCGTTGGCAACATCTTCATACGTCACGTGCGGCAGCACGACATCCGTCGGCACCGATCGGTTCTTCAACATACAGAAGTTATATAACACGAACCCTGGCCGCCGGAAGTCGCCCTCCGGGAACAATAGCGCAGCTTCGTTCGATCTACCCCCAGCGCTCGTCACTATCTCGATGCGATGAGAGTTATGGTAGATGTGACTCGCGTGGACTTGAATAGGGCCGGCGGCATTTCCTGCCCGGTGTTCAACAGGTGCGCGCACGGGAAAGGAAAGCATGAAGAGAATTGCCAACAAGACATGGATCGTTTCCATTGTAGTGGCTGGCGTCGTCCTGGCCACTGCAGCCTGGTCGCAAGCTCCAGCGGGCGAGCGCTCCGTCATCATCAATGCCGACGGCACCGTGTCGATCAAGAACGCGGTCCTGCCGCTGCCCGGGCTGATGACCGAGGGCAGTAAGAAGGTCCTGATGCGGACCCAGCCCACCGAAGGCCCGGGAGCTCCCGTGCCTGTGCCGGGCAACATCTCCGATATGGCCGAAGTCCGCCGCGTTTACAACGAAAACCTCAAGCCGGTGGTCGACCACATGAAACAGGTGTTCCCCGTCGACATCGAAGAAACCACCATTGCCGGCATCTCCGCGGCGATCGTTACGCCGAAAGGCGGCGTGCCCGCAAAGAACAAGAACCGGCTCTTTTTGAACGGGCCTGGCGGCGGCTTCCGCACCGGTGTGCGCGGCAACGGCCTGTTGATCAGCATCCCCGTGGCGGCTACGCTCGGCGTCAAAGTGGTCACCATCACTTACCGTCAGGGTCCGGAGTATCAGTTTCCCGCGGCTAGTGAAGATCTGCTGAAGGTTTGGGAGTTTTACACGAAGACGTATAAGCCGCAGAATATCGGCATGGTCGGATGTTCCGCGGGAGGCTCTCTGGTCGCGCAGACTACCGCCATCCTCATCAAGAACGGCAAACCCACGCCCGGCGTGCTGGGCGTTTACTGCTCCGGCCTGGGCAACCAGGGCAACGGCGATTCGCAATTCTTCGCCGCCCTCTCGGTGACGAATGCGCCCGCCGGACAGGCCCAGGGCGGTGGCGCTCCGGTTCCCTCGCTCACGCCTGCTCCCAGCGCTGCCCGAAACTACTATACGGGAGTGGATCAAAACCAGTTCATCGTCACTCCGACCCTCGACGAGAAGCTCCTTGCCAAGTTCCCGCCCACCATCTTCTTCACCGGCACGCGGGACTTCGCCATGAGCGGATCCTTGTTCAGCTACCGGAAATTGATCAAGCTCGGCATCGATTCGCAAATCATGGTCTTTGACGGCCTGTACCACGGATTCATGACCAATCCCGATTTCCCGGAAGCGCAAGAAGGCTATAAGATCGCGGCTGCATTCTACGATAAGCACCTCGGAAAATAGCTCGCCACTAAGCGGTCTGTGTATGCAGACCTTCAAGGATAGGCTCCGGCGATTCGCTCCTCAGCAGCCGCTATTTGCTGTGTGGTATGCTAAATGCGTACCAAAACGAGAATCAGAGAAGACAAGGAGTTTTACCCCTAGAATGGCACTGGCTGTTGAAGCAAAGCGGCAGATTCTATCTACGAATCAGCGCCACAAGACCGACACCGGGTCGCCAGAAGTACAGATTGCACTGTTGAGCCAGCGCATTTCGCTGTTAACAGAGCACTTCAAGACGCATAAGAGCGACCACGGTTCCCGCAAGGGATTGTTGACCCTGGTGGCCAAGCGTCGTCGGCTTCTGACCTATCTGCGCGATTCGGATACCGAGCGCTACAAGTCAATTCTGCTACGGCTGGGCATCCGCCGTTAGTCCATTCGTCGGAAGCTGTGTGTTTCCGATTTCATACCCCCCGGGTCCAAACCGGGCCATGGCGTTGTTGCCTGGCCCCGGAAGGGGACCGCTCGTCCTGTCAACTCCACTCTCATCGGCCGAACGACGACGATTCGTCGCGGGCCAGGAGGATTTAAGGAAATATGCATCACAAAGTTGAAGTAGATCTGGGAGGCCGCATCATTACCCTCGAAACGGGGAAGATGGCCAAACAGGCGAACGGCGCCGTTGTCGTTCGATCCGGAGATTCAGTTGTACTGGTCTCCGCTTGTATGTCCGATCAGCCCAAGCCGAACGCGAATTTTTTTCCGCTCACGGTGGACTATCGCGAATACACTTAC
>Ga0182030_10016818_pt1 | contig 14189 bp, 10 predicted proteins | sample 812S3MmetaG_FD_121299 | JGI IMG/M metagenome (GOLD analysis project Ga0182030, IMG submission 121299) | Permafrost microbial communities from Stordalen Mire, Sweden - 812S3M metaG (Illumina Assembly) | ecosystem: Environmental > Terrestrial > Soil > Wetlands > Permafrost | place: Sweden...
CCCAAATCCTTGTTGAGACCGTGGCGGATGTTGTCGCCGTCGAGGAGAAAGGTGTGCCGGTTCATTCTAAAGAGCTTCTTCTCCACCAGATTGGCGATGGTGGACTTGCCCGCTCCCGAGAGGCCGGTGAACCACAGCACCGCCGGCTTCTGATTCTTGAGACCCGCATGCGCGTCTCGCGACACATCGAGCGCCTGCCAATGCACGTTTTGCGCGCGGCGCAAGGAGAAATGCAGCATACCGGCGCCAACGGTCGCGTTGGTGATCTTATCGATGAGGATGAATCCGCCAAGCGCGCGGCTCTTCGCATAAGGTTCGAACACGATCAGCCGGTCGGTCGATACGGTGGCGACGCCGATCGCATTCAAGTCGAACGTCTTGACCGCGAGATGCTCCAGCGTATTGACGTTGATCTGATACTTGGGCGCGGCCACCGTCGCCGACACGGTCTGCGTGGCCAGCTTGAGCAAGTACGGCCGGCCGGGAAGCATGGCCTCGTCCGACATCCACACGATGGTCGCCTCGAACTGGTCGGCCACCTGCGGCGGCGCGCCGGCAAGCGCGATGACATCGCCGCGCGAACAATCCATCTCGTCGGCGAGGGTCAGCGTCACCGACTGGCCGGCGACCGCACGGTCGAGATCGCCGCCCTGACTGACGATGCGGGCGATCGAGGTTACGCGCCCGGACGGCAGGATGCGCACGGCATCGCCGGGCTTGACGCTGCCCGTGGCAATCAAGCCTGCGAAGCCGCGGAAATCGAGATTCGGACGGTTGACCCACTGCACCGGCATGCAAAACGGCTTGTCCTGGTCGGCGTTGACCTCGAGCGGCACCAATTCGAGGTGCTCGATCAACGACACCCCGGAATACCAAGCCATGTTCTTGGAGCGCGTCGTGATGTTGTCGCCGGCGAGGCCCGATATCGGGATCGACACCACGGCGCCGATGCCGATGCTGGTCGCGAATTCGCCGAAGGAAGCGACGATCTTGCGGAAGGTCTTCTCATCGTATCCCACCAGGTCCATCTTGTTGACGGCGAGCACGATGCTCTTGATTCCCAGAAGGTGCGCAAGAAACGCGTGGCGGCGTGTTTGCGTGAGCACCCCCTTGCGCGCATCGATCAGCAGCACCGCAAGGTCCGCCGTGGAGGCGCCGGTTACCATGTTGCGCGTGTATTGCTCGTGTCCCGGAGTGTCGGCGACGATGAACTTGCGTTTCTCGGTGGAGAAGAAACGGTATGCCACATCGATGGTGATGCCCTGCTCGCGCTCCGCGGCGAGCCCATCCACCAGGAGGGCGAAATCGATGTTCTCGCCCTGCGTGCCGACCCGCTTTGAATCCGCCTCGAGCGCCGCGAGCTGATCCTCGAAGATCATTTTGGAGTCGTACAGCAGCCGGCCGATCAGGGTGGACTTTCCGTCGTCGACCGATCCGCAGGTGATGAAGCGCAGCAGGCTCTTGTGCTGGTGCTGCACGAGGTAGGCTTCGATATCCTCGTCGATGAGCGTCTGCGCCCGATAGGAGGCTTCTGGGGTCGCGGCGGTCATGTCAGAAATATCCTTCCTGCTTCTTTTTTTCCATCGACGCCGCCTGATCGTGATCGATGGCGCGGCCCTGCCGTTCGGAAGTCGTCGTCAGCAACATCTCGCGGATGACCTCGACCAGCGTTGCGGCGGTGCTCTCGACCGCTCCCGTGAGCGGATAGCAGCCCAGAGTGCGAAACCGGATGGAGCGCCGCACCGGTACTTCGCCCGGTTTCAGCGGGAACCGATCGTCGTCCACCATCAAGATGAGCCCGTCGCGAATCACGGTTGGCCGGGGTGCCGCCAGGTACAACGGCACAATGGGTATTTTCTCGAGATGGATGTATTGCCAGATGTCGAGTTCTGTCCAATTCGACAATGGGAACACCCTCAAGCTCTCGCCCTTGGCTTTCCTCGTGTTATACAAATTCCATAGTTCGGGACGCTGCGATTTCGGGTCCCAACGATGATTGGACGAGCGAAAGCTGAAGACACGCTCCTTGGCGCGACTCTTCTCCTCGTCGCGGCGCGCCCCGCCGAACGCGGCGTCGAAACGATATTTGTCGAGCGCCTGCTTGAGTCCCTCGGTCTTCCACATATCGGTGTGCAGGGCCCCGTGATCGAAGGGGTTGATGCCCTTCGCCTTGGCCTCCGGATTCACATGGACCAGCAGCTGCATGCCGCTCTCCTTCGCCGCCCGCTCGCGCATCTCGTACATCGCCTTGAATTTCCAGGTCGTGTCGACGTGCAGCAGCGGAAAGGGCGGCGTTGCGGGAAAGAATGCCTTGCGTGCGAGGTGCAGCATGACCGCGGAGTCCTTCCCCACCGAATAGAGCATCACCGGCCGCTCCGTCTCGGCAACCACCTCCCGCATGATATGCATGCTCTCGGCTTCGAGGCGCTCCAAATGCGTGAGGACTCGCGCGGGAATCACGGTACTCATGCCAGCACCATCCTAAATCCGACGATGGCGAGCATCACGGATATTCCCGAGCGCACCAGCTTCTCGGGGGCATGAGTGCTCAAGAGCGCGCCGAGCAGGATGCCGGGCACGGATCCGATCAACAGGTTCCCCAGCAGCCCGTAGTTGACGTTTCCGAGAATCAAATGCCCGGTGCCGGCGAGTATCGTCAGCGGTATCGCGTGAACGATGTCGGTCCCCACCAGGGAACTTGCGGTCAATCGAATCGGATACAAGTAGAGCAGCATGACCGCCCCGAGGGCGCCCGCTCCGATGGATGTGAAGGTCACCAGAAATCCCAGTATGGCGCCCGCGAGCACCGTGAGCGCCGGTTGTGCGGACTTGAACTCGATCGGTCGTGCTCCCCGCATGCGTACTCCAAAGGCATGAAATCGCTTCCTGAATACCGCCGCGAACGACGACAAGATGAGCGTCGCACCGAGCGTCCTGAACATGAGATGGTTGTGGCTTTGCTGCATGCCGCTCGCGTGCAGCCACCACAGCGTCAATACGGCCGCAGGGAGGCTGCCGCAAAACATTCGGCGCACTATCTGCCAATCAACGGTCCCCTTGCGATCATGGACCCACGCGCCGACGATTTTCGTAATGGCCGCAAACCACAGATCCGTACCCACGGCGGTGCTCGGTGCAATGCCGAAGAGCAGGATCATGATGGGAGTCATCAACGATCCGCCGCCCACACCCGTGAGCCCGACCAGGAGGCCGACGCCGAACCCTGCCACCGTATTGATCCAAGTTAACTGCATTTTTTACTTATTCATTTACTCAGTGAGGCCGAGCCGATGTCGCACGATCACTGCCGTGCGCATCCCATACTCGCTTATCGTGGCCGTGATCGGCAAGGAGTACCACGAAGTAAAATTCGATCAAGTCGTACATTTATGCCAGCTCCGCATCGGCATACGTACATGCAAGTTCGTCATCATCCCACCCCAACATCGCTAGATTGCCTTATGTAAAAGTGCCGCTGCGTCCAGTTCGCGCCTCATCGGGTTCGATGGGTGGGCGTCCCTGCTCGCGGGCGGCGGCATTCCCGGTCCCCGTGGAGCCGCTTTCATCGAGCAGTTTTTCGGCCGCTTCCAGTGCGGCGTATGCCGTTTGGAATGCCGATTCAGCCAGTGCACGCTTCTCGTCTCGCCGGTGAACGACGACGTCCGCGGCAAGCGCTTTTCTGGCTGCCTCGAGCACGGTTTCCGCCCGCTCGGCGGCGATGCATGCAAGCATGACCGTCTCCGCCTCGAGCTCCTTGAGCGATGGCAGTCGGCCGAGCTGCGTTCTGAGAAGATTGAGCTGGTGCCGGCCGGACACGAGAGTGCGCTTGGAACCGGTGACTGCGTGCAGATTTTCCCCATAGAGATCGCGCAGAGAATGCAATCCCACTTTGAGGCCCGCGCGCAGGCTGCGCACTTCGTTGCGCCACCGTATGCGCTGCGCGCGCCGGTTCAGCCACTGCGAGCCCAGGATCAGCAGCAGGCACAGCGGACCAAAACGCTCCCACGAGACCCCTACCATGGCGGAATCCCCGCCGCACAGGCCGGATCGCTCATGGCAGCAGGCTTTCGGTTTTGAGAGGCTCGGCACTCGTCAGCTTGCCGACGGCGCGAACCACCTGTGCACGCGCGACCTGCCAGGACAATTCGGCGTTGATGCGCAGTTGACGCGCCAACGCGGCCGCCGCCTGCGCCGTCAGTACATCGAGGATCGATCCGAGACCGGCTTGATAGCGGCCGAGGGCCACTTCGAGGTTGCGGTCGGATGTCTTCAGGAGATCTGCGGTCTCGGAGAGCTGCGCATTGGCGGACTCCAGCGCGTAGTAGCCGTTCCACACATCGAGTGACACGGTCAAGCCGACCTGGTCGAGGTTGATTTCCGCGGTCTGCAGGGCAGCCTCCGCCTGTCGGACGTCATACTTCACCTTGAATCCGCTGAAGATCGGCACCGTCACCGTGACGCCGATCTCGTTGTAGTTTTGAACCGGCACCTGCGTGGTGTCCGCATAGCTGTGCACGGCGCCGAATGCGATGGAGGGTCGTCCTTCCGCGCGCGCCACGGTGATATTTGCCTCGGCCGCATCACGCTGGGCTTGCGCCGCTTTGAGGTCCGGCCGCTGGTGCGCCGCCTGGGCCATCAGATCCCCCATGCGAGCCGTCAGCGCCGGAATATCGATCGGAACCGGATCGGCTTTCAGCGTGAAGCTCTCCTCGGCCGTCAATCCGAGCGTCACCGCGAGCGTGCCCCGCGCGCCCCTCGCCGCCTGTTCGGCCTGCACGCGCGTCAGCACCGCCTGCTCATAAGCGGTTTCCGCCTGCAGCACATCGCCCAGCGCGCCGAGCCCGCCGCTCGCAAGTGCGCGCGCGATTGCGAGGCTTTTGGCTGTGACCTGCTCGGTCGTTTTCGCCGATGCGAGCAATGCGTCCGCGGCGACCGCGCCGTAATAGTTCTGCACGACCAGCAACATGACCTGCTGTACGGAAAAGCTTGCCGTATACGCCGCCGCATCCAACAAGCTGCGCGCGCTGTCGATGCGGCCGGTCCGGCCGCCGAAGTCGTACAAGGTCCAGGTCAGATTCACCGCCGCATCGGTCGTGTTTTGGGGAGTCGACACAATGTTGCCATTCACGTCGGCGTGCTTGCCGAAGTAGCGGCTCCACTGCCCCGTGCCGGATATCGTCGGCAGCCAGGCGCTCTCGGCGCTGCCGAGTGCCGCGGCTTGTTGATGCGCGGCGGCCCAGGCGGAGCGCGTCTGCGGATTGCGGCACAGTGCGAGATTCGCGGCACCCTCGAAGGTGAGGCCGCCCCCCGGTATCGCGCAATCGTGGCCCAGCGGATCCGTCAACCCGCTGGTGTCGCGTTCGATCCTCCCACCTGTATGAAATGGATCAGGCCAAATGTCGCTGCGTGCGTCGAGGGGAACCATCGCCGCGGCAGTGACGCCCAGAATGAGTTGCGCCCAGACTTTATTCGATGTTGTTAGTGGCACGATTCCCTTCCTCTGTTTCGGGGATGAGAGGGTCTCCCACCCGCATCTTCGCCAATTCGTTGCCGTTATCCGCCGCCAGCCGGTACCAGCGCGTTGCGTCGAGCCGCTCCTCATCGGTGGTCGCCCTCGCGGCGATCAAGTCCGCCAGGGCAAGCTGCGCGGATGCATGGTTGCGCTCTCCCGCCGAACGATAACTTCGCTCGGCGGACGTGCTGTCCGCCGGGACGCCCAAACCACGTTTCAGGCACACGCCGAGGTTATATTCCGCATCCACGTTGCCCTGTTCCGCAGCCCGCCTGAACAGCTCCACCGCCTGGGGAAATCGGGCGTCGTTGTCGGTGTCCGCGAGAATCAGACCGCCGAGCAGCACCATGGCGGCCGTATCTCCCTGATTGCTCGATGCTGTGAGCCAGCGCTCCGCTTCCTGCGCCGAGCGCTCGGTCCCGACGCCGCGCATGTGGAAGTCGCCTACCACGCGCTGCGCGGTGGCATCTCCCCGCTCGGCGCCCTGCAGCCAGAGCTTGTACAACCGGGCCATCTGCTCGGGATGCTCTCCGGCCGCGACACCCATCGCGGTGAGTGCGCGAGTCGCACCGCCATGGCCTTGCATTGCCGCGCGCTCATACCATTGCGAGGCCTCGGCCAGATCGGCTTTCACGCCCTGCCCTGTGGCATACGCATCGCCGAGCCAAGCCTGGGCAAACGCGTTTCCGCCATGAGCGGCGCGATGGAACCAGCGCAGTGCCAGCTGTGCATCGCTCAAGCCATGCCTGCACTCGTGGTACCACAACGCCAGGGTGGACTGGGCCTCGGAATCGCCGTGGGCGGCGCTTTTCGCGAGCAACGTCACCGCGCGTTCCCGGGTGGGCGCGTGCGGATCGCCGCGGTCGAGCATCTGGGCCAGGAGACATGTCGCCTGATCGCTGCCCAACTCCGCAGCTCGCAGCAGCCATTGCGCGGCCAGCTCACCGTTGGACACGACGTGCGGACTATCGGTGAACTGATCGTACAACGCCCATGCGGCCTGCACGCTGCCTGCGCCCGCGGCCTTCTCGAGCAATTCGAGCGCACGGCGCGTGCTCCGGCGGACGCCCAGCCCGCGCAAATGCAGGAACGCGAGGTTGTAGTCACCCTCCGCCAATCCTTGTTCGGCGGCGCGCGCATACCACTCGGCTGCGCGCGCATAATCTTGCGGCACCACCGTGCCGCCGGCGTAAATGATGCCGAGCTGCAGACTCGCAGCCCCGCTTCCCTTCTCCGCGGCGTCCGTGTACGAGGCGATCGCGGATTCGCCGTCGCGCGGATTGCCGAGCCCGTGCAATTGCAAGGTTCCCAGATGATAGAACGCGCTCGCGTCCCCATTGACCGCAGCGCGATTGAACCAGTCCGCCGCCGCCTTGAAATCCTGCGGCAGACCATGTCCTTCGGCATACAACGCGCCCAATCGCTCATAGGCGGCGGTGACCCCTTGATCGGCGGCTCGGGAGATCCACCGGGCGGCCTCCATGGGATCGGCGGGGACGCCTTTGCCCGTGAGGTAGAACTGGCCCAGCAGAAATTGCGCTTCGCCGTCGCCAAGCTCGGCGGCCTGTCGGCACAATACGGCCGCCGTATTCGTGTCGGGCTCCGGACCCGAGTTGAACAGCTGCACCATCGACAGCAACGCCTTCACGTGCCCGCGCGCCGCTGCACGATTCAGCCATGTCTCCGCCTGCGAGGCGCTCGGGGCCAGCGTGCCGTGACCGCGCCGATACAGCTCGCCGAGATGGAACATCGCCGCGGGTTGTCCCGCCTCGGCCGCCGCGCGCAACAGCTCGAGCGCCCGCTGATCGTCGTGGCGAATCCCCTCGCCGTGCAGCAAAAGCAACCCCAGGCAGAGCATTGCGGTCGCGTTATCACGCTTTACGGCTTTCTCGAGCCACTCGAGCGCACGGGGAGCCGCGCTCGGGCCGCCGAAGCTGCCGGAGTAAAGCATTCCCAATCCGTGCTCTCCGGCGGCATTTCCCTGGGCTGCGGCCGCCGAGAGCCACCGCTCGGCCGTTGCCAGATCGAGGGTCGTACCGAGTCCGGTTGCGAATTGATAGCCGAGTCGGGCTTGTGCGCCCGCCTCGCCGCTTTGCGCGGCGAGGCCGTTCCAATGCGCCGCCTTCTGCGGATCGGGGCGAATCGAAAGCCCCTGTGGAAAGAGACGATTGAGCAACGAGCCGGGCTGCTCCGGCGCATCGATCTTCGCCTTGGCCGATGCCGTAGCCGTCTTCGGCGCTTCCAAGCCGACCAAATAAATTTCGCCGAGCCGCGCCTGAGCGGGCAGCGAACCCTGCTCGGCCGCGGCCCCGAACCAGCGCGCCGCCTCGACGAAGCTCTGCACCACGCCCTGCCCGAGCTCGTACATCTGAGCGAGACGCAGTTGTGCTTGCGCATTGCCCGACTCGGCCAACTCGCGGAACATCTTGGCGGCATCGGCCAGGCGGCCGTCCACGAAGGCGCTCTCCGCGCGCTTTACGGTCGGCTCGCGGCCCGTGGAAAACACCTTCGATAGAGCCGAGCGAACCCTCAAGGATTTTCCCTTTTACAAACTACCGTGGGCCACGGCAGGCCCACCGGAATCCCCATCCTCGCCGCTGACGCCGCTGCGCTGCTCCGCCCGCGAAGCGCTACTCGTCCTTGGCGATCATGTCCTTCTTCTTCAGCACCGCACGAAGCCGCACCCAGGCCGGCAGCAGCGAAGCGGCCAGCTTTTTCGCCTCTTCGCCGTCATGCTCTCGGAACCATCCCTCCGCCAAAGTCATTTGTTCCTGCAGCGTCCTGACGGCCAGTTCTCGCCTGAGGGTACCGACGTGCGCGTGGCTCTCGATCCAGGCCGCCACGTCCTTGCGCTCGTCCTCGGTCAGCGCCGCGGCGAGCTCGTCGCTGATTTTGGGATTTGCCTTGGCCATCCGACCGATGATCTCGTTCTTGCCTTTTTTCTTGGCAGCGTCGTACTTGGTACGGATGATCTGCACCACTTGATCACGCTCGCGAAAATGCATTCTGGAAAACTCCTATTGTTAGGTATCGCCTGGCAATATATTGCCGATTTTTTTTAATTCAGTCAAATACACCTCACCTCTATTGCCCGTCGACGTGCGCTCGCCAGCCATCAGGTCATCCTCAATCGCCGTAGTTTTACTCTAATTTTACCTATTATTTCAAACATTTAACATATTCGAACCACGGCAATGACAGCCGCCAAGAACCTATCGAACGGCGCCAGTGGTTGACACGCGAGACAAGTCATGGGCAATATATTGCCGCAAATCTTAAAAGGGAGAGGGGAAAATGCGACTTTTTGATCGTGCTGGATCGCGGTCGCGGTGCATCGAAGCGGGCACGGCTCGCTAGTCGACCATGGCAACAGCGCATACCGACGCCAACATTTCCGGGGCAATGATTCCCCGCCCGACGGGCGAAGACTCCACTTCTCTGCGCGCGCTCGCCGTCATCGCCAGCCGGTTGGGGCTCGACGTGAGCACGGACCAGCTGCGACGACGCTTCGCGCTGCCCCCCGGGGAACCCGATACCGCCACGCTGATCGCGGTGGCGAAGGAAATCGGTCTCGAGGCGCGCGCGCTGCACATGAGTTTTCAGGAGCTGCCCCAGGTCGGCCGCGCCCTGCCGGCGATACTGCGCGCCAAGAACGGCGGCGCTTTGATACTGGAGGAAGCGCGCACCGATCCCGCCAAAGGCACGGTGGCCGTCATTCGCGACCCCAGCGCCACCGACGATGTGGTGCTTGCCATCGACGAGCTGCATCTCGCCGAGGTGTGGGAAGGGGAGGTGATCCTCCTCAAGCGCCGTTATTCCACCGAGAACGAGCAGCAGCTTTTCGACCCGCGCTGGCTGTTCGCACAGTTGATGCGCGAGCGCAAGCTCATGAACGGCATCCTGCTGGCGGCATTCGCCGGCTCGGTGTTCGCGATCGCTCCCTCGTTCGTGATGAGAATCATCGTCGACAAGGTGCTGGTCAACCAATCGCTGGAGACGCTCAATGTCGTGGTCGCGGCGGTTCTGGTGCTGCTGATATTCGAGACGGTGCTGGTGTTTTTCCGCCGATTCTTGACACAGGTTGTAATGACCCGCATCGACGGCCGGATGAATTTATTCGTTCTTGAAAAGCTCCTCAAATTGCCCATGGACTACTTCGAGAACAATCCGACCGGCCGTACGGTCACGCAGCTTCATCACACGCAGAATATCCGCATTTTCCTCGAAGGACGCTTCTTCAACGCGCTCACCGAAATAGTGCCTCTGTTCCTTCTGGTTCCCGTGATGGTGATCATCGAATGGCACATGGCACTCATGGCATTCGTGCTCGGCGGGATAGTCTTCGTGATTGTCCTGGCTTACCTGAAACCGATGCACAACCTGTTCATCAAGGTGGTCAAGTCGGAAAATGCCAAGGGCTCTCATCTCAACGAGACGTTGCACGGCATGAAGACGGTCAAGTCGCTGTCGCTCGAGGGGCGTCGGCGCCGCGAATGGGACCGCCTGGTCGCCGACGTGATCACCGCGCGTCACGAATGGGGCGTCATGGCGAACTATCCCGATACGTTCGCCCTGCCCTTCCACCGATTGATTCAATCCGGGTGCATGGCCCTGGGCGCGTACTTGTATCTGTCGGACATCGGCACCGCCAACGCCGGCTCGATCACTCCGGGCATCTTGATGGCTTTTTACCTGTTGTCCGGGCAGCTTGCCAAGCCGCTCATCAACATCGCGGCGCTGCAGAGAGATCTCGCGGAGGTCCGCGGTTCCATCAACGCCGTGGGAAATGTGGTCAACACGACGGCCGAGGACACCCGGGCCGAAGGCCTGCGTCAAACGGTCAAGGGAGAGGTCACGTTTCAGGACGTGCGGTTTCGCTATTCGTCCGATGCGCCGTACGCCTTGGCCGGGGTTTCGTTCACTGTCCCGCCGGGCACGATGCTCGGCGTCATGGGCCGCAGCGGCTCCGGGAAAACCACGATCACCCGCTTGCTGCAATGCCTGAACACGACCTACGACGGAATGATCAAGATCGACGGGGTCGATCTGCGGGAAATCAACCTGCTTCACCTGCGAACGCACATCGGCGTGGTGCCTCAGGAGAATTTCCTGTTTTCCGGAACGCTGCGCGAGAACATCGCCATGGCAAAACCGGATGCGACCTTTGCGGAGGTCGTGCGGGCCGCCCAGATCAGCGGTGCCGAAGAGTTCATCGAACGGCTCCCGCGCGGCTACGATACTCCCATCCGCGAGGGCGGCAACAATCTCTCCGGCGGGCAGCGCCAGCGGTTGGCGCTCGCGCGCGCGCTCCTCATCGATCCGCCGATACTGATTCTCGACGAGGCCACGAGCGCGCTCGATGCCGAGAGCGAGGCCATCGTCAATGCAAACCTGAAGCGCATGGCCAAGGGACGTACGGTGCTGTCCATCTCGCACCGCTTGTCGATGCTCGTGGAATGCGATTCCATCGTGGTAATGGAGAGAGGCGCCGTCTACGATTTCGGCACCCATGAGGAGTTGCTGAAGCGCTGCGACATCTACAAGCACATGTGGTATCAACAAAACCGCCATATCGACCCGCGCGCCCAGGAAGAGCCGCAGTTGGCGCTGAAGGGGAGCCGATGAGCGGCGAACTCACCAAGGCACGCAGCTTTTTGAGCAACCGGCTCCGCGGCTCCGTGGCGCGGAGCGGTCCGGGTCAAGTCGGCGAGGTGATCGGCGCGTTCGAGTCCGATACGGTGGCGGTCTTCGTCCGCACGGCACCGGTCAGAGAACACATCACGCTGTATGTTTTCTCCGCCTTGCTGGTCACAGCCATCGTGTTCACGGTGTTCGTGAGCCTCGATCGTGTGGTCACCAGCCAGGAGGGCTGGGTCATCCCCAACGCCGGCGCCATCTACCTGTCGCCGTACGACATGGGCGTCGTGAAGGCGCTGCATGTCAAGGTCGGCGATGTGGTGAAGAAGGGCCAATCACTCGCCACCCTGGATCCAATCTTCACGCAGGCCGACCTCGACCAGTTGCGCGAGCACCTGAACAGCGATGTGGCGCAAATCGCACGGGAAAAAAGCGAGCTATCGCACCGGCCATATGTGTACGACCCGCAGGATCGCTTCCAGGCGATCCAGGGAGATCTGTGGAAGCAACGCCAGGGCGAGTTCAAATCCACCGTGGACAACTACCAGGGGCAGATCAAGAGCGTCGAGGCGCAATTGGGCCAGGCCAGGTCGGATGTCGAAAAGTACACCGCGCGCTTCAAGATCGCGAACGATGTCAACAACATTTACGTACCCATGGTCGACAAGGGCTATGCTTCGAGCTTACAGCTCCTGCAGGCGACCGACGCCGCCACCGAGATCAACCGCCTCTTGAACGATGCCATCAACCAGGTCACCCAGTACACCCAATCCGCCGAGGCACTCAAGGCGCAGCTCGCGGCTTACATCAAGACGTGGGATGCAGCCACCTCGACCCAGCTGGTGGCCGACGAGAATGATCTGGAATTGACCCAGGATAATCTCGTGAAAGCTCAGAAGATGCGCGACCTGACCTCCCTCGATGCGCCCGAGGACGGCATCGTGACGCAGATCGGCCAAGTATCGAAGGGTTCCGTGCAGAGTGGCGTCTCCGGGGCCTCCGCCAGTTTGCAGCAGCCTCCGCTCATTACGCTGATGCCGACGAACGCGCCGCTGGATGTGGAACTCGACATCAGCACCCAGGATGTCGGTTTCATCCGCAAGGGCGATCCCGCGACGCTTAAAGTAGACGCCTTCCCCTACATCCGGTTCGGTACGGTCAGGGCCAAGGTCACATCGATCAGCGAGAGCTCATATACCACGGACATCAACGGTACGGCTGAGCAGCCGTTCTTCAAGGTCCGAGTCACCGTGACCGGGTATCAGCTGCGGAATGTGCCGAAGGACTATCGGTTGGTTCCCGGGATGTCGCTCAGCGGCGATATCCTGGTCGGTGAGCGCACCTTGTGGTCGTACATCACCGAGGGCGCCATGCGTACCGCGTTGGAGTCGATGCGTGAGCCCTAGATGAATCCGACCCGCGAAATCCTCTGCCTCGCCCTCACGCTCCTCTTGGCGGGATGCTCCAATCCGTTGAATTACCGGGTATCCAAGTTGACCAAGGACGAGAGCGCAGACTTGCATGCCGTATTGACCGCAGATCAGTCGGCTGAGCTCGATGAGTGGGTTGCACGGCATACCGCGGGCGGCGCGGCGCTCCCCGCCGACGTGACCGTGGACAAGGCGTTGAAGGATCAGGAAGACTGGCTGGCGAGACAGCGGGCCGAAAAGACCAAGGCCGAGCAAATTCAGAAAGGACGGATGGAGGCCTTCGCCGCCAAGCAGCAGCAGCTCGCGAGCCTGGTGTCCATCGCGCTGCTATCCAAGGCCAACAAAGTGCTGCCCGATGACCGCAAGTTCGTTGCCATGGATCTTCAATACGCAAACAAGACGGACAAGGACATCCAAGCGGTCCAAGGCAAGGTGAATCTCGTCAACGTTTATGGCGAAACGATCATTACCTTCGACTGGGCCTATAACCGTCCCATAATCTCCAAGCATACCGTGGTCGAGCACAACGCCGGCATCTTCATAGACGCATCCGTGGATCCCCAGGTGGAACTCTGGGATACGGATTACGATAAATTGAAGTTCACGTTCGAAATCAAGACCATCACGTTCAAGGATGGAACGAGCGTCGGGGAATCTTAGCTCCCTCTGCACTCAGTGGTCGAGCCGGTCCTCGAGATATTTCTCCGCAACCGATCGGTTCTGCACATTATCGAGGGGATCGGCGGGCGCCTGCTTGGTCAACGTCTCCGAATATTTTCCCTCTACCTTGAAGATATCGTTGAGAATCGGTCCGATCAGATGGGGATCGCAGATTTGCGCGTACTCCACCTCGTAATAGTGGGCCGCCTCGCTGCGGCGGCCGCGTATCCGCATGAAGCGCTCTCGGGACATGTCGCGGTACGCAAGATAGCGCTTCTCGTCGAACACGATCGGCGGATTTTGCTGCGCGAGGGACGCGCCAGGTCGAACGGTCCACTGCTTGGTTGCCTTGGCCCTGTCCAGCGACAGGAAGGATTCCATGACGCGGCTGCGCCAAAGATGAAGAATGATGGAATTTCGCGCGAAGACATCCTGCCAAAACGGGTGCTTCTCCCGGTGTTCGTAAAACACCTTGGCGCCCACATAGCTATGCTTTCCCGGCACGCGGCTGGAAACGACATCCCAAAACTTCTGCGGATCCGCTAGCTGAATCTGCTTCGCTTGCTCCGCATCCTCGAAGCAGTCGCTGATGAGCTTGAAATGTTTGCTCGGCCCCGGGTTATTGAAGAATGCCTTCTTGACGATCTCCCCGAAACACAACGCCACCTTGGTCTGGTTTACATAATCGACCAGCTGATTCGAGCCGGACCTGGCGGTTGAGATGATGAGGAATCGCTCTTTCGGCGCTGTCGAGTTCATTCGTTGCTACCTGCGTGTTCTAGCCGCTGGCGAAAACCAGGCACACGAAGCTAGCACATCACCAACAGCGAATTCCATTCCGGTGCGACGTAATCCGTTGGATAAGCGTAAGAACGCGCAAACCGCAAGCCTTAGTCCCTGAACGGATCGGAGACTTCGGCTTTCCAAATGCCGGAGCACAAGCGTGCTGC
>Ga0182030_10016820_pt1 | contig 14188 bp, 10 predicted proteins | sample 812S3MmetaG_FD_121299 | JGI IMG/M metagenome (GOLD analysis project Ga0182030, IMG submission 121299) | Permafrost microbial communities from Stordalen Mire, Sweden - 812S3M metaG (Illumina Assembly) | ecosystem: Environmental > Terrestrial > Soil > Wetlands > Permafrost | place: Sweden...
CCAGGTAGTTCACCTGCACTGGTGCGATCCGCCGCGCAAACAGCCCGGGCCGACCACCCACCGTGTAGCCGTTCAGATCCACCGCAATATCAATCTCCAACTCCCGCAACGCCGAGAGGGCCGAGCTGCCATGCCGATCTGACAGATCCACAAAGCGCTCAAAGGCCGCCCATACACGTTTTGCAAACGGCGCATCTCCGCACGGATAAAGAGACACCCCCAGCACCTCGACCGCGCGCCGATCGTGCTGCTCCAACACCCCCACCAGGAGATGAGACACCGGGTGTTCGCCAAAGTCCGATGACAGGTAGGCGATTCGAATCGGACGCGCCGCCCGGGCTCGCACGTCGCCACGCGCCGGAAACTCGTCTGCAGTCGAAACCGGATAGTGCTCATCAGCAAAAACGCGCGCGCAGCGCCACTGCAGCGCAGCTGATTCGCTGAGCGATAGCAACGCCTGCGGGTGAGTGGCACGTCGCCCTTCCTGGATGCGCACCTCAAGCTCGGCCATCCTGGGCTCCAGTGCTGACCAGCTTACAGTCTGGAGCAACGCATTCAGGTAGGCGCCGCGCGCGTAGTCGCGCTCCGGAGCCACGCGCTGCAACTCCGCCAGCACGCACAGGTTCTCTGAATGTCGCTCGAGTCGCGCCAGCACAGCGGCCTGCCCGACCAGCACTTCGATGCGATCGATTCCACAGCTTGCGGCTCGCGCAAAATCCGCAAGCGACTGCTCGAGGCCTTCCTGTAGATGCAGCAGCGCCGAGGCACGGCCAAAGAGCGCCTTGCCGTCTGCCGGGCGCACCTTCAGGACAGCCTCAAAGCACGCGAGCGCTTCGCGCGCCCGGTCAAGGTCAAGCAAGGCATTGCCAAGATTGCAGCGCGCCATCAGGAAGGTCGGATCCAGCGCGAGTGCGGCCTCGTAGCAGACCACCGCCTCCGGGACCCGAGCGAGATCACGCAAGATGTTGCCGCGGCTATTCAGAGCCTGCACGAAGGCCGGCTTAATCATCAGTGCCGCATCCACATCCGCGAGTGCCTGCTCGCAGCGTCGCAGCGCCCGCAAGGCGTTGCCCCGATTCAACAGCGCAGCGGCGAACTGCGGTCGGATGCCCAGTGCCTGCGTATAACACTCGAGCGCCTCGGCATGGCGCCCGAGATCCTGGAGCGCGTTACCGCGATCGCAGAGGGTGTTCTCATCAGCCGGAAACGCGAGGAGCGCCTGGGTAAAGCAATCCAGCGCCCCAGTAGGCTCGCCATTCTGCAGCAGTTGATTGCCCACGCGACGTAATCGCATTGCACGCTCGCGCGGCGCCTTAGGGTTGTTGCCTGCAACGGCGCTCATCTGCCCCGCGTTCATCAGTGCTCAGCCGGCTCAGCAGCCATTGGCGAAACCCGGAAGCTCTGCGGCACCTGGCCGCGTAACCACAACTGGTGCATGTGCAAATATGCCCTCTCGAGTGCGCCGGTGTAGGCAGCGGTCGCGAACAGTGGCTCGCTGATCCGTTGACGGGCAAGCCGCGCGCGCAGCGCGCTCAGGCGCGCACGGTCCCGGCCTAACTCCCAGGCAAGCTGCGCATACTGCTCAAGATCGGCAACCACCAGCTCTTGCAATCCCACCGCTGTCAGCGCGCTGGCGGCAACATTACTGGCGAAACTGTGGCCAGCACAGGTGATGACCGGTACGCCCGCCCAGAGTGCATCACAGGCCGTCGAGTGCGCATTGTAAGGAAGCGTGTCCAGATACAGATCCGCAAGCGAGTGTCGCGCCAGGTGCTCAGCCATACTAGCCACATGCGGCGCGAACACCAGTCGATGCGCGGATATGCCGCGTTGCGCCGCTTCGCGCAGCAGGTTGTGTCTGACCTCCTCGCCCATATCGCGCAACCACAGCACGCTGTCCTCAAGCCTTGCGAGTAATCCGATCCACACATTGAAAACCGGAGGCGTGATCTTGTAGGGGTTCGTAAATGCACAGCACACCAGCCCTTCCGGCGGCAGTCCCGCTTGCGCGCGGGTCGGAATTTCACCAATCGGCCTGCGATCATCCGTTGGCAGGTAGCAGTGCGGCAAGCGCACGATTCGTTCGCTGTACCAGCGCTCCTGAGATTCTGGGATCACGATCTCATCGGCGATCAAGTAGTCCATGAAGGGCGCGCCGCTGGTGGCCGCGTAGCCCAGATAGCTCACCTGCACGGGCGCGGCGCGTTGCGCGAAAATGCCCAGCCGCTGGCCCTGGGTCAAACCCATCAGGTCTACCGCAACGTCCGTGCCAAGCGCCTGAAGCTGACGCGCAACTTCAAGGTCGCTGAGATCCGCCGCCTCGATAAACTGCCCGCAGGCGGCCCGAACCCGCTGGCCCTGCGCACTCCTATCGGCTGATCGCAGTGAGACACCGATCAGTTCGATCCTGGCTCGATCATGGTGCTCCAGGACACCCGCCAGAAGGTACGCCACCGGGTGCTCCCGGAAATCGCCCGACACGTACGCTACCCGGATTCGATCCGGGCGCTGCCGCGTTGGCCGCCGAGGATTCACCGCTGTCACGGTGCCATACTTGCCGGCAACGTAACTTTGGGCGCACTCGAACTGCAGCTGCGGTGAGTCCGACATCAGCATCGACATGGGATTGATAATGCGCTTGGAGGCGGCACAGGCTGCCCACAGCTGGCGCTTGGTGTCCTCGAAGTCGGTCCAGTTGCAGCAATCCATCCGCACATGGAACAGATTTGTCAGCGCATGCTCCTGGCCCGGAAATTCGCGCAGCAGCACCTCGAGGCACCCTGCCGCCTCTTCGCGTCGCCCAAGCTCGCGCAACGCCGCTGCACGGTTGTATTGTGTGTCAGGTTCGCGCGGCGCAAGGCTCAGCGCACGGTCATAATGTTCGAGCGCTGTTCCTGCCTGGCCGAGTTCGAGCAGCATATTGCCATAGTTGTTGAGCGCAAGGATCGAGTCTGGTGCGAGCTGCAGTGCGTGCTCATAGTCAAGCATCGCCGCCGCCGGCTGCGCGAGGAATCGCCGCGCGTCACCGCTGAGAATCAGCGCGCCGACGTGGGCAGCATTCAGCTGCAACAACCGCTCAAGGCTGGCCACCGCCGCTGCCCCCTGCCCCGCCTCCAACTGAACCTTAGCGAGCCCGAGCAGTGCCTCCTGCTCCTGGGGTGCACGCTGCAGCAGGCTTTGATAGTGCCGCTGTGCCTCCTCGAGCCGGCCCGCACGGTGAAGGGCGGCGGCCAGATTACCTTCGAACTCCGCACTGAGCGCGTGGGCCCGCTCAAGACTCGCCACGGCCTCCGGCCCGCGGTTCAGATCGAGCAGCAGCAGACCGTAGTTGTTAAGCGCGCCAGCATGTTCCGGCCGCAGCTGCACTGCCCGCTCATAGCCCACCAGCGCCTCGCTGTTCCGTCCCAGCGCGCGAAGCGCATTGGCACGGTTGTAGTGAGCCTCGAAATAATCTGGCCTGAGCTGTATGGCACGATCGAGCGAGGCCAGAGCCCGCACTGCATTGCCGCCGCTCAGCAATGCATTGCCGAGGTTGCAGTGGACGACCGGCTGTAACGGCTCGGCCTTGGCTGCCCGTTCGAAGCAGCGAATACCTTCGTCAAGCTCACCGGCCGCAGTGGCGATCAGGCCACGCAGGTTCAACGCACCCGCGTGCCGCGGGCTCGCCTTCAATAACTGGGCGCACAAGGCATCAGCCTGATAGAGGTGCCCCGCGGCATGGAGCCGTACCGCCTGTTGGAACGACTCGGCAACCTGCACAGGCTTGTGCCGCTCGATAGCCGGGCGAATGCTCATGTCTCCGAACCTCTCTACCCCTGCAATGCGATGCCAGAACGCGCAACTTGCGGAGACACCACGCCTAAGTTCAGGGCGGTGCGCTCTCGCGAAGCCTGCCATTGTCGCGTCCGAGTAATGTCAGGTTCGTTACAGCGACGACGCCGGCGTTCACGAAATGGCCTCCGGCATTCCGCTGAGCACCCACGAGGCAACCCACCTTGACACCTGCCCGTCTGTGTAGCGCGTCGCCGCTGCGCCGGGCGCGCGCGAGCAGGCGAGTTTCGGCAGGCTCTCAAGCCCAATGCCATTCAGCCTCCGGGGCCGCGCCCGCTTCGCTAATTCACGTGCGCGCCGGATGCCATAGCTCTACGGAGTTTCTTTAAGTTTATAGCGGCCAGCTGGCTGGCGAGCGGCCGAGACATTTCTAAAATACGGCTGAGGGCACAATTTCACCGCGCTGATGCCGGCGCCGGTTAATCGAAGTGCGATGCCATCACGAATGTCATACAGCTGTCTTTGCATTGGCCAAGAAGCACTCATTCCTCTGCTTACGGTTCGCCGCCGACGTAAATCGCAGAGAAAATATTTTCTGCATCACTTGCGGATTCATGAAACCTTCACCACTCTGTCAACTGCAACGTCTCAAATGGCAGGCCATGACAACAGAGTCTCTCACCACAGATACCGCGGCAGAATCAAATTCGGCCCTCGGCTCATTGGACGGACCACGGCAGTCGACGGGCGCCGGCGCCCAGCGCATTCTGATCATCGAGCGTGACTCAGCCGCCGTTCAGAACCTGTCCGGGAAGCTGCGACAGGCTGGATTTGACGTGTCGACGCTCGAACGCAGCGAAGACGCATTGACCGCCGTCAAGGATGAGCAACCCGACCTCGTGATGCTCGACTGGGACCTACCAGGGGTGCTCGCCGTGAATCTGGTGCGGTATGTGCGGCGTGATCCCTGTTCGCGCACACCGCGGTTGCTGGGGCTTTCGACCTTTTCAGGCGAACAGCAAGTCGTCGCCGGGCTCGAATTTGGCCTCGACGACTACGTGATCAAGCCATTTTCCGAGCGCGAGGTCATGGCCAGGGTACGGGCGCTGTTGCGCCCGCTAAAGGCCGCCCCCGCAAAGTCGGAGTATCTGTCATTCGAGCAGTTGCAGATGGACACCAGCGAGTGGCTGGTCACCGTCAAGGAGCGCAAGGTCCCGTTCCGGGCCATGGAATTTAAGCTGCTGGAATTCCTGATGCGCAATCCCGAGCGGGCCTTTAATCGCGATGTGCTACTCGAGCGCATCTGGGGTCGTAACCGAGCGGTGGATCGCCGGGCGGTCGATGTAACAGTGCAGCGCATCCGCAGCGCCCTTGCCCCTTTTTCCTGCGATAAGTATCTGCAGACAATCCGCGGATTGGGTTACCGGCTCTCAAGCTGCCCGGTCTCGAACTGAACCGACGCTGCCAGCCCGCAGTCCGGCGCGCTGCCCGGATGTCACCAATCTGAAATGAGCGTTGCGCAGAATACCTGCCAGCGAAATCATAACTGCGGCGCTTCGCGCCTTTGGATGCTCCAGTGCCCATCAAAACCTCGTGCCTCCCCCGGCTGGGCACTGCCCTGCTGCTGCTGTGCCTGCCCGCGAGCGTCACCCTGGCGGCCAATCCGCCCGCAAATACCTCCGCCAGCTCTGAGGTAGTTGCCGAAGGCGGCTCAGTCACGTTGAGCAGTGCGGAGGTTCGCGCCCTGGTGGACAGCCTCTCGGCCCCCGAGCGCAGCGCGGTCACCGCCAGCACCGCTTCGCTGGAGCAGGTGGCGCGCTCGGAGATCATGCGGCGCGCGCTGACGGCCGAAGCCAAGTCCAAGAACTTCGATCACAAGCCAGAGACGATCGCGGCGCTGGATCATGCGCGCGACGATGCGCTGGTCCGGCTATGGGTTGCCAGTCAGGCAGCCGTGCCCGACTCTTACCCGAGCGAGCAGGAGATTAAAGACGCTTACGAGACTAACAAGGCAGCACTGGCGGCCCCGACCTCCTACCACGTGGCCCAGATCTACATCAGTGCCGCCGATGGCGCCGATCCGGTAATGCTAGCCGCAGCATTTCGTAAGGCGACCGACCTGGCGGCCCAAATTGGCAAAGTCGATTTCGCCCAGCTAGCCCAGCAGCAGTCTGAGCAGCCCGAGAGCGCTGCCCACGGCGGCGACCTCGGCTACCTCAGCGAGGACAGGTTGCTCGCGCCGATCGCCGCAGTGATGCGCACGCTGAAAGTCGGTGAAGTCGCAGGCCCCGTCAAGACCACGGCCGGGCTGCATTTCCTCAAGCTGCTAGACAAGAAGCCCGGGGCGGTGCCGACGCTCCAGGAGGCCCGGGATCGCGTCGCCTCGGCGTTGCGTGCGCAGCGCGCCAGCGAACTGCAGCAGGCCTATCTCAAGGGGCTCAACACCCGTTTCGCGATTACTGTTAACCAGATTGCGCTGGCCCATATCGAGCAAAGTGCGAAGTGACCCAGACGCCTCCTGTGGATTACTCGCCGAATTTGTAACCGAAGTACTCGACGTCAATGGCGAAGCGCTCGGCGATAATCTGGCGGGTTCGCGGTGTGTAATAGGCAGTGTAGTCACGCGCCCGTTCGGCATTGACATTCAGACGTGGCAGCGGCGTGTTGCCGATACCCAGGCGAGCCGCGACCATCGCCCAGTCGGCGTCGAGACGCTCGTATCTGCCGATGAAATCGAGCAGCAAGTCCCCATGCGGACTGAGGAACCAGTCGAGCTGATAGCGGTGCGGCACAGGGTGGATGCACGTGCAACTGGCCAATTGCATCCATTCGACAAACTGCTCGAAATTCATACGGGACTTTAGCTGCAGGCCCTCCTTGCGCTCGTAAAGCGATACCGCTCGGTCCCAGGGATTACGCACGAAACCAAATTTGAAATACGCACGGAAAGTATCGCTGTTGACCGAATTGAAGACCTGCCAGATGTTCTGGTGCGGCTTGAGCGGGTTGCCCACAATCGATCGAATGCTCGTGGACCCGGTCTTGGGGACCTCGATAAATATGCAGCGGTACTGGTCTGACACCATGATGCTTACCATTCTCAACGGGAGCCGGCGACGGCGCAGCCCGGAGCCCCAGCCGCCGGCGGATCACAGCATGAATTGCGCTCGGGCCAAGCGCAACAGGTACGGTGCAACTTCAGGCACTGGCGCTGCAGCGGAGCTGGCGAGTGACGCGAGCGTATCGCAATTCACACGCAGCGCCAAATTCGGTCGATGCGCGCGATGATATCCGAGACCGGAGATTCGGCGATAGAGCCCCAACTGCGCCAGATGGCCGCGCTCTACAGCAGCGGACAGGTCGAGGCGGCCGGTCGCATCGGGCAACAAATCATTCAACAGTGTCCAGAAAATATTCAGGCGCTGCAGCTGCTGGGAATTATTGCCTTGACAACGCGTCGCGCCGACCGGGCCGCGGAGTTTTTCAGCCGCGCGATACGCCAGGTTCCCGCTACCGCCGAGGCCCATTACCACCTCGGTGCGGCATTCCGCGAACTCAGTCAGCTCGAGGCGGCTGCCGCCAGCTTCGAGCGCGCTATCCTGCTGCGGCCGGATTACGCCGAGGCGCACTTTAGCCGCGGTATCACCTTGCGCGAGCTCGGCCGCCCGCAGGCAGCGCTCGCATGCTTTGATGAGCTTATCCGACTGCGTCCGTGCGATGCGGTTGCTCACAATGCGCGCGCCGCCGTGCTGATCGATCTGCAGCGCAGCCAGCAGGCACTCGAGAGTTGCGATCGCGCGCTGGCATTGGCGCCGCAGTTTGCCAGCGCCTTCGGCAACCGCGCCGCCGCGCTGAAGCAGCTCAAGCGCCCCGAGGAGGCGCTGGCAAGCTCTGAGCAGGCAATTGCACTGCAACCGGATCACCTGGTTGCTCATATAAATCGCGCTGCAGTGCTGCGCGAACAGCAGCGACCCGAAGAGGCACTGGCGGCCTATGAGCGCGCGCTCAGCCTGCACCCGCGAGTTGCGGATCTGTACTGCCACCGGGCCGAGGTGCTACAGGATCTGCGCCGCCCGGACCTCGCCCTCGCCAGCTGCGATCAGGCGCTAGCACTGGAGCCTGGCAGCGCACTGGCCTACCTGAACCGCGGCTCGGCCCTGCACGATCTGGGTCATCTCGATGAAGCGCTGGGGTGCTACGTGCGCGCTCAGCAGCTTAAGCCACAGCTCGATCGGGCCTACGCCAACGCCGCTCTGGTGCATTTGCTGCTGGGCCGGTTCGAATCGGGCTGGCAGCTCTTTGAGCGGCGCAAGAAACCGGGTCCCGGAAGGGGGCGTAGCAGCTGGCCGGCACCGCTCTGGAGCGGTGAACAGTCCCTAGCGGCCAAGACTTTATTCATATACTGGGAGCAGGGCCTGGGCGACAGCGTGCAGTTCTGCCGCTACGCGAAGCTGGCAGCCGACCGCGGGGCACAGGTGATCTTCTCGGTGCAGAACTCGCTGCACCAATTGATGCTGGGATTGGATCAACGGATCCAGTTCACAAGGCAGGACCAGATGCCCGCGAGCATCGATTACCACTGTCCGCTGATGAGCCTGCCGCGTGCCTTTGGCTCCACTCTGAGCGCCATTCCGTCTGAGGTACCGTACCTGCGCGGCGAGCCTGCCCGCGTCGAGTCGTGGCGGCGCAGAATCGGCAGCACGGGATTTAGGATCGGCATCTGCTGGCAGGGCAATCCGCACCGAAGCATCGACGCCGGCCGCTCGTATCCGCTTCGAGAGCTCGCGGGCCTCGCTGCCCTCCCCAGTGTGCGACTGATCAGCCTGCAGAAAGGCCCCGGCAGTAATCAACTGGCCGACCTACCCCGCGGCATGGCGGTCGAGGATCTGGGTGCGGATTTCGATGCGGGTCCGAGCGCATTTCTGGATTGCGCGGCTGTCATGGAGACCCTCGATCTGATCATCACCTGCGATACCTCCGTCGCACACCTGGCGGGCGCGCTCGGACGGCCGACTTGGATTGTGCTGCGGCACACGCCCGACTGGCGCTGGCTACTGGCTCGCGATGATTCCCCGTGGTATCCGAGCGCACGACTATTCCGCCAGTGCCATCGCGGAGACTGGAGTGCAGTATTTGAGGAGATCCAGCGCGAGTTGGAGCAAATGCTGCCCGGCTGAGGCCAGGCATCGCGCACCACGACCTCCGGCTTCCCATCGCGGCAGTTGTGGCGCTGCTACACCTGGTGTTCGATTACTGCAGCGCTGCACCGTCGCTGCAGAGCGCCAAAACGCGGCCGGCCGCTACCCTACTCCGTATCGGGTACCGGTGCGCGCGGACTGACCGCCTCTACCTCGTCCGTCATCGGTGCGGAAGCTGGGGGTGCCGACGCAGCCGGTCGTCGCACACGCGTCGGTGGCCTGGCAGGAATCGGCTTCAGCGCTGGCCGCGACGACTTGGCAGGCTTGCTCGATACTGCCCGCGCTGGACGCATCGGGGCCGACTTGTGAACTTTGGTCGTTGCAGGCTTGCCCGTCAGCGGTTTTGTCGGCCTCGGGCGCGTCGCAGCCACTTTGGATTGCTTGGCTTTGCTGGATTTGCGCTTTGCCGCAACCAGGTCGGCCGTCCGCATGCGCTTGAGCGTCCGCTCGGCCTCGCGCCAGCGCTTTCGCGCCTGCTTGCTGAGCTTGCGGGTCGTCTTAAGCTGCGCCTTAAGAGCGCGCACTAACTCCTTGGCGGCTTTGGCTTCCCGGTGCAGACGTTGCACTTCGAGCTCGCGCGCGCTCAGCCCTTCAACTGTGGCAGGTCCTTTCGACTTTGCCTTCTTCTTCTTGGCCATCCGTATCCCCTGGCGAAACCGGTAGCCATCGTCGAACACTTGGAGACCAAGATCAAGCACTTGGCTCTAATCGAGGGGCCCCAGATCTGCCAGATGGCGAGCCACCACCGCACACGCGTGCGCGCACGCACCCGTTTGCGACCCGCGCTTCAGCAAAAAAGTCTTATAGATCAAGAGCGTAACCGCGGCCCGCGATGCACCCCGTCAGGTCTGCATCAGGAATCGCTTAATCGAAGCGATGAACCGTCAGCTGCGAATCCGATCCTGGTGGTTGACATACCATTCGTAGGTCGTACGGATGCCCGCCTCCAGCACAATCTTCGGCCGCCATCCGAGCTGACACAGCCTCGCGGTATCCAGCAGCTTGCGGGGCGTGCCATCCGGCTGTGAGGTGTCAAACTGCAGGCGCCCTTGAAAGCCCACTACCCGGGCTATCAGCTCGGCCAGTTCCCTGATGCTCACATCCTCTCCCCAGCCGACATTGACCAGCGCTTCCTGATTGTAGTGCTCCATCAGGAATACGCAGGCGTCCGCCAGGTCATCAACATGCAGAAATTCGCGGCGCGGCGCGCCACTACCCCACACCTCGACGGACTCGGCCTGCTTCTGCCGGGCCTCATGGCACTTGCGCAACAGCGCCGGCAGCACGTGGGCGTCAGCCAGATTGAAGTTGTCGCCGGGACCGTAAAGGTTCGTGGGCATCAGCGCGATGGCATTGAATCCGTATTGGCGCCGGTAGGCCCAGCACAGTTCCAATCCTGCGATCTTGGCGATGGCATAAGCTTCATTGGTCGGTTCCAGCGGTCCCGTTAGCAGGCAATCCTCGCGCATCGGTTGCGGCGCGTGCTTGGGGTAGATGCAACTTGAACCTAGAAACAGAAGCTTGCGCACGCCATGGCGATGCGCGGCATCGATCACATGGGTCTGTAGCAGTAGGTTCTCACGCAGGAAATCGACCGGCCGACGACTGTTGGCACCAATCCCACCGACCTTAGCTGCCGCGAGGAATACGTACTCTGGCCGGGTGGCGGCGAAGAAGCCTTCCACTGCGCTTGCATCCGTCAGTTCCAGCTTCGCCCGATCGGCCAAGAGCAGGTTTGCATACCCCTGCTGTTGCAGGCGGCGGACAATCGCCGCGCCCACCAGGCCCCTGTGCCCGGCAACGTAGATGCGACTGGTCGTTTCCGGACGCATGTTACTCACGATTCTGATAGATGCGGTAGCCTTCTCGGGCCACTAGCGCGTCACGCCGCGCGATTGCCAGGTCGGCTTCGACCATCTCGCGCACCAGCGTCTCAAAGCTGGTCTCGCTCTTCCAGCCCAATTGCCGCCGCGCTTTAGAGGCATCCCCCAGCAGCGATTCGACTTCGGTGGGACGAAAGTAGCGCGGGTCAATCCTGACAATGATACGGCCAGTGTTAGAGTCAACGCCTTGCTCATCGAGACCCTCGCCGCGCCAAACGATCGCCATGCCGAGCTCCGCGCCGGCGCGCACGATGAGGTCGCGCACCGAATGCTGCACACCACTGGCAATGACATAGTCCTCGGGCACCGTCTGCTGCAACATCAGCCATTGGGCCTGCACATAGTCGCGTGCGTGCCCCCAATCACGTCGCGCATCGAGATTTCCGACATGCAGGCAGCTCTCTAGCCCCTCGTGAATGCGAGTCAAGCCCCGTGTGATCTTGCGTGTGACGAAGGTTTCACCACGGATCGGTGACTCGTGGTTGAAAAGGATGCCGTTGCAGGCAAACAGCCCATAGGCTTCCCGGTAGTTGACCGTTATCCAGTAGGCATAGACCTTCGCAGCGCCGTAAGGCGAGCGCGGGTAGAAAGGCGTGGTTTCACGCTGGGGGACTTCCTGCACTTTCCCGAACATTTCCGAAGTCGAGGCCTGATAAAAGCGCGTATGTTGGGATAGACCCAAGATGCGTATGGCCTCGAGGAGCCTGAGCGTACCGATGCCATCGGCGTTCGCCGTGTATTCCGGGGTTTCGAACGATACGCCGACGTGGCTCTGCGCCGCGAGGTTATAAAGCTCATCGGGCTGGACCTGCTGGACGATCCGTATCAAGTTTGTGGCATCGGTCAGATCACCGTAATGCAGCCGCAGGCGTACGTCGCGCTGGTGCGGATCCTGGTAGAGGTGATCAATGCGCTCGGTGTTGAATGAGGAAGCACGACGCTTGATGCCGTGCACTTCGTAGCCCTTGGCCAACAGAAGCTCGGCCAGATAGGCCCCATCCTGTCCTGTAATTCCGGTTATAAGCGCCTTTTTTGCCATCGGCTTCTGCATCCATAGTGTTAGGGAAGGGTCGTCCCAGCCAGTAGCGGGAGGCCCAAAAATCCGCGGGACACAGTTTAAGTCATCGGTCCGAGCCCGTGGGGCGCGGATTCTCGGTTACCCGGCGTACGTCTTGGATTGCCAGTCCAACTGGCCAATCTTCACGGTATGCGCCCCGTGATGGCGTAAAGCGGCGCCAGCTAACTTGGCTAAATCAGGCCGCCGCCTGAGAATCGCTGCGCACCCTCGGTAGAGCGAGACGTGCCAGCGCAAGGCACATGAAGCCAGATAACAGCAATCCTAGGCCCGCGGGCAGCGGCACCGGAGTAAATTCCACGGTCCCGGTATAGCCTGCGGCAGTCAGAGCCTCGCCTCGAACCTGTAGGTAATAGTCGGTATCAGCGTTCAGTGCGGTCGTGTTCAGGGTGGCCTGGTAAATACTGAGCGAGCCCTGGGTAGTGTCGGTGAAACTCTGCCAGCCATCGACCACGGTCACGACGCCCGAGCCAATCAGATTCGCCGCCGTCGGCGAGGCCGGTGCCGAAACGATTCTTGCTTCCAGGTTCTGCAGACCGGTGACATTGCCTACGGAGAACGACAACACCGCGCCCTGCACGTTGGGACCACTCGAAGGCGTCAGAAACTCATAGTTGTCTTGAAAGTTCCAGTCCAGAAACGGGCTGGCACTTGTGCAGTTTGGCGAGGCCGGGCAGTTGGTCGAGTAAGCCGACACACCGAAGTCTGACAGCGTGCTCAGAGCACCGCTCTGATTGAACGTGTCGGCAATCGTGTAGGTGCTCGGAGCTGCGGTGACCGAAGTGATGGCGCCGGGGCTGGCGCCTTCCTCATAGGATTCGGGGCACTGCGCGCTCGAGGTGCTGGTACAGCCGCCCGGTGAATTAAGGACAGTGCTCGAGAGCGACAAGCTCTGGGCAGAGAGCGGTGTGGCCACCAGACCCGCAAGCGCAATCAGGAGCGGGACCGCTAGAGTTCTGAGTTTCATCCTATGAAGCTCCCTGATCCGCGAGATATTAAAAATTTATCCTGCCCAGGCCCGTCGACCCACGCCCAAGCGGTTGAAACATAGCGCGCGCATGTGTCATGCCAATACCACTTTAATGACAGTTTGGGCTCACGCGAGCCTGATCGGCCGTGGGGGTCTGTCCGTATCGGCGCGGGATCGCTCCGCCAAGCGCGGCAAAGCTCGACTTCGGAGCCGCCACACAGCATCATTTGCCGCATTGCTGCCTAATAAATAGCCCGCTATGCCGCCAACAGCGCTACAAGCCATCGTCGAGTCCGCGTTCGAAAATCGGTCGCGACTCACCGCCGCCAGTACTCCGGCGGATGTCCGAGCGGCCATCGACTCTACAATTGCAGCGCTGGACAGCGGTGAGCTGCGGATCGCCGAGCCAACTGGCTCCGGATGGATCGTCCACGAGTGGCTCAAGAAGGCGGTGCTGCTCTACTTTCGCACCCACGACAATGAGGTGCAGGAGGCCGGCTACACCCGCTTCTATGACAAAGTGCCGCTCAAATATGCTGGCATGGACGCAGCTACTTTAGCTGCCAGTGGCGTACGGGTGGTGCCAAGTGCGATCGTGCGACGCGGCGCGTACATCGGACCGGGTGCAGTGCTGATGCCCTCCTATGTGAACATTGGGGCCTATGTGGGTTCGGGCACCATGGTCGACACCTGGGCGACCGTGGGCTCGTGCGCCCAGATCGGCAAGAACGTCCACCTCTCAGGTGGTGTGGGCATTGGCGGTGTGCTCGAGCCGCTCCAGGCGAGCCCCACGATCATCGAGGACAATTGCTTCATCGGCGCGCGCTCTGAGGTCGTCGAAGGCGTCATTGTCGGTGAAGGGTCGGTGATCTCGATGGGCGTGTTCCTCGGTCAGAGCACCCGCATCTATGACCGCACCACCGGCCATATCACACAGGGACGGGTGCCAGCCGGTTCGGTCGTGGTCTCAGGGAACCTGCCTTCGAAGGACGGCTCGCATAGTCTCTACTGCGCGGTAATCGTCAAGCACGTCGACGCGCAAACGCGCGCCAAGACCTCGATCAACGAATTGCTGCGCGCCGACTAAGACCACCGCAGCGGGACGGATCAGCCGTAGCGACCCGTGATGTAATCCTCGGTCGCTTTCTTGGCCGGATTCGTGAAGATCTTGCTGGTCTCATCGAACTCGACGATTTCACCCAGGTACATGAACGCCGTGTAATCGGACACCCGCGCGGCCTGCTGCATGTTGTGCGTCACGATCAGTACCGTAACCTGCTGCCGGAGCTCG
>Ga0182030_10016821_pt1 | contig 14188 bp, 8 predicted proteins | sample 812S3MmetaG_FD_121299 | JGI IMG/M metagenome (GOLD analysis project Ga0182030, IMG submission 121299) | Permafrost microbial communities from Stordalen Mire, Sweden - 812S3M metaG (Illumina Assembly) | ecosystem: Environmental > Terrestrial > Soil > Wetlands > Permafrost | place: Sweden...
ATCCCTCCGGCCTCGGTGCAGGTGAACTTCAACATCAAGGAAGGCCCGACCGTGAAGGTGGGCCAAATCCGGTTCACCGGCAACCCGCACATCGGCAGCCTTGAGCTGCGCCGGTCGATGAAGAACCTGAAGCCGATCGGAATTCCCTACTCGGTGGTTTTCGAGAATCTGTTTTCGCAGACCTTCGACGCCTCCAAGCTGGAAGAGGACACGGAGCGGGTGCGCCAGGCCTATCGCGACAAGGGCTACTATAACGCCGCTGTCGAAGAGCCCAAGACGCAGATTCGCGACGAGGGCGGGCTGAACATGTTCACCTTCCGCCCCAACAAGGGCAAGCGCATCGATATTCTGATGCCCATCGAAGAGGGCGCGCGTTACCGCCTGGGCTCGATTACTTTCACTGGCAACAAGGCGGCGCCCAACACCCGGGCCCTGCGTTCCACCTTTGCCGTCAAGGACGGCGAGTGGTTCAACGCCACCATGATGGGCAAAGGCCTGGAGAATCTGAAGAAGGCGTATGGGCAGATGGGCTACATCAACTTCGGCGCCATTCCCAAAGCCACCTTCGATGAACAGAAGAAGACCGTCAACCTGGACATCGACATCGACGAGGGCAAGCCATTCTATGTCTCGCGCATCGAGTTCCAGGGCAACACCATCACCCGCGACAAGGTCATCCGCCGCGAACTGATGCTGGAGGAAGGGCAGGTCTACAACTCGCAGTTGTGGGAGTACAGCCTGCTGCGCCTCAACCAGCTGGAGTACTTTGATCCGCTCAAGGTGGATCAGGACTCCGAAGCCCACCAGGACGCGGAGGCCGGCACCGTCGACCTGCTGCTGAAGGTGAAGGAAAAGGGCAAGAACTCGATCGGCCTGAACGGCGGCATCAGCGGCCTGAACGGCGCTTTCATGGGCCTCAACTACCAGACCAACAACTTCCTCGGCCTGGGTGAAACTCTGAGCCTGCAGGGCAACCTGGGCAACGTGAGCCGGCAGTTCACCTTCGGATTCTCGCAGCCCTATGTGCACAACCGCCCCCTCAATGTGGGCTTCCAGATCTTCAACACCAAGCAGGATTACAACGCGGGCAAGGCCTACCCAGGCAGCGCCAGCGCCAGCGTGAACCTGACTTCGGCGCAGCAGTCCCTGACGCAGAATTACAATCAGGCTTCCACCGGCATGAACTTCTCGCTCAGCTATCCGCTCAAGCGTCATGCCTTCCAGCGCATCGGCTTTACCTATTCGCTGGCCAAGTCGTCGATTACCGCCTTCAGCACGGCTTCGCAGACATTTTTCCAGACCATCAGCTTCCGGTCCGGAATTCAGGGGTCGAATGCGCTGGCCGGCATCGTCACCAGTTCGACTTCGTTCACTTACACCTACAACACCATCAACAATCCGATGCGTCCGCGCACCGGCAAGGAATACACGGCGGCGTTCCAGTTTGCGGGCCTCTACGGCAACGTACGGTACTTCTCCCCGCTGGTGGCCTACAAGCAATTCAGGCCGATGCACTACCTAACCCCTTCGGCCAACGGCCGGAACGTACTGGGCCTGCGCGCGCAGTTGGGCTATGTGCAGGGCTTCGGCGGCGACGTGGCTCCTCCCAACAACCGCTTCTACTCCGGCGGCGAGGGTGAAATACGGGGCTTCGACGTTCGCGGCGCCACGCCGTATGGCTACGTGCCTAACCGGGTCAATCTCCAGCTGATGAATCCGGACGGAAGCTGCGTCCCGCGGGATCCGAACAATCCCCAGTTGGGCCAGTGCATCCAGGTCCCCATTCCGGTGTATGGCATTGCATCCATCGGTGGCGACACCAGCTTGACCACCAACGCGGAGTATCGCATTCCGATTGCCGGTCCGGTGACCTTGTCGTTCTTCGACGATTTTGGAATCGACACGGTCCTCAACAAGGGACAGTTGAAGCAGAGTCCGGAGGGTTTTGCCTCGCTGACCGCTCCGCTCTACGGCTGCCCGGTGTACAACAACGGTTCGTGCCAGGGCGGCATTCCGGGCACGGAAGTCAATTTCCAGAGGGACATCCGGCCCATCGCCGGCACCAACTTTGTGCCGCGCATGTCGACGGGCGCCGAGATTTCGGTGATTATGCCGGTCATCAACGCCCCCTTCCGGCTCTACTACGCCTACAACCCGTTGCGGCTGTATGAGCGGCCCTACTGCAACAGCATTCTCACCGGTGGCAAGGTGGAGAGCTGCTCGGCAGAGCTGATTACCCGCGACCTGTTCCCGGTGGGTGGTGCGGGCGACTATACTTATCAGGAGGCGATCCAGGCTTACGGAGCGCGCAACCTCTTCCGGGAACCGCGCAAGACCTTCCGGTTGACTGTCTCCACGACCTTCTGATTCCTGCATTTATTTTCAGGATCTGACCAAAGGGCCGCTCGCAATATGCGGCCCTTTCCTTTCGACCGGGAACCCATCGGCAAGATTTGCAGCCGATCGGCCCGTATTTCAGCCTGTTTCAATGAACAGAGACGCATTTCGCGCCGCGGTACGTCCAAGAAGATAGACACCCAAGGAGTTCTCCATTCACATGAAGCGCACCATTGCAATCGTATTTACGCTGGCCTCGGGCCTGGTCCTGAGCGCTGCCGCCCAAACCCCAGCCACTTCCGCCGCGGCTCCCGCCGCCCCGGCCAAGATCGCAGTGATTGCCTTCCAGGCGGCGGTGAGCCAGACCAATGAGTTCCAGCGCAACTTCGCCGACTTGCAGAAGAAGTACGACCCCAAGCGGCGGGATATGAAAGCCCTCAGCGACGAGATCAATGAGCAGGAAAAGCAGCTCCAGGCGCAGGCAGACAAGCTGAGCCAGTCCGAAGGCGCCAGCCGCACCAAGTCCATCGACGAGAAGAAAAAGCAGTTGAAGCGCTCTCTCGATGACGCCCAGGCCGACTTCCAGAAGGAGATGCAGGACCTGTTCGGCGGCGTGGCCAACAAGGTCGGCGAAGTGATGGATTCCTATGCGCGCCAGCAGGGATACACCCTGGTTGTCGACCGGTCAACAAGCGAGCAGCAGGCACCGCTGGTGCTCTTCGCAAGCGACGCCTCCGACATTACCAAGGCGGTGATCGATGCCTACAACGTGAAGTCAGGCATACCGGCGCCGGCGCCTCAGCCTGCCGCTGCCGCACCCAAGCCTGCCGCGCACTAACCCATTCCCTTCTCTCCTCCCGACAAAGACTCCGCCCAGCGGGGTCTTTGTACCTTGAGAGGCTTCTTGCGGTGTGGTGTGCGCCCATCGAATCGGGCTGATTTAACGCTTTGCTGGTTTGACGCTCCCACCCTGCCCTCCTATAATTCTCATAGTTCCTGCTGACGTCTCCATTCGCGTCTTTTCCTGCCTTTGCGCCTTCCGGTGCAGAGCCTCCCAAGAAGGACCGTGAGGTTTCTCAGGAGGCACAGGTTCGTTTTGCGCTGAAACGCGAACAGCCACACAGGAATTCCGAAGGAGTTTTCGACTCGAATGAAGCGCTCTTTTGCACTTATCGCTACGCTGGCCTTGGGCTTGGTCCTGAGCGCCGCTGCACAAACCCCGGCTGCTCCCGCCGCAGCGCCCGCCGGACCGGCAAAGATTGCCGTCATCGCCTTCCAGGTGGCCGTGGCCCAAACCAACGAAGGCCAGCGCAACTTCGCCGACCTGCAGAAAAAGTACGACCCCAAGCGCCAGCAGTTGAAGGGTCTGAGCGATGAGGTCGACAACCTGAAGAAACAGCTTCAGGCCCAGGGCGACAAGCTGAGCGACGCCGAACGCGCCACTCGCGCCAAGACCATCGACGAGAAGGATAAGCAGCTCCAGCGTCAGGCCGAGGATGCCCAGAACGACTTCCAGGGCGAGATGCAGGAACTCTACAACGGCCTGGCGTCGAAGGTATACGACGTGCTGGCCAGCTATGCGCAGCAGCAGGGCTTTACCCTGGTGCTGGACGTGGCCCAGCAGCAGAACCCGGTGCTCTATGCGAGTGAATCGAGCAATATCACCAAGCAGATCATCGATGCCTACAACGTGAAGTCGGGCGTTCCCGCTCCTCCGGCAGGCACCGCGGCTCCGGCAGCACCCAAGCCGGCTCCCAAGGCTCCCGCCGCCCACTAAGGACGCGGTCGATTCAACGTTGGCGAGGGTTCCGCACCGCGGAGCCCTCGGTTTCGTTTGAGCTGCATGTACGGGAACAAAGCAGTCCACTCTACCAAGAGTGAAAAGGCTTCTGGTTTCAGGCCGCCCTGTGGATAATTCTGTGGATAACTTTAAAGAATTCGTTGGTAATATTACCTTTTCCTGTCTTGCTAAAACTTGTGGCTTTCTGGTACAAAGAACAACTCCTTATTTATCAATCGATAAATAGCGCTAAATTTGCCCCTTCGCGGAACTGAACGAAGCGGGGACCAATTGCCTGCTTACGAGGGTTATCCACAGATGCGGATGAATGTAATGTGACTGGGTCGTGCGCGGCTTGCCAGGAGGCCGCTATTTCTGCGCTTCTTCGCCGATCCGGAGTACGGCCAGGAAGGCTTCCTGAGGGATATCGACCTTGCCGATGCGCTTCATGCGCTTCTTGCCTTCCTTCTGCTTCTCCAGCAGCTTGCGCTTGCGGCTGATGTCGCCGCCGTAGCACTTGGCCAGTACATTCTTGCGCAGGGGGCTCACCGTTTCGCGAGCCACGATCTTGGCGCCGATGGCGGCCTGGATGGCGACCTCGAACTGCTGGCGGGGGATCAGCTCCCGCATCTTCGAGACCAGCGCCCGGCCGCGCTCGTAAGCCAGGTCCTTGTGGACCACGATGGAGAGGGCGTCGACGGGCTCGCCGGAGACCAGGATGTCCATCTTGACCATGGGCGACTCCCACTCGCCCGCCAGTTGGTAGTCCAGCGAGGCATAGCCGCGGGAGACCGACTTCAGGCGGTCGTAGAAGTCCAGCACAATCTCATTCAGCGGCAGCTCGTAGGTGAGCAGGACGCGCGTGGGCGTGATGTACTCAAAGTTCAGTTGCTTGCCGCGCTTCTCTTCAGTCAGTTTGAGGATGCCGCCGACATATTCCTCGTTGGTCAGGATCTTGGCGGTAATGACCGGCTCGTAAATGGCGTCGATGTTGGTGGGGTCGGGCCAGCGCGAGGGATTGTCTACCTCCAGCACGGTGCCGTCGGTAAGCGCGATGTGGTAACGCACGCCGGGGGCGGTGGTGATCAGGTCAAGCTGGTACTCGCGCTCCAGCCGCTCCTGGATGATCTCCATGTGCAACAGTCCCAGGAAACCGCAGCGGAAGCCGAAGCCGAGGGCCACCGAGCTCTCCGGCTCGAAGAAGAACGAAGCGTCGTTGAGGCGGAGTTTTTCGAGGGCGTCCCTCAGCAGCGCGTGCTCGTGGGAGTCCACGGTATAGAGGCCGGCAAAAACCATCGGCTTGATGTCTTCAAAGCCGGGCAACTGCGCGGCGGCAGGTCGCGTGTCGTCGGTGACGGTGTCCCCGATCTTGGTATCGCCGACGGTCTTGATGGTGGCGGCAAAGAACCCTACTTCGCCGGCGCGCAGTTCGGCAATCTCGACGGGCTTGGGGCAAAGCACGCCCATGGATTCCACTTCAAAGGTTTTGCCGTTGGACATGAAACGGATGCGCTGGCCCTTGCTCAGCACGCCCTGCATCACGCGCACCAGGACGATGACGCCGCGATAGGGGTCGAACCACGAGTCGAAGATAAGGGCCTGTAGCGGGGCCTCAGGGTTGCCTGTAGGCGGCGGCAGGCGGTGCACGATGGCTTCCAGTACCTCGGCCACGCCCACGCCCGTCTTGGCGCTCACCGGGATGGCGTCGGTGGCGTCCAGGCCAACGGCTTTCTCGATCGCTTCCTGGGTGCGGACAATGTCGGCGGAGGGCAGATCGATCTTGTTGATGACGGGAATGATTTCGAGACCGTGGTTGATGGCCAGGTATGCGTTGGCCAGGGTCTGCGCTTCCACGCCTTGCGTGGCGTCCACCACCAGCAGCGCGCCCTCGCAGGAGGCCAGGGAGCGCGAGACCTCGTAGCTGAAGTCCACGTGGCCCGGGGTGTCGATCAGGTTGAGCTGATAAGTATTGCCGTCGTGGGCCTTGTACATCATGCGTACGGCGTGGGCCTTGATGGTGATGCCGCGCTCGCGCTCCAGGTCCATGTCGTCCAGAATCTGAGCCTGCATCTCGCGGCCGGTCACTGAGCCGGTGAATTCCAGCAGACGGTCGCTGAGCGTCGACTTCCCGTGGTCGATGTGGGCAATAATGGCGAAATTTCTGAGGAAGCGAGGGTCCATGGGAGGCCTGACGGGAAGGCATTGTGCGGCGTGTCGCGCGCGCAGCCTCCATGGCATAGCTTATCATCGGCATAGTGCCCCTTGCGGCCTCAAGGCAACCGGCAACTGCATACCTCATGAGCAATTTCTGGATTCAGTACCGAGTTCCCTGCTGCGCGTTGCTGGCCCTTTCCATCGCCGGCTGCACTCCCTCCGCCCCCAACCCCCAGGCGGGTGAGCAGCCGCAGGCCACTGCCCCGGCCCTGGCGCCTGCCGCGCCGGCCGCGCCGGCGCCTGACTCGAGCCAGCAGCTCACGGCGGAGCAGCGTCGCGTGCGCGCGCTGATTCAGCAGGTGGACCAGGCTTACGCCCTCGGCGAAGCCGACTATCGCAAGGGAAAACTTCCTGAAGCCAAGATCGAGTTCGATCGCTCCGTGGATCTGATGCTCATGAGCGGCATTCCCATCAAGAGCGACCCGCAGTTGCAGGATGAGTTCGACCGCATTGTGGATGCGGTGAACGCGCTGGAGATGGAAGCTCTGAAACAGGGCAACGGATTTGTGCCCAAGGAAGAGCCCACGCCGGCCGATGTGGCCAGCGACATAACCTTTGAAGTGGACCCGAATTTTGTGGCCAAGGCCAAGGCCGACCTGGCCACCACCAAGTCCGATCTACCCCTGATGGTCAACGACTATGTAGCCGCCTACATCAACTTCTTCGCCAATACGCAGAAGGGCCACAACACCCTGCTCCACTCGTTCCAGCGCGGCGGCCGCTACCGGGCCATGATTCAGCGCGTCATGGCAGAAGAAGGCGTGCCGCAGGATTTGATCTACCTGGCAGTGGCGGAGTCGGGCTTCAACCCCAGGGCTATCGGACCTAAAACCAGGTCCGGCGGAAGAGCCGGTGGAATGTGGCAGTTTATGCCGCAGGGCAACTACGGGCTGGTTCGCAATTCGTATGTGGATGAGCGCTTCGATCCGGAAAAATCCACCCGCGCCTACGCTCGCTACATGAAATATATCTACGGCCAGTTGGGCGACTGGTACCTCTCAATGGCAGGCTACGACTGGGGTTCGGGCAATATACAGCGCGCAGTGCAGAAGACCGGCTACGCGGATTTCTGGGAGCTGTACAAGCGCAACAATCTTCCTCCCGAAACCAAAAACTACGTGCCGGAAATTCTGGCCGCGATCATCATCGCCAATCACCCCACGCAGTATGGGTTCGACGACATCACGCTCGATCCTCCGGTGCTGACCGACACGGTGACCATCAATTACCAGGTGGATCTGCGCCTGGTGTCAGACATTGTGGGCGCGCCGATGGATGAGATGGTGGCCCTCAACCCCAGCCTGTTGCGCTCCGTTACGCCCACCGATGGACCGTTCGATCTGCATCTTCCTGCCGGTACCGCGACCTTGTTTGAGCAGCGCATCGCGGCGATTCCGGAGAGCAAGCGCAACGGATGGCGCTATCACCGCATGGCCGCGGGAGACACCATGGCCTCGGTGGCGCACGAGTATCACGTGAACGCAACCGACCTCGCAGCAGCCAATCAACTGCGCGAAGCGGACGACATCAAGGGAGTCGAAGCACTGGTGATTCCGCAGTCTCCCGCTGCCGCGACCTCGGCGCACACCATCCTCTACACCGCGCACAAGGGCGACACGCTGGTCACCATCGCGGATCGCTTCGGCGTATCGCTGGATCAGTTGCGGCGCTGGAACAAGATGACCGGCATCAAGGTTGTGGCCGGCCGCCGTCTGCATGTGGCCGAGGCTGCGAGTGTGCCCACGGTTACACCACGCGGCCATCGCCGCGCCGCCGCGCAAGCCAGTGCCCAGAGCGCGGAAGCCGCGCCAACAAAGGGGAACGAGCCCAGGCGCAAGTCTCGCTCCGGCGTCAGGAAGGGCGGCGCAGTGACTGAGAAAAAGGGAACTGCGAAGAGTTCCGAGCCCGCGGCCAACGCAAAGAAGAGAGTTGCCTCCGATGCAAAAAAGCCGAGCGGCGACAAGCTTCCCGCGCATGCAAAGTCCCACAAGCGTAAACAAAAATAGACGCGCATCTCATTAACCACTTGTCATTTGATGGCATTTGCGTGCAAGCTATTGCTACAATAGCTTCCGCGCGCGGAACGCAATTGTCCGCCGCGTGAAGTGAAACGCGAACAAGTGCAGCGGCAAGCCGCTGGAGGCAATGGGATGGATGAAGTGTTCCGGATGTACGCGATGAGCGACGGCGAACCAAACACTGAGCCGGAAGAGCTGGACCCCGACCACGACAACGACGACTTTGAAGAGGATGAAGAAGTTGAAACCTCCAGTGTGATGACCTCCTCGGATGACGATGAGGGAGTAGCTGAAGAGGCGGTATTTGTTATCGTGGATGAGCCCGCATCGAAACCGGCGGTGAAGAAAGCAGCAAAAAAGAAGTCCGCCGCAAAGAAAGCTCCTGCGAAGAAGGCTCCTGCCAGGAAAGCAGCCGCCAAAAAGGTTGTGGTCAAGAAGGCCGCAAAGAAGTCCGCCGGAAAGAAGAGCAGTCCTGGCGCAAAGGGCGGAAAGGCTGTGGCCAAGAAGGCCGCGGCTGGCAAGCGCGCCAGCAAACCCACCAAACGAGGTAATCCGTTGGCAGTTAAGAAGGCAGCAAAGAAGGCGCCCGCCAAGAAGGCAGCAGTGAAGAAAGCTCCTGTCAAGAAGGCTTCGGCGAAGAAGGCAGTGGCCAAGAAGGCCCCGGCAAAGAAGGTTGTTGCCAAGAAGGCAGCCGCCAAGAAAGCCCCGGCAAAAAAGGTTGTAGCCAAGAAGGCAGCCGCCAAGAAAGCCCCGGCAAAGAAGACCACCGCAAAAAAGACCACTGCGAAAAAGGCAACCAAGTAGCAGCGGTAACTTGTAGTTCAAGGCAAGCAAAAGAGCCCGGCTTCACGCCGGGCTTTTTTGCGCCTGAATTCAGGCCCTGCCCGCTCTCCCCCATCCGGCGAGTAGACGCACGCCATCTGCATCGGCGTCATCAATACCGATGGAATACACGCAAACCTCCGCGAGCACGCAGCAGGACTGAGCCCGCGAATCTCACCGTGTGAACGGCATCGTGGCGTATGAATTTAATTCGGGACAACGAGGATGCGACCGGCACGCACAACTGGGATTCCAGCGCAGCGGCTCTTCGAAAGTTCGGTCGCGATCCGGTCTGCGAACGCCACCGCGGGCCCTCAGGTCTCGCTTGCGAAATCTGAGGGCCAGCGGCTTTTGCTTACGGCACTCTTATTTCGGTGTCGCAGGCGGCGTGGGTGGTGTGTCAGGGGTCGGCGCGGGAGTTGGTGGCGGCGTGGGCGCTGGAGGCGGTGCCGGGGCCGGCGCCGGGGGCGTGCCCGGGGTCGGCGCGGGAGCCGGAGGCGGCGTTGTCGGAGGGTTGGGGTCCGGCTTCGGCTTCTTCGGATCTGGCGCTGGCTTTGGTTCTGGCTCCTGGTTAAGGGTGAAGGTCGCATTTAGAGCTTCCAGAATGAGCGAAGCCGGCTGCGTGGATTCATAGACGATCGCCGTTGTGGGCGACGGTGGGGGAGGGGGAGGGGGAGTGAATAGGAACACAATGGTCTCCTTTTCTACTTGCCTACGTGCCTATTTGCCGCAGCGTATCTCGTTTTCACTCTCGTGTATGTGCAGATTTGACCTTGCCTTCCTGCGCCTGTTTACCGGGCCGAGACAGAGGACGTCAGGCAAGAAAATCAGGCCAGCCAAGACCCGGCTAGAGCGCTTTCGATTCAAAGGTTTCCGCCTGAAAGCCACGCGGCGTGCATCTTCTTCCACCCCCTCGACAAAGACCTGTCGCTGGGAACCCGGAGAGAAAAATCATCGCGCAGGACCATAGGCGGACGGCGTTTTCCGCGCCGCTTGCGATGGTTCAATCACGAGTGCCAAGTGAACGAGGGGTAAGTATCTTGATCTATTTTGAGCCAGGTACTTTCTTAAGCGGTGGCCAGAGACAGGACTGAACCGCCAACGCTGGCGTTTTCAGGGGCCGTTCGATCTCTCGAAACGAAAGGTTCAGGCGAAGATTGGCGGCCGTCCTGTGGTGGCTCAAAACCCCGTTTCGCGCGAGCCGTAATCCGCGGTATATTATTTTCCTGCTATGCGACGTCCGCCCGATCCTCAACTCATCGCATTTCTGGAAGCCTACGATCGGCACATTGTCGATCTCGCGCTCGCGCTTCGCGAAATCATCCTCGAAGAAGTTCCCGACGCGTCCGAATCGATCTATCAGGTCTACACCGTGGCGATCTGGTTTGGCTTCAGCGAAAAAATGAAGGACATGTTCTGCTACATCACCACCAACGCGCGGCACATCAATCTCGGCTTTCCGCGCGGCTCGACCCTTCCCGACCCGAATCGTGTTCTGGAAGGCGATGGAAAGACCATGCGGCACATCAAATTTGCGAGTGAGCGCGATCTGGAGAGGCCTTTTGTGCGTCGTTATATCCGCGCTTCCATCGAACAGTTGGGCGACGCCGCGTCCGCGGGAGGCCCAGGCAAGAGCGTCGTCAAGAGTCTGCCCAGGAAAGAATCAGTCACGAAGCGTCGAGTCAAAAGCTCCCGCTGTTGATTTTTGCAGGAGCAGATATCCGCGCAACCCAAACCCGTGATTGACCGGCTCTACACAGTCTCATGATGGTATGGGGTCTGCATACGAGGATGAGTCAAACCGCTTCGAGCGCTTCGTAAGCATCAGCGATGATTTTCGCGACTGCTTCGTGCTCTTCCTTTGATTTGAACCACAGTTGGTTTTGGAGCATGAACCAGTATTCGCGGCCCCCGGACGTGATCACAATTTTGTAGGCGGCCCGATACTTGACGCATGTGAGGTCTTCGATGGACTTGATGGGAATTTTCACCCATTTCGTCCTGCACATAAAGTTGTTGTTGTTCTTGGCAAGGAAGAGAATGCGGGAGCTCGTTATCAGTAGAGTGCCCGCTGGTCTGTCCAAGTTTTTTTGGCTATTGATATAACCTGCTCTGCAGGTGAACAGGACCTTTTCATTGGGACTCCCGAACAAACGGAAGAGCTCCTCCGTTTCTTTCGGCGCGTTCGCCCACTCGATCCATTCTTCGACAATGCTCTTTACAGCCTCGGGGAGGAAGTCGCTCATTGGATGCTCCAGTACCTGGGGTATCTTGTGCTCGGCTTGGTCGAGTGGTCTGCGCTTCGGGTCGGGCTGATACTGAAACTGAATTGAAATCGACGTGCTCAGGAACCTCGGTGGTTTTGACGGCACACCAATCGCATCCCAACCTCGTTTTGAGCCGAGTAGGGGTCTATTCCTGTGCGATTGAAGACCGAGTCGGTCCCCGCCTGCAAACAGGCGAAGCCCTCCGTGTCAATTGGAATGAATTGGAATGAAAACGCGGACTTACTGTGTCGCAAATTCTTGAAAGAGTGGTGGCCAGAGACGGGATTGAACCGCCGACGCCGGCCTTTTCAGGGCCGCGCTCTACCACTGAGCTATCTGGCCTCAGTGCAAACTTCCTGCTGCAACTTCCTGCGCGGATTTCGGCGTCGCCGGAGAAAGGTGGCAGCTCCCCGGACAGTATCCTGCAACAACTGAATCAGTATACCAAGTCCCCATCCGGCCCGCCAAACCCATATGCCACAATCCCTGCAAATCCTTGAACGCATTGTCGAAAATCCAGCCCTCCCTGCTCTACACTGGAAGGCACTATGCGCCGCCCTGCACGCCTTTTCGCCTGCCTCGTCTTCGCCGCTCTCACCGTCCACGCCCAGGCCCCGTCGCCGGAAGCCCGCGCCGCGCGCGCCTATCAGACCGCGGCACAGGCCGGACCCCTGGCCCTCCGCGCCTTCCTGGCCCAGTTCCCCAAGGGCGCCGATCTGCACGTCCATCTCTCCGGCGCAATCTATGCGGAAACGTTTATCCGCGACGCCGGCGAGGACGGCCTGTGCGTCGATCCGGCCGCCCTCAGCTTTGCCAAGCCGCCCTGCACGGCTCCGCTGGTCCCCGCCGCGCAGCTCCCCGCCAATCAGGATCTCTACGACCGCCTCGTCAACGCCTTCTCCATGCGCAGCTTCGTGCCCACCCCCGGCTTCAGCGGCCACGACCAGTTCTTCTCCACCTTCGCCCGCTTCTCCGGACTGAACAAAAATCACACGGGCGAGTGGGTCGACGAAGTGGCCAGCCGCGCCGCCGCGCAAAACCAGCAGTATGTCGAGCTGATGGAGACGCCGCCCTTCACCCACGCCGCCCAGATCGCCCATGAGAACCCTCTGAACCTCGACTTCGCCCGGTACCGCGAGTCTCTCCTCGCCCTCGGCCTGCGCGACGAAATCTCCCTCGACCGCGAACACGTCCGCTCCGCCGAAGCCCAGCGCCGCGACATCGAGCACTGCGGTGCACCCCAGGCCGCGCCCGCCTGCCAGGTCCAGATCCGCTATATCTACCAGGTCCTCCGCGGCAACTCGCCCGAACAGGTCTTTGCCCAGTCCCTGCTTGGCTTTGAAACCGTCCAGCAGACCATCGACGCCCACGAGCCGGGCTTCCTCGGCATCAACTTCGTCATGCCCGAGGACGGCTTCCTCTCCATGCGCGACTACACCTTGCAGATGAAGATGCTCGACTATCTGCACTCCGTCTACCCCAAGGTCCACATCAGCCTGCACGCCGGAGAACTCGCTCCCGGCCTCGTCCCGCCCGAAGGCCTGCGCTTCCACATCCGCCAGGCCGTCGAACTGGGCCACGCCGAACGCATCGGCCACGGCGTCGACATCTTGTATGAAGACGACGCTCCCGCCCTGCTCAAGGAGATGGCGGCAAAGCACGTGATGGTCGAGGTCAACCTCAGTTCCAACGAAGCCATTCTCGACATCTACGGCGTCAACCACCCCTTCCCCTTCTACCGTGCAGCCCACGTTCCCGTCGCCCTTTCCACCGACGACGAGGGCGTTAGCCGCATCGAGATCACCGGCGAATACGTCCGCGCCGCCCTCGATTACCGCCTCACTTACCCGGATCTGAAACAGTTGGCCCGCACCGGCATGGAACACAACTTCCTGCCCGGCGAAAGCCTCTGGGCCGCACCGGACGCCTTCACCGCCCCCGCCGCCGCCTGCAAAGCCCAGCCCCTCGGCGCCGAAAAGCCCGCCCCCGCCTGCAAAACCTTCCTCGACGGCAGTGAAAAGGCCGCCGCCCAATGGGAGCTCGAACGCCGCTTCCGCGCCTTCGAAGCGCGCTTCTAAACGGTTTCCGAGCAAGTCGCAGTTCTGTTTCCGAGCGATTCACAATTTTGACCGGGCACGAATTCAGTCGTGCCATAAGTGGCTTAAACAAAGGGGGCTTATAGGCTGCGGAAAACTCCGTCCGGAGGGAGGCGGGGGTTTTAACCCCCGCATAAGCCAGCAGAATCAGAGGGGCTTTAGCCCCGGAGGGATGTTTCTCGCGGCTCTTCCGCAAAAGCCGGCTTTTTCCGCAGCCTGTTTTGCCATCGAGGGAATGCCGAACCGCCGCCTTCCCTTTCCCGAACCCAGCCCCCATTTATTCCGGCGCGTCTACCCTCGCACAAGTTATCCTCGGACTAGGAACTCGCGCGCGAAGCAGGGATAAGGCCGCACTTATCGAAAACCTCAAAAAACGGCACAACGGTTTGATCGGCCCACCTCGGCGCTTTCACGGCCCTGCCGTAATCGCCGTCTTCCTCGCGCTCGTTACATTCGTCTCCTCCGCAACGTCCCAGCAGTCCTCCGCGCCCGTCACTCCGGGCAGCATTCACGGCGTCGTCCTGGATCGCGAAGGCACCGTCTGCGAAGGCGCGCACATCGCTTTAGTCCAGGCTGGCCCCGCCGCCTCCCCCGCACGCACCGCAATCTCCGACAGCGAAGGCCGCTTCGTCTTCGGCGACGTGCCTGCCGGCC
>Ga0182030_10016824_pt1 | contig 14187 bp, 10 predicted proteins | sample 812S3MmetaG_FD_121299 | JGI IMG/M metagenome (GOLD analysis project Ga0182030, IMG submission 121299) | Permafrost microbial communities from Stordalen Mire, Sweden - 812S3M metaG (Illumina Assembly) | ecosystem: Environmental > Terrestrial > Soil > Wetlands > Permafrost | place: Sweden...
CAGATCGTTGCCCCCCTCGTCTTGGCGGGTGGCCTGTGGTTCATGTTCGGCGTCACCGTGTGGACCCGAGGCAATCGCAGCGCAGGCGAAGGTTCCCTGGAGGCATGGGCCGTCTCCCCTAATGCCGGCTTTTGGGTCGTCCCAACGGCGACGGCATTCGCCGGACCCGCTGGGGCGATGATCTCGGTCTTGGCCAATGTGGCCAACTCGGCAGTCGGGGCCGTCTGGATCCACCTCATGCGCCGCGACGCGCCGATTCCGCAGCGCTCCGCCACATCGTGGGTCGATCAATCCCCGCTCATCGCCTCCGCCGCCGGGTTGCTCCTTCATTTGGTTGGAAGTGCCCCGGCGTCTACGAAAGAGATTCTGACCTTCGCCGGTCCACTCTTGGCCTTCTCGGGCGCCGCCCTCTTTGCCGGGTCGGCCATTCATCCACACAACCTCGCGGTCGTGCGAACGCCCCACGCCTTGCGTCGGTGGGCGTGGCTTACTGCAGTGCGCGTGAGTTACTTCCTCCTCATTGTGGTCATCACGACATCGACGCCACTGGCCATCGTTGCCGCCTTGAGTGCGCTCAGCGCGCCCTCGTTCAACCCAGTGCAGCTCTCGGTCCTCTACGGCTACCGATCGGCCGTGATCAACGCGGCGGTGCGCTGGGGATGGGTCCTGGCTCCCTTTGGCCTGGGATTGGCAGCACTGCTTCGCTAAATCGCGGGCGCGAACTTATTCAGAATGCGACGGGCAGTAATCCTCGTCCCCGACGCTCGACCAGCCATTTCGATAGGCGAAGGTTCGGCCCCCTTCATCAATCATCTTGGCGGCCTCGGCTGACTCAACGGTGTAGTCGAGTACTGCGTCGCAACCCGGCGCGTCGCATCTCACGTGTGTCTCGTTCACGACCATGGACTGAGAATACGTCCAGAGTGATCTTGATCAAAAAGGAAGCTCACCAGGGGCATCCGGTCCACCCCTGTCCGCAGCGAAGCCGAAAACTGACAGCACCTACCGCAAAGTCCCTGGTGGAACCCCTTGCTTCCAACCAACGGTCCGCTCCACCTCGACCAGTTCGCCACTATTGAGAACAAATCTGACTCGGCATTTGTGACACTGCCACGCACCGAGCCGACTGGTGCCGTCGTTGGGGTCAATCCAGTGAGCGACACCCTTCCACCACAGCACGACTCCATCAGTGGGACATACGGGATCTTCAAGCATTAGACAGGCGCTATTCCCAATTTCCAGACTTTCTAATCATGTGCACAGAAATTGTTGCAATAGGGATGCCGCAACCCGGATTGTACCCCCACGCTAGAGCGTGAAGCATGACCACCGGCACTTCGGTCAGGCAGGCTCCCAAAGCTCGATCCGATTGCCTTCAGGATCATTGACCCAAGCGAACCGACCGACACCTTCCATCTCCTGCGTCTCTTCGACCACGTCCGCTCCTTTGAGGCGCAGTTGGGCCAGCATCGCGTCAAGGTTGCGAACCCGGAAGTTGATCATGGTTTGCTGGGACCGAGTACCGAAGTAATCGGTCTCCGTCTCAAACGTCGCAAACACCGTCGGCCCTGTTCCCGGATTCCACAAGCCGTTCTCATCGGCATCGAGGCCCAAACACTCGCGGTACCACGTGGCGAGGGCCGCCGGATCAGCCGCCCGCAAGAAATAGCCACCGATTCCATCCAAGCGTTCCATGCCGCAATCTTGCCAGGACGGATCGGAACTCGCTGAAATCGAAGGCCCCTATTCCAACGGTCAACCGCAACTGGAGCCTGAGAGCGGATTCGAACCGCTGACCTGCGCATTACGAGTGCGCTGCTCTACCGACTGAGCTACCCAGGCAACCCTCCCCTCACGTGCCGGAACCCCAACAATTGATCCGACCGCCTAGGCGAAGCCTGTCAATGGTAGGCGCTCAGCGAGCCAGGCACGATCCAATCCCCACCAGAGCCATCAGCTCAGACGGTAAGCGCCCCCAACCGGACCAGCAAGGACTGCACCAACAAGGACTCCTGAGGGTTCCGAGGTAAGGCCCGAGTGGTGTCGGTAATCAGTGCCACCGCTTCGATGGCAGCTCGAGCGTGCAGGTCCTCGACCACGGTCGCCCCGGAACCGCGAGGCACGGCCCGATCCCGATATGCCCGTGCCAACACGCCAAGACCAGCCCGCAGCGCATCGGTGCGCCACCGGCGTTCCTCTCGGTTGTGCTGATCGACGATCTCCTTGCGCCCCGGCAAACCGCGCTGGCCCAAAGCTTTGGATTCTTCAGTGAGGCGCGTAATTTCCTCGGCGTGCACCGAGCGCAACGGCTCGACCGCCCGCTCGGTCGATGCCAGCAGTTGTGCCGCCAACGCCGCAGCGACCGCTCCTGAGCCGTTGAGTTGATCGGGTACCGACGCCCACAACGCAGCCCGCTCTTGCACTTCAAGATCGTCCACCATGACTTGAGCGCGACCGGGATTGCCTCCACTGCTATCGGCCACGACGGCCGCCAAGTCCGGCGCCACGTCGCGATCAGTCAGCCACTGCACCATGGTGGCCCGAGGCACCGGAGGAAACGGAATCACCACGCATCGACTGGCCACTGTGGCCAACATGGGGTTGAGGTCGTCGGCCAACAGCACAAACACCGTCGGCCCGGGTGGCTCTTCCAAAGTCTTCAACAAGGCTGGTGCCGACCCGCCACCCAAATGCACATCGGTGACCACCACCACTTGGCGAGCGGCTTGAAGTGGGTGGCGAGCGGCCAAGCCAACCAATCGACGCATGTCGTCCACGCTGAGCGATGCACCGCTGCGGTGCACGAGGTGAAGGTCCGGATCCGTACCGGCCAATGCTCGCCGACAGGTATCGCATTCACCGCACCCACCATCAGGACACAGCAAGGCGGCGGCGAACCCATGGGCCGCCACCAAGCCCCCATTCCCGACTGCACCTTCAAAGAGATAGGCGTGGACCGGGTTGACCGCCGCGGACCGCAATGCCGCTATCGCGTCTTCTTGCCCGACCACCGCATCGAACAGCGAGGCATTGGGAAGGCCGCCGTCACTCATGTGCGGCCTCACCGCCCTCCGTCACCACGGACAGCTCACCAAGTCGTGCACCCACCACCTCGACGATACGGGTCGTGAGTGCCCCAACCTCCAACGTGCCGTCCAACACCACCCAGTGGTCCGGGTCCGCCCCGGCCAAGGCCAAAAACCCGTCACGCACCCGCTGAGCGAAGTCTGGCCCCAGGCGCTCCAGGCGATCGGGCGCACTTGAGGCCAGACGAGCCTGAGCCACCTCCACCGGCACGTCGATCAATACTGAGAGGTCCGGAACCAGTCCGGCGGTGGCCCACGACACCAGCTCGCTGAGTCCGGCCACGTCCAGCCCACGCCCGTAGCCTTGATACGCCAAAGTCGACCCACTGAACCGGTCACTCACTACCCACTCACCCGCTTCCAAAGCCGGGGCCACGACCAGCTCAATGTGTTCAGCTCGATCGGCTGCCATGAGCAGCGCCTCGGCCCGCAACGAAATCGGCGGGGCATCGGGAGCGAGGAGCAGCTGGCGCAAGGACACGCCGAGCGCGGTGGCACCTGGTTCATGAGTCAGTCGGGCGCCGAGAGCAGTTGCTACCGCACGGGCTTGGGTCGACTTGCCCGACCCGTCAATGCCTTCAAACGCAACCAGGCGGCCCGGTGCCGGCATGTCAGAAGGGTTCGAGCGGTTCCGTCTTGACGGCCGCCGCCGTCTTCATGGCGGCCTTTTTGGTTCCGGTGGCCCGTGTGGCCGTCTTCTTCGCCGCTGTGGCCTTCTTGGCCGTCTTCTTCGTGGTCTTCTTGGCTGCCTTCTTGGTACCGCCGGCCTTCTTCTTGCGTGTCGACGGTCCGGCCGCTCGGCGATCCGCCAAGAGCTCCGAGGCGCGTTCCATGGTGATGGACTCGACCACATCGCCCTTGCGCAGACTGGCGTTGGTGGTGCCGTCGGTCACATAGGGGCCGAAGCGACCTTCCTTCACCACGACGGGAAGTTCGGTGTTGGGATCGTTCCCCAACTCGCGTAGCGGTGCTGCCGCCGTACGGCCCCGACGCTGTTTGGGTTGGGCGAAGAGCGCTTGGGCTTCGTCCATAGTCACCGTGAACAACTGGTCTTCGCTGCTCAGGCTCCGAGTGTCGGTGCCTTTCTTGAGGTAGGGACCGAACTTCCCGTTGAGGGCCACGATGTCTTCGCCGCTCTCGGGGTCGGGACCTACGGTGCGCGGGATGCGCAGCAATTCGAGCGCCACTTCAAACGTGAGGGTGGCCGGGTCCATGGTGGAGAACAACGAGGACGTGCGCGGCTTGGCGGCACCATCGCCAGCGTCACCAAGCTGGACATAGGGTCCAAAGCGTCCGGCCTTGACCTGGACGTCGAGTCCCGTCTCGGGATCCGTGCCCAACACGCGATCGTTTGAGGGTGCGGCCAACAGTTCTTCGGCCCGAGGCACGGTCAGTTCGTCTGGACACATGTCGTCGGGCAGAGAGGCCCGGTCGTCGCCGCGCTGGAGATACGGGCCATAACGGCCGACCCGGGCCACAATCGGTACCCCATCTTCACCGGCGCCAATGGGGATGGAGTTGATCTCCCGGGCGTCGATCTCACCGAGGTGGGCGGCCACACTGGCCTTCAATCCCATGGCGCCGCCATTGCCAGTCGCCGGTGCCGCTCCATCCTTGGGCTCGGGCAGTGGCCCCGACGTGCCGAAGTAGAAACGCGACAACCAGGGCAGCGCTTCTTCGCGGCCGGAAGCAATCTCGTCCAGATCATCTTCCATGCCGGCCGTGAAGCCGTAGTCGACCAGGTTGCCGAAATACCTCTCGAGCAATCCCACCACGGCAAAGGCGGTGAAGCTCGGCACCAGGGCCGTGCCCTTTTTCCACACATACCCGCGGTCGAGAATGGTGGCGATCACGCTGGCGTAGGTGGAGGGTCGGCCGACGCCGAGCTCTTCCATCGCCTTGACCAACGAGGCTTCGGTGTAACGAGCAGGCGGTTGGGTGTTGTGTGACCCGGGCTCAAAGGACGCCCCGTTGACGATGTCGCCCACCGTCAGGGCCGGCAGTACCACTTCGCGGTCAGCGAGTTCCGCATCCGGATCGTCTTCGCCTTCCACGTAGGCCCGGAGGAAGCCGGGGAACGCAATGACCCGACCACTGGCCGAGAACTCCGCTTCTTCGCCGGCGGCCACGCCGGAACCCACCGTCGAAACCATGCGCACCTGCGCGCTGGTCCCGGTGGCGTCATTCATTTGGGAGGCCACCGTGCGCATCCAAATCAACTCGTAGAGGCGGAGTTCGTCGCCGTTGAGATCACGTCCGGCTTGTTCAGGGGTGCGGAACGACTCGCCGGCCGGGCGAATGGCTTCGTGCGCTTCCTGGGCGTTCTTGACCTTGCGCTCGTAACGCCGAGGTGCATCGGGAACGTAGGCATCGCCGTACATTTGGCGAGCCTGCGTGCGGGCCGCCGTCAGCGCCTGGTCCGACAACGTCGTCGAGTCAGTACGCATGTACGTGATGAAGCCTTGCTCGTACAGGCGCTGAGCGACCTGCATGGCTCGCTGAGCGCTGAAGCGAAGCTTGCGACCGGCTTCTTGCTGCAGAGTCGACGTCATGAACGGCGGGGCCGGGGAACGCCGGAACGGCTTCTCCGTCACTGCGCTCACCGTGAAGGACTTGCCGGCCAAGTCGGCCGCCACTGACGTCGCCTCATCCTCGACCAAAATGCGCGCCGTGCCCTTTTGCACTCCGTCGTCGTTGAAATCCTTGCCGGTGGCAATGGTCTTGCCGCCCAAAGAAATCAGAGCAGCGCCAAAGGGGGCTGGCACGTCGGTGTGGGTGAAGAGTCCGTCGATCCCCCACCAGGTGGCCGAGCGGAACTTCATCCGGGCTCGCTCGCGTTCGACCACCATGCGAGTGGCCACACTCTGGACGCGTCCGGCCGAGAGTCGAGGCATCACCTTGCGCCACAACACTGGCGATACCTCGTAGCCGTAGAGACGGTCCAAAATGCGCCGCGCCTCTTGCGCGTCGACGAGTCGGCGATCGAGTTCGCGCCATTCATCGACCGCCCGGGCTATGGCAGCCGGCGTGATCTCGTGGAAGACCATGCGCTTGACCGGCACGGTGGGCGAGAGCACTTCGGAGAGATGCCATGCGATGGCTTCGCCCTCTCGGTCTTCGTCAGTGGCCAGGAAGACTTCGTCGACCGTCTTGAGCAACTTCTTCAGGTTGGCCACGACGGACTTCTTCGACGCCGAGACGACGTAGAGCGGCTTGAAGCCGTTATCGACGTCGACGCCGAGGCGAGCCCAGGCTTCACCCTTGTAGGCCGCCGGGACCTCGTCGGCCCCCCGAGGCAGGTCGCGAATGTGCCCAATCGACGACTCCACAATGAAGTCGGGACCCAACATGCCGCCAATGGTGCGCGCCTTGGCCGGCGACTCGACAATGACCAGTGCTTTACCCACAACGTCCTCGCTCAGTCATCGTGTGGTGTCCCGGTCCGGTCGACATGGTCCCGCAAGGTTGAAGGGCCAACACCGGGCCTGTCAAGGCCTGGGGTGTCAGCACCTGCGGCAATACCCCTGCGAATCTGGCTCCTGACCAGGTCAGTCGCCTACTGCCGCTGCTGGTGTGTACTCGACGGCGGGATCGGCGTCAGCGTCCATTGACTCGGTGGCCCGCTTCGAGAAGGCCAAGGCGGCGATCAAAATGACCAGCGACACGCCGGCGATGCCCAGGCGGGCTCCGGTGTGGTGCCGCAGGGTGATGACGGCCGGCAGGATGAGCAGGGAGACCAGGTTCATCACCTTGATCATCGGGTTCAGCGCCGGTCCGGCCGTGTCCTTGAAGGGGTCACCGACGGTGTCGCCGATGACGGCCGCCTTGTGGGCCTCAGATCCCTTGCCACCTTCGTTGCCGTCCTCGATGTACTTCTTGGCGTTGTCCCATGCTCCACCGGAGTTGGACAGCGTATTGGCCATGAGCTGGCCGGTGAGGATGGCGCCGGCCAAGAAGGCGGCCAGGGCCAAGTAGTTGAGGCCGAAGCCGACGATGACCGGGGTCAAGATGGCCAGCAGAGCCGGGGTGGCCAGTTCGCGCTGGGCCGCCGCCGTGCAGATCGAGATGACTCGTCCGTATTCGGGCTTCTCGGTGTAGTCCATGATGCCCGGGTGCTCGCGGAACTGCCGCCGCACTTCGAGGACCACCGTGCCAGCCGAGCGGCCGACGGCGCGGATGGCCAGGGCAGAGAACATGAAGGCCACCGAACCACCGATGAGTAAACCGATGAACGTCGTCGGGTTGGCCACGTTGATCTGAATGGCACTGAAGAGCTTGGCGCCGGTGGCATGCAGTTCGGGGATCTGCTGACCGATGGTCTCGATGAACGAGGCGAACAGGGCGACCGAAGCGATGACGGCCGAACCGATGGCAACACCCTTGGTGATGGCCTTGGTGGTGTTACCCACGGCGTCAAGGCTGACCATGATGCGCTCGGCCTCGCCGGAGAATTCACCCGACATCTCGGCAATGCCCGCAGCGTTGTCCGATACCGGTCCGAAGCTGTCTTCTGAGACAACCATGCCGGCCGTGGCCAGCAGGCCGATTCCGATCAGGGCGATCAGGTAGAAGGTCAGTTCAATGTTGCCGTCCCCCAGGCCGATGGCCACACCCAAGGCGATGGCGATGGCCAAGATGGCGTAGACCGAGGACTCCAGCCCGATGGCGATGCCTGAAAGCACCGTCGTGGCGGGGCCAGTGCGAGCCGATTCGGCGATTTCCTTGACCGGACCGCGCTCAGTAGAGGTGAACTGCTCGGTGATCTGACTGGCCACCAATGACAGCACCACACCGGTCAAGACGGCATAGAAGACCTTGAGGTCGTGGACGTAGTACTTAGCCACGAAAAAGGCACCGATGACGGTGAGCACGGCCGCCAACCAGAAGCCACGGTTGATGGGAGCCAGCGCGTTGCGGTCGTTCTTGCGAGCCTTGACCACCACCACGCCGATCACCGACGCAAAGATCCCAATGGCCGGAACGATGAGCGGGTAGAGCACCGCTGGGGTCGGGTTGATGTGGTGCAACTTGCTCGAGAGTGAGTTGAAGGCAGTGAAACCGAGAATCAGTGCGGCGATGATGGTGATCTCGTAGGACTCAAAGAGGTCAGCCGCCATGCCGGCGCAGTCGCCCACGTTGTCGCCCACGTTGTCGGCGATAGTGGCCGCGTTGCGAGGGTCGTCTTCGGGAATGCCGGCTTCCACCTTGCCCACCAGGTCGGCGCCGACATCAGCCGCCTTGGTGAAGATGCCACCGCCCACTCGCATGAAGAGGGCCAGCAACGAGGCACCGAAGGCGAAGCCGATCAGCACGGCGGTGGCCGAGTTCTGGAAGACCAAGACGATGGTCGTGGCGCCGAGCAAGCCCAGGCCCACGCAGAGCATGCCGGTCACGGCCCCGGTGCGGAAGGCCACCCGCAAGGCACCAGCCATGCCGCCACCTTGGGAGGCGGCCGCCGCGGTGCGCACGTTGCCTCGCACGGCGATGCTCATACCGATAAAGCCGGTCAGCCCGGAGAAGGCCGCACCGAACAAGAAGCAGATAACGCGGTAGAGGCCGTCCTTGTCGAAGGTCAATGCCGTCGTGCCGTTGGGTCGCACCACTTTGGTAGCAGTAAAGAAGATCAGGATGGCCAGCGGGACGACGATGATGGCGATCGTCTTGAACTGACGCTTCAGAAACGCCTCGGCGCCTTCTTGGACGGCCAGGGCAATCTCTCGCATCTTCGGAGTGCCGGTGTCCGCAGCCAAGACATTGCGGGCCAGCAGCAAGCCAGCCCCGATGCCGACCACGCCAGCGACCAGGCAGATATACAGCCAGGTTTTGTCCGCTCCGCTCAGGAGGTAGCTCTGATACCCACCATCGCCAGCCGCAATGAGGTTGATCATGCCTGGTGTGCCTTTCTATTGCTCTAGGTACGAGTTATGAGGTCTGAGCAACCCTGCCCAAGTCCTCTTTATCCGGTGTCGCAGCCGTCAACGTCTACCGCGGCAATCGATGTCAGTTTCCCGGTCGAAGGCGCAGAATATGAGGCACTTCCGACGATGGGCCGGGGGGGACGTTATCGACTGGCGCCTAAGTGAGCAAGAACCGTCCTGACCGTCAGCCTTTGGAGGGGTCACTTTCGGCCCCCATGACCAGCTCAAAAGAGGGGTTGAGCATGGCTGGCCGCCGTCCCCACGCACCGACCATGCCTTCGGCCACCAGGCGGGCGCCTGGCTCAATGCCGGCGATCTTGGGCCGTCCCTGGAAGACCAGCAGCAGGCCACCGGTACCGTCGCTCAGGACACACTCAAGATTGGAGGTGCCGGCGCGAGGCTGGACACGGACCGACTTCACCCGTCCAGCCACCCGGACCCGCTGCCGCTGCGAAATGCTCGAGATCGGTTGTGTGGCCCCGGCCCGACGGGCCAATTCGTCGTCGGCTTCAGACACCGCAGTCGGGCGACGCGAGCCTTGCCTCGTCGCCGGTCGGTCGAGTCCGGACCGACCCTCGGCGTCGACTTCGGGCTCAGAGTCCTCCTCTGATCCGTGGCCGGTCTTGTCACTCGTCGTGCTGTGCAACCGGGACTGCTGCACCAACTCGCCGTACTTCTGCACCCGATCGCCCAACTTGCCCGGCAGGATGTACGGAATGATGGTGGCGCTGACGTGCGGCACCAGGTCGAGGATGGCTGCAATCTTGTCGGCCGTCCGGTCGTGCAGAATGCGCTGCCACAGCCGCGCGTAATTGCGCCGCGGCAAAATGACCGTGCATTCGGTGTCGCCGTCGAGCGTGGCGTCGGCCACCAATTCAATGGCGGCCCGGCCGATGCGGCGGTCGGGGCACTCGATGATGTCGAGCGGGAGGCGGGCCAATCCGAGCCGACCCCAATCTTCCTCGAGTTCGCGTGCCTCTTTCGAGTCGATATCGAAATGCACGGCACGTAAGTCATCGGGAGCCAACGAGCGGGCGTATTGGATGGCGCGGGCGGTGGCCATATCGAGCCGGTCGACCAGAACGACGGCCACATTGCGGCGCAGCAACGGCGCCTCGGCCGCCGCAGCCGCCCCCACTTCAAGGAGACTGGCCTCACGCTCGTACTCGCGGTGCAAGCGAATGAGGCCCAGGTACATCAGAGGTCCAACGACGACGATGACCCAGGCGCCCTCCTTGAATTTCGCCACCGCAAAAATCAACACCACAGTGAACGACAGGAAGGCTGAAAAGCCATTGATCACCACGCTGCGGCGCCAATGCTCAGCTTTATAGGTGAGGTGATGCTTGACCATGCCCGACCCCGCCATGGTGAACCCAGTGAACACCCCAAGGGCATAGAGCGGGACGAGTCCGTTCACCTGCGCCTTGAACACCAAGATGAGCGTGATGGCCACCGCGGTCAACACCAAAATCCCGTTGGAAAAGGCCAGGCGATGGCCGCGCCTTGTCAGCTGTCGGGGCAAGAAACGGTCGCCGGCCACGAAGCTGGCCAGAAACGGGAAGCCGTTGAAGCTGGTATTGCCACCGGTGTAGAGGATGAGCATGGTGGCCAGGAGGACGACGTAATACAAAAAATGGCCGACAACGCTGGCGCCGAAGACCTCTCGCACCACCTGAGACACCACCGTGGGCGACCCCTGTTGGTAGGGAATGGCGTGGGTCCACCGGGCCAGCATCGTCACCCCGAGCACCAGGAAGGCCAGGATGGAGCTCATGACGACCAACGTCTGACGAGCATGCACGGACTCAGGGCGCCGGAAGCTACTGACGCCGTTGGAGATGGCTTCAAGACCGGTCAGCGAGGAACCACCGTTGGCGAACGAGCGCAGGAGGATAATGAACGACAAGCCATACAACCAACCGGTGCCCGGAGTTCCCAGATGACCGCCGTAGATCTCCGAATCCGGCGGAATGGGGATGTAATGCAGCTGGCCAAGCACCTCTTTTATGAAACCCACGATGATCACTGAGCCGAGCGAGAGCACGAAGAAGTACGTCGGGACAGCAAAGAACCTCCCCGCCTCCCGAATGCCGCGCAGGTTCCCGTAGAGCAAGAGGAGCACCACGCCCACCGTGATCGGCACCGTCAGATTGCCAATTGGTGAGTGCAGGAGGCTGGGTACCGCGCTGGTCAGCGCGGCCGTGCCAGCGGACGTCTGCACGGCCACCGTGACCGTGTAGTCGATGAGCAGCGCCACGGCGGCAATCTGCGCCACCTTCGGGCCGAAGTTGTCTCGGGCCACCACATAGGACCCGCCCGCTTTGGTGTAGAGGGCAATGACTTCGAGATAGGACAGCGTCACGAAGAAAAGCACGCCGAGGATCGCCATGGTGATCGGGACGACCACCGAGAAAGCGGCCAGACCGATGGCCGGAATCATCTGGGTCAACATCTCCTCGGTGCCATAGGCCGAGGAGGAGATGCAGTCGGGTGCGAGAACGCCGAGTGCGGTGGGGCGCCCCAGCCGCTCGGAACTGAGTTGCTCGGTGACAAGCGGTGGGCCAAGCAGCTTGTTTTTGAGGCGATAGCGCCGTGTTTCGGGAATCATGTCGGCCGTCACCCCGGGCAGGGCGATGGGCGAACGAACTCCTGGACTGGGCGCCACGGCGCCAGCGTAGAAGCAAATGGGACCTTCCTCCGGCGACCACCTCGCTCCTGCCTCAGCGAGCGTCCCTTTGCACAGTCGGGCGTCGCGTGTTGCACTGTGGCATGCACGTGATTGTGGTTGGGTGCGGTCGAGTCGGATCCGGCCTGGCGGTATCCCTCGCCAACGAGGGCCATTCGGTGGCCGTCATGGACCGCCAAGCCAAGGCCTTTCGACGTTTGAAGGACTGGGACGGGCCCCGCATTGTGGGGTCGGGCTTCGACCGTGACGATCTGGAAAAGGCGGGCGCCGTTGGCGCCGATGCACTGGCGGCAGTCACCAGCGGCGACAACACCAACATCATGACGGTGCGCATTGCCCGTGAGACCTATCTGATCCCCAACGTGGTGGCCCGGATTTATGACCCTCGGCGAGCCGAGATCTATCAACGTTTGGGCATACCCACCGTGGCCACGGTGACGTGGACGATCGATCAGGTCCGTCGGCGCTTGCTCCCCGACGTCGATGCCGACGACTGGTCCGACCCCTCGGGTCGCCTGACGCTGATTGATCGTTCCCTGCCCGACGATTGGGCGGGACGCCGGTTGATCGATCTGGAAGAGCCCGGCCGACTGAGTTTGGTGGCCGTCACGCGGTCAGGCATTCCCCGACTCGACGCGCGAGATCTCGTAGGTCAAGAAGGTGACGTGTTGCATGTCGCCGTGCTGACCAAGGCCCGCCACGAACTTGATCAGCGTCTCAGTCCCGGGGGCGCCTGATGCGAGTCGCCATCGCCGGCGCGGGCAGCGTGGGTACCGCCATCGCGGCAGATCTCTTCGCCAACGGCCACGACGTCCTGGTGTTCGAACAGGATCCCGACCTTGTGGAACGCCTGCGGCCGACGCTCGACGTCACGTGGATTGCCGCCGATGCCTGTGAAGTGTCTTCGCTCGATGCCGCTGGACTCGCCACCGTCGACGTCGTGGTCGCCGCCACCGGCGACGATGAAGACAACTTGGTGATTTCGCTCTTGGCCAAACAGGAATTCGCCGTGCCCCGCGTGGTGGCCCGAGTGAATCACCCGAAGAATCAATGGTTGTTCAACGAAAGTTGGGGTGTTGACGTATCCGTCAGCACGCCACAACTGCTCACCGCTCTGGTGGAAGAAGCCGTCTCTGTCGGCGCGTTGGTGCGGCTGCTGCAGTTTCAGGGCGGTGCGGCACACTTGGTGGAGATCACGTTGGCCGAGGACTCGCCAGCCAATGGCATTGCCATTGCCGATTTGGAGTTTCCGCGTGACGGCACAGTGGTTGCCGTGGTGCGCGAAGGCCGCCTGATCGTGCCCCGAGGCGACACGGTGTTGCTGGCCGGTGATGAGGTTCTTGTGCTGGTCACGGCCGATGCTGAAGACGCCGTTCACAAGCTCTTCATTAGCGAATAGGGCCTGAACTCTCAGCACTTGAGGGAAATCGCCAGCGCAAGACGTCACGACTTCGATGCGCAACGATCACCCATGGTCGTACTTGGCGGTGCAACCGCTTTAGCATGGTGCCATGGAGGCCGCCTTCTTCGACCTCGACAAGACAGTGATCGACCGTGCGTCCATCGCTGCCTTCGGCCGGCCCTTCATGAAGGGCGGACTGATCAACCGACGTGTCGTGGCCCGCGCCGCCATCTCGCAACTGATCTATTTGCACTTTGGTGCCGACGAAGAACGTCTGGCCCGAGTGCGCGAGTCCATGCTGGCCCTGACGAAGGGATGGGACAAGGCGCAGGTGCGGGCCATTGTGCGCGAGACCCTGCTTGAAACGATTGAGCCGATTATGTACGCCGAAGCGCTCGAGTTGATTGAGTTGCACCGGGCGGCCGGGCATCGCGTCTATCTCGTGTCGGCCTCGCCCGAAGAGATTGTGCTGCCGCTCACCGAGATGTTGGGGGTTGACGGCGCCATCTGCTCACAAGGGGAGGTCGACGAAGAAGGTCGCTACACCGGGCGCATGGCGTTCTACGCCTACGGTCCGGAAAAGGCCGCTGCCATGCGAGCACTGGCCGAACGAACCGGTATCGACCTGGCCGCCAGTAGCGCCTACTCGGACTCGGCCACGGACCTTCCCATGCTCGAAGCCGTGGGTCGCCCGGTAGTGGTCAACGCAGACCGCGCCTTGGCCAAGGTGGCGAAAGAGCGCGGCTGGGAACGGCGAACGTTCATTAAGCCAGTGCGCTTGCGCGACAGGGTTGGGCGAACTACTCCAGTGGTGACGACGAGTTTGGCCGTCGCTGGTGCCGCGTTGATCTTGTGGCGCCGTGGCTCAAAGGGCCGCGCGACACCCAGAGGGCGTGCCGCAGCCTAAGAATCAGGAGTCGTGAATCAGGCGTCGCGCAGCCGCTTGGCCGCAACTACACCGAGACCAACGATCACCAGCAGAAAGAGGAGCTTCTTCATAACGTTCAGCCTATCGCTCGTAGTTGGGGGACTAGACAGTCAGTAAGTCGCGGGCGCCAGTGTCCGACGAAGGGTGCCGCAGCTTCGACATAG
>Ga0182030_10016825_pt1 | contig 14187 bp, 12 predicted proteins | sample 812S3MmetaG_FD_121299 | JGI IMG/M metagenome (GOLD analysis project Ga0182030, IMG submission 121299) | Permafrost microbial communities from Stordalen Mire, Sweden - 812S3M metaG (Illumina Assembly) | ecosystem: Environmental > Terrestrial > Soil > Wetlands > Permafrost | place: Sweden...
CCCCCAAACTTCTCCGTGAACTCGATAAGCGCCTCATCCCCCCGCCTGCGAATATCCGCAATAATCTTCGCCACCGTCTCGCTCACCCGCGGATCAGGCTCCGCCGTACGGTTGAGCGCCGCAAGCGCCGCCTTGTAATTGGGCATGCCCGGTCTGAGAACAGTCATGGCTTTGCTTTCTGCGATGCTCCCGCCTTCCGCCCGGTGCGCTTCTTCTTGAGGTCCGTCCGGTGCGCGATCTTCTCGACCGTCCCGCGCTTCAAATAAATAGCGCGCAACTTCTCCAGCATCCCGTCGCGCCTGTCGTAGAGCCGCTTTCGCTCGCGCGGCGCATGTTTGCTGAGGGCATATGCCGTGATCAACGGCAGCGCGATGGTCGAGTCCGCATAGCACACCACGCAATCGGGCAGGTTATCCGGATCGATCTTCCCCCAACTAACCGCTTCCGCCGGCGTCGCCCCGGAAAGGCCGCCAGTATCCGGCCGGGCGTCCGTGCATTGCAGGAAGTAATCGTGCCCGCGCTCCTCGATTCCCATGACCTCCTGGATTTGCGGTTCGGTTTGCAAAATGAAATTCTTCGGGCTCCCCCCGCCCAGGATGAAGACGCTGCTCGTCAGCCCCCCGGATTTTGCCTCGTACACAATCGCCGCCGTCTGGTTGACATCGCGATTCACGTCAAATTGCAGCGCCGAATCGCGCAACGCCATCGCCGCGACATTCATCCCGATCGAGGAGTCCCCCGGCGAGCTGGTAAAAATCGGCACCCCGTATTGGTAGGCGGCGCTCAGAACGCTCGTATCCTTGAGCCCCAACTTCCGTTCGCGCTCAAAGACGTACCTCCCGAGCAAATGGTGGAATTCATCCGTCCCCATCGTCGTCTGAAACTCCGCCCCCTGGATCACCTGCCGGACGAATGCGTCAGTATCCAGCAGCACCGAATAATCGAACAGAATATCATAAATGCGGATCACGCCATCGCGGCGGAGGTCGATGTCATTGAGGAAAGGGGAGCCTGCGTAAAGCTCCATCCCCAGGCCGAAGTGCAGGTCGTGGTAGAGGTTGGCGCCGGTCGAGACAATCCAGTCCACGAAGCCTGCCTTCATCAGCGGGGCGATGGCCGCCCGGCCCAATCCCGCAGGCGTCAGCGCTCCCGTAAGAGTCATGCCGACGTAGCCATTTTTCGGCAACATTTTTTCCGTGAGAAGCCGGCATCCTTCCGCGAGGCGCCCGCCGTTGTAGGCTTTGAACGTCCCCTCGATAAGGTCCGCCACCCGCATGTTTCTTCCAATGGGTTCCGGCAGCAGCCGGGGAAATTTCTTGTTCAACATAAGGCTTTCAAAAATCCGGGGGCCGATCTTTTGCATTAAAAGAAGCCTCACCGGCAATGATGAAACGCTTTGGGCTGAAAAGTCGCCGCACCGATCTTTCGATCCCGCGTGAGTGGAAAGAGAGGGATACGCAAAAGGTGGCTTATTTTTATCAAGATCAGTGAGCCCCAAAAGCCGTGCTCATACGATTCTGTCCATAGCCACCACATCCTTCCACGATCCGGAGCTGGGGCTGAAAAATTTCTAAGAAGTCGCAAAAATGAATTTCGAGGAGTTCGAGAACCTGGCCAGGCTGTACGTCGTTGGAGCGTTGGAGGACGGCGAGGAGGAGGCTTTCCAGGAGGCGAGGATTGACTTTGGCGAACGGGCAGAGGACCTGATCGCTGAGTTCCGACAACTGAATTCCGTTTTTGCCCTCTCGCTACAGCCGCATCCGCCCCATCCGGATACAAAGCGGAAGCTGTTGCAGGCCATCCGCCAATCGATCCATGTCGATGGACGCGCCGACGTTGACGGCAGTTGGTTGACTGGCAACCCGGCGTTCCCCGAGCGTATTCCGGATTGATCCGGCGCCGCCCAGAGGATAAAGCGGCTTGCGCGCCGGCACCCAGACAGCCATAAATGATGCGGGCTCGCACAGGGCTCACTCCTATTCCCAGTCGTGCCCATGCTGCATCCGTCGTCTCTCACCCGTCGCTCCCGTCGCGGCTTCACAATCATCGAGATCGTTGTAATCCTTATCATCATAGCCCTGATGCTGATCATCATCGTCCCCCATTTCCTGAGCGGCCTAAAGGCCCGCAAGGCTCAATGGGTCAAGGATGACCTCGTGGCCTTGAACTCAGCCATTGAGCATTATGCCCTGGACAACGGGAAGGTGGGGGGAGTCGAGCTAAACTATGCCGATCTGCGCAAATACCTGGATCCGAACACCGAGGTGTACCGTCGGGATGGCAGAGATATCTTTGGCGACTCGTACGGGCCCTTTGCTGTTGGCGCGCGGCCTTCGGTTCCAACGCGAACCGCCGAAAAGCTTTCCGAAGTGGTAAGCACCGATTTCTGGTCGCCGTTCCAGTAAGGCACTGCCCTTGCGGCGATTCCCCTATCGGTCCCTGGGAGCCTGTTGAAATATAGGGGTATGTCGCGTTGCGTCGATTTTTGGGCTGTGCAAGGCGCGACGAGGGAGCATATCCCTCGTGGATCTGTGACTGAGGAGCAACGCAGCACAGCCCAAAAAGCGGCGCAACCCTGCGGGCGAGGCCATCTTGGGCCATCTGGCGGCGTTGCTCGCTCCTTACAGCCCCATAAAGGGGATGCGCGTCACTCGCGCCTTGCCATATGGCCCAAGATGACCTCGCGCGACATACCCCTATATTTCAACAGGCTCCTAAAGCAACTGGGAAGAGTTTGCGTGCACACCGGCGGGAACGGGGACCGAGACCGTCGGCGCGACGCGTTGATGCAGAAAAGCCTCCTCCCGCATATCGAGGGCGCGTTCCTGCATATCGAGCCTTCTTTGCTCGAGCAGGTACGGCGGCACGTACTTCATGCCCGCCGCAACGAGCACTGTGAAGCACAACCACATCACCGCTTTGCTCTTTTCTTTCATCGCGCCCGATCTTAGATTTTCCATAATCGCTGTCAATCGTTTCGCCCTCTTTCCTGGCACTATTTCTGCCAGCAGAGGCTCTCATTTTTGATAACCGTAAGAGGCTACCCCGTTTCGAGGTGCTTCCTGCGGTGCGGTCCTGCAATAGTGTGTTCGGAAGGTTGCGGAGAGAACCGTAATAGCAATCTCCTCACCGTTTTTACCCTGGCCCGCTCCCAAAAACCGCCCGGCAGATGACGAAAGACACAACTACACCCGTAAAATCCGCAGCCAGCCCCGCCAGCACTGCATGGCGCGTCCTGCGAATCCCCACCGACCCAAAATAGACCGCCAGCACGTAAAACGTCGTCTCGGTGCTGCCCATAATGGTTCCAGCCGTACGCGCGATGAAGCTGTCCGGTCCATGCGCCTTTACCAGCTCCGCAAAGAGCCCGATGGTGGCGCTTCCGCTTAAGGGTCTCACCAGGACAATCGGCAGCAAATCCGCGGGAAACCCGATTCGGTCCAGCACCGGCGCCAACCATTGCGCCAGCATCTGGATGCCGCCGGCAGCCCGGAACATCCCCATCGCAACGAGGATCGCCACCAGGTAAGGGATGATCCGGACAGCCACGTTAAAGCCCTCCTTGGCCCCCTCCACAAATTCCTCGTACACCTTTACCCCGCACGCGAATGCGTATAGCGGAAAAAAGGAAAAAATAAACGGAATGGCCAATGCGGAGATGGCTAATATGGCCCGGACCCAGAGGCTTGCTCCGGGGATGTCCGTTTGCGACGCGGCTGCGGGCAGGGGATGGAATACGTCGCGAAGGAACCAGAAAACGAAGCAGGCGGCAAAAATCCCAACCGCCGGCCCACCCCACCAGCGCAAGCGAGGGGGGGCAGGGGAATCCGCTTCTTCCGGCAGCACGTTGGGTCCCACTTTGCCATCCAGAGCCACCCCTTTCGGTGCGGCAAAGATCGGCAGGCGCTCGAGCGCCTTGACTACCAGGACCGCGACTATGGCCGCGCAGCTCGTTGCCACCAGCGCGGTGCCGATGATAGCAGTCGGATTGGTCGATTTTGCCGCCGCCAGGATGCCAACTGCGGTCAGCGGAATGAGTTGAACGGAGCTCGTATTGATTGCCAGGAAAGTGCACATCGCGTTGGTGGCGGTACCCGGATGCGGATTCAGCCGCTCCAGCCGCTGCATGGCGCGCAGGCCCAGCGGGGTCGCGGCATTGCCCAGGCCCAGCATGTTGGCCGCGATGTTCGTGACCATCGCCCCCATCGCCGGATGATCGGGAGGAATTTCTGGAAACAGGCGACGGAGCACAGGGCGCAATCCCCGGGCCAGCACCTGGACCAGCCCGGATTTCTCCGCCAGCCGCATGATGCCGAGCAATAGGGCCATGACCCCAACGAGGGGAAGGGCCACGTTCATCACTCCCGCCTTTGCCGAGTCGAAGGCCCCATCGGTCATCTCCTTCAAGTGCCCGGTAGCTCCCCCAAGCAATACCGCCGCCAGGATAAACCCGAGCCAGATGTAATTGAGCACGCTGAACCACTACGCGACCGGGGACCGCTGAGGCGAACCTAAAGATTGCCGATCGTGAGAACGCCTACTCGTTTCTCTTCAATTAGCCATTACACATTGGTAATTTGCAAATTTTCCTCCGCTTGCCGCCGCCTGACAACCATGCTAGCCTCCCTCCCTTTTCCAAAAATGTCCAAGAGCATCATAGACCCAAGCCGGCTCGATAAAATCGAGTTTTCCAATGATGAGATCGCCCGTTACTCCCGGCACCTCATCATGCCGGAGGTCACCCTGGAGGGGCAGAAGCGGCTCAAGGCCGCAAGCATCCTATGCATCGGCGCCGGGGGGCTCGGCTCGCCCATTGCTCTCTACCTAGCTGCCGCCGGCATTGGCCGGATGGGGCTTGTGGATGCCGACGTGGTCGATTTCTCCAATCTCCAGCGCCAGATTCTCCATGGTACAAAAGACGTGGGCCGGAAGAAGCTCAACTCCGCCCGCGACCGGATTCGCGAAGTCAATCCGAACGTCCAGATCGATCTCCACGACACGATTTTTACCAGTGAGAATGCGGAGGAACTGGTGCGCGAGTACGATATCGTCATCGATGGAACGGATAATTTTCCGACACGCTACCTCTCGAACGACATCTGTGTCTTTCTGAAGAAGCCCAATGTTTACGGCTCGATCTTCCGATTCGATGGGCAGTGCACCGTCTTTGCGCCGCATCTGGGCGGGCCATGCTATCGTTGCATGTTCCCAGAGCCACCGCCTCCTGGCATGGTCCCAAGCTGCGCGGAGGGAGGTGTCCTCGGCGTCCTGCCCGGCATCATCGGCGTAATGCAGGCCATAGAGGCCATCAAGCTGGTTATGGGCTTGGGCACATCGCTCATTGGCCGTCTTGTCCATTTCGATGCGTTGAACCTCAAGTTCCGCGAATTCAAGCTGCGCCGCGATCCCAAATGTCCCGTCTGCGGCGAAAACCCGACCATCACGGAATTGATCGACTATGACCAGTTCTGCGGCATCCCGCAAGCCGCCGCCGCGGAGGCAGCGGAGGCGCCCATCCCGATTATGACCGTTCGCAACCTGAAGCAAAAACTGGACAATGGCGACAAGTTTGTCCTCCTCGATGTTCGCGAGCCTTTCGAGTGGGATATCTGCCATATCGATCACGCAAAGCTCATCCCACTTGGGCAACTGCCCTCCCGCATGAGCGAGCTCGACAGCGCCGATGAGATCGTCATCCACTGCAAATCTGGCGGCCGTAGCGCCAAGGCCGTGCGCCTGTTGCAGGAGGCCGGCTTCAGCAAACTCCATAATGTTGAGGGCGGCATAACCGCCTGGGCAGACGAAGTGGACCCCAGGGTGCCGAAGTATTAGATTCCTTGGGAGTACGTTTGATTTTCGAAGCTCTCCAGCCCGTTGACAAAGTTCCTTCCCGTTTCGATACTGATTCGTAATGAGTTTGGATCTTAATGACTTGCTCCGAGACTGGCCCCATGAGCCCGGCCAAATCAAAGTCCGCCGCATCCTCGGTACCGATGGGAAGGAGAAGATTCAACTCCGCATCGACCTGGGTGTAATCCAGATGGAAACCACAGGCCGCCCGGATGGCGAGCGACCCCACGGCTGCGAGTCCCTGCTTACCCACCACCTGACGCTCGCGCAGGAAAAGGAGGCGGCCCATCAGCCATACATCCTCTCCCCGGATGACGTGAGCGAGTTGCAACAGGAGGGCATCCAATATTACCACCGGTACATCTCCCTGTTCCAATTGAACGACTTCCCTGGGGTCATCCGCGATACCCAGCGCAATATCGATCTCTTCAACTTCGTCAACCAGCACGCCGGCGCCGATGAATTCGCCCATTCCCTGGAGCAATTCCGCCCCTACGTGGTGATGATGAACACGCGCGCACGCGCCTCCATCGAGCTGGAACGGGGCGACTTTGCCGCTGCCTTGAGGCAGATCGAGCGTGGCCGAGAGAAAATCGTGGAGCTCTTCGCCGGGGCGGAAAGCGTCGAGGCCGTCGAGCGCAGCCCGGAGATCGCGTTCCTGGATGAGTGGATGGAGGAAATTCGCGCCCGCCAGCCGCTGACGAAGTTGGAAAAAATGCAGAAGGAAATGGAAACCGCCATCGCCAACGAGGCGTATGAGCGCGCCGCCGAGCTGCGCGACGCCATCCGCGTCCAGATGGCGAAAAAAAAGGAAAAAGGTGCCGAATTGCGTGCCCGCCGCCAGGAGTAGGGGAGGGACTTCGAACTTCGAGTTTCCTCTAAAAAGTGTTGGATTCCCTCTTTCCACGCCCGAATGAAAAAACTCTCGCGCCTTCTCCCCTGTCTCCTTCTCATTGCCTGCGGAAAAGGCGGCGTCCCCCCCACTACTCAGAGCGCCCCAAAAGTTCAGGACGTTTCCGTCCAGGTGGAAGCCACTGGCGAGCCCGATCCAATTGCCGCCCCGGAGGCCGTCCCGGGCGGGACCTTTGCCTCGTGGCAGGGAGACTACCCGAAGTCCCTTAACGTCTGGCTGGATAACAACTCCTTCTCCCAAACCATATCGAGCCTCATGTTCGAGCCCCTGGTGGATCTCCACCCCACGGAAGACCGCCCCATCGGCATCCTCGCCGAGTCCTGGGAAATCTCCTCCGACAAAAAGACTTACACCTTCCATCTCAATCCCGCCGCCAAGTGGAGCGACGGCAAGCCGGTTACAGCCGCCGACGTCCAATTCTTCTACGACGTCATTATGAACCCGAAGAATCTGACCTCGCTCTACCGGGTCGATCTCTCGCGGTTCTCCCGTCCCGAGGTGATCGATGACCATACCCTGCGCGTCACCGCGACTGCGGCGCATTGGAAAAACTTCTGGGTCGCCGGCGGCTTGGTCGCCTTCCCTCGACAGGTTTGGGCGAATGTCGATTTCAACACGATTAACTTCGACTTTCCCGTCGTGGACGGCCCCTATGCCATGGATGAGGTCAGGACTAACCGTTCCATCCGCCTGAAACGGCGCGGGGATTGGTGGGGTCGAGTGAAAAAGTACAACGAGCATAAGTTCAACTTTGACTATCTGGTCTTTAAGTCCATGGAGGACCGCGCCAAGGCGCTTGAGTTCCTGAAGACAGGCGGCTTTGACCAATACGCCGTTTACACGGCAAAGATATGGGCCAAGGACGCGACCGCCGACGCCTTTCCCCAGGTGAAAAAAAACTGGGTGGTTCGCCAGAATGTTTTCAACAGCTATCCGAAGGCGTTCCAGGGTTTTGCCCTCAACATGCGGCGCCCGATCTTCCAGGACATTCGCGTCCGGCAGGCGCTGGCATGCCTGCTCAACCGGGAATTAATGAACGAGAAGCTGATGTTCGATTCCTATTTCCTGCTCAATTCCTATTTCCCCGATCTTTACCCCAATGACGTCAATCCGGCCGTCCCCGTCACCAAATATGATCCCGATAAAGCCCGGGCACTGGTCAAGGACGCTGGCTGGCAGGTCGGCAGCGATGGCGTTCTGGCAAAGGACGGCCAGCCACTCAGTATCACCATCCTCCATTACGAAGGCTCCGACATGCGCCACCTCAATATCTATCTGGAGGATATGAAAGCCGTCGGCATCAATGCGAATGTCGAACTCGTCTCGCAGGCCACCTGGACCAAACGCATCGACAACCATGAGTTCGACATGGTCTGGGCAAATTGGGAAGACATGCGCCTACGCGACCCAGAGACGATGTGGAGCTCCAAAACCGCCGAAGATATTTCCACTCAGAACTGGTGCGGCTTCAAGGATCCCGAGACGGACAACCTCATCGACGAACAGAAGACCGAGATGGACCTTGGTAAGCGCAACGATATCTGCAAGCAGATCGATCAGCGTCTCATGGCCCTAAGTCCTTATGTGCTGATGTGGCAGGCCCCGAGCCACCGGCTTCTCTATTGGAATCGCTTCGGGACACCCAAATACGTGCTTTCGAAATTTGGCAACGAGACCGATGCCCTCATGTACTGGTGGTATGATCCGGCAAAGGCGGCCGCGCTCGATGACGCGATGAAACGTGATGTCTCACTTCCGGCGCTCCCCGCCGAAGTCCATTACGGACAATGACCACTTACATCGTCCGGCGTCTTCTCCTAATGATCCCGACAATGCTCGGGATTACCGTAGTCTGCTTCCTCCTCTGCCAGTTTGTCCCTGGCGGCCCGGTTGAGCAGGTGATTTCCCGAATCCGTGCTTATTCCAGCGTCCATGGCGCAAACCATGCCCGGATTTCCGCTGAGGAAGTGGCCAATATCAAGGCTTACCTCGGCTTTGATAAGCCCGTCCATGTTCGTTACTTTATCTGGCTGGGCAGGCTGCTGCGCTTCGATCTCGGCAACTCGTATGTCTATCACCTGCCGGTCTGGAATGTGATTATCAGCAAGATGCCGATCTCTCTTTTCTTTGGCCTGACGTCTTTTATTCTCTCCTATTGCGTCTCCGTCCCCCTCGGCGTATGGAAGGCCGTCAAGCATCATAGCGTATTTGACATTTTCACGAGCGGCATCGTCTTTGCCGGCTATGTCATTCCCGGTTATGCTCTCGGCATTCTGCTGATCATCTTTCTGGGGGGCGGAAGTTATCTCGCGTGGTTCCCCATCTCCGGCGTCATCTCGGATAACTACGAAGACCTTTCTTCCGGCGCCAAGGCCCTCGATTTTCTTCATCATATTTGCCTCCCGACGATTTGTTACATGATCGGCGAATTCGCCTTTTTGACCCAACTCATGAAGAACACGCTGCTCGATGAGCTGAATAAGGATTATGTCCGCACTGCGCTGGTAAAAGGCGTCTCCTTCCGCGGCGCCGTCTGGAAGCACGCCTTCCGCAACGCCCTCATCCCCCTGGCTACAAGCAGCGCGGATCTTTTCACGGTGATGTTCGCGGGTTCCGTGCTTATCGAACGGGTCTTCGATATCGATGGCATGGGTCTGCTCTTTTACACCTCCATCGTTGGCCGCGACTACAATGTCGTCATGGGGCTCATCGTCCTCACCAGCATCCTTACCATGCTTGGCCGCCTCTTCGCGGATATTCTCTACGTGATATTCGATCCCCGCATCCGCTTTTCCTGACCTGTGCTCTCCGATATCTCCAGGGAACGCTTCCGCCGCTTCCGTGCCATCAAACGCGCGTGGCTCTCGCTTTTCATCCTCACGGTCGCTTTCGTCCTTTCCCTCGCCAGCGAGGAGATTGCCAATGATCACCCGCTGCTGCTTTTCTATCACGGCCATTATTACTTTCCCACTCTCAGGTTTTACCCCGCGGATACTTTCGGCGGACGTTATAAGACGGAGGCAGACTACTTTACCCTGCGCAGAGATTCTGCCTTCCATGCGGCCGGCGGCTGGATGATCCTTCCTCCCATCCCCCACGATCCGCAGCATTCCTATCTCGATATCTCGGGCAATCCTCCTTATCCCCCTTCATGGGATCACTGGCTGGGCACGGATGGCTCCGGGCGCGACGTTCTGACGCGGCTGATTTACGGATTTCGAACTGCCATGCTATTTTCGCTTGCGTTGACGGTCATTGGCACAGTTTCCGGCGTCGTCATCGGCGCCATCCAGGGTTATGCCGGCGGCAAGGTGGACCTGACTGCTCAACGGCTCATCGAGGTCTGGTCCGCGCTTCCCTTCCTCTATGTCGTCATCCTTATGAGCGCCATTTATGGGCAAGGGTTTGGCATTCTGCTTCTGGTGATGTCCGTATTTCAATGGGTTAACCTTTCCTATTATGTGCGCGGCGAATTCTATAAGTTACGCGAGCAGCCATATGTCCTCGCCTCGCGCGCGCTCGGGGCCAGCCATACGAGTGTTTTATTCCGCCAGATCCTTCCCAATGCGATGACCCCGATCATCACCTTCCTTCCATTTACCTTGGTCGCAGGTATCTCATCGCTAACTGCTCTTGACTTCCTCGGGTTCGGTCTTCCTCCGCCGACTCCTTCATGGGGCGAATTGCTCGACGAGGGCTTGCAGAACATTCAGGCGCCATGGCTCGCCGGCTCCGCCGTCTGCGCGCTTTTCATCACGCTGATGCTGGCTACGATGATCGGGGAGGGGATTCGTGATGCCCTCGACCCCAAGTCCCTTACCAAGCTGCGCTAAAACTAAACTGCGATGAAATTCCGCCTTTTCGTTTCGCTGGTTCTCCACTTGCTCGCAGCGGCCCCGGCCTTTGCCGCCGAAGGCCGTGATCCTTACCAGCGGCTGATTGACAATCCCGAACACCTTGGCGACGCCGAGCGGCTTCACAAGCTCTTCCAGATCGATTGGGAACGCACCGTCCGCGAGTCCCCGGAGTTTGCGACCGACCTCGGCTATCCTGGCCTCGATGATCGCTGGACGGACATGTCTGAGGCCGCCATTGCCCGGCGCCAAAGTGAAACCGACTGGCCTTTCGATGTCATCAAGACAATCAAGCGGGATGCGCTCTCTGCGGCGGATCAACTCAACTATGACTTATTCCGCCGCGATGTGGAGCTTGGCCTCGAAGACAATAAATATCCCGGCGAGTTTCTTGCGGTCAATCAGCTCGGCGGCATCCAGCAGACCATCCCGCAAGTCATCAATCAGATGCCGCATGGCACGGTAAAACAGTACGAGAACATCCTGGCCCGCCTGCGCGCCGCGCTTCTGCTCATCGACCAGAACATTGCGTTGCTCCAACGCGGCATGGCCATGGGCGTGACCGAGCCGAAAATCATCTTGCGCAATGTGCCCGATCAAGTTCTCAAGGTGGTGCCCGACGATCCGATGGCCAGCTCGTTGCTTAAACCGTTTACCGATTTCCCGCCCGCAATGGCGCCGGCCGTCCGCGACCGCCTTAAGGCGGCGGCCATCAAGATATATCAGCAGGACCTCGCTCCTGCTTATCACCATCTGCACGACTTCCTGGTCGAGGATTATATTCCAAAAGCCCGGGAAACCATCGCCTGGACGGCCCTTCGGCATGGGGAGGATTGGTATCGGCTGGCGGTCCGTGAGCAAACAACCACGGACATGACTCCCACCGAGATTCATGACCTAGGATTGCGGGAAGTAAAACGCATCCACACCGAGATGGAGCAGGTCGCCGCTTCCTCGGGGTTTAAAGGGGACTTCAACGCCTTCGTCAATTTCCTCCGCACCGATCCGCAGTTCTACTACAAGGATCCGGAAAGCTTGCTCAGCGGTTACCGCGATATTGCGAAACAGATAGATCCCGTGTTACCGGAATTTTTTCACAAACTGCCCCGCCTCACCTACGGCATCCGTGCCATCCCTGCTTATGCCGCGGATTCCGCTCCCGCCGCCTATTACCAGAGTGGCTCCGAGACAGCCGGAAGGCCCGGTTGGTTTTGCGCGAATACCTCAAACCTCGCCAGCCGTCCCAAGTGGCAGATGCAGGTACTTACCCTGCATGAATCCGTCCCCGGCCATCATCTCCAGTTATCGCTCGCGCAGGAGATGGAGAACGTCCCGGAGTTTCGCAAATACAGCAGTTATACCGCCTTCGCCGAAGGCTGGGCGCTTTACTGCGAGCACCTCGGGACGGACATGGGGTTTTACAAGGACCCTTACTCGAAGTTTGGCCAGCTTACCTTTGAAATGTGGCGCGCGTGCCGCCTGGTTATCGATACCGGCATCCACTCCCAAGGATGGTCGCGCCAGCAGGCCATCGATTACCTCATGACCAACGCCGGCAAGGACGAGCACGAGGCTACCGTCGAGATCGACCGCTATATTGCATCGCCCGGCCAAGCCCTTGCCTATAAGGTAGGACAACTCAACTTGCTGGCTTTGCGCGACGAGGCGGTTCGCGAACTGGGAGATAAGTTCGATCTCCGCTCCTTTCATGACGCTCTTCTTGCAAATGGCTCTCTGCCTCTTCCCATCCTCGATGACCAGATGAAGGCATGGATCGCAACCCAGAAGACAGCAGCCCCCTCGCCATGACTGATACCTCCGTCCCGTCCGCCAAGCCCCTTCTCGATGTGAAGGACCTGACCATCGAATTCGCGACTGAACGTTGTGTTTTCGAGGCCGTGAAGCAGGTCTCTTTTTCCGTGAGCAAAGGAGAAACTCTGGCAATCGTCGGAGAGAGTGGAAGCGGCAAGAGCGTCTCCGCGCTCTCACTGACGCGCCTGCTGCCCGAGCCGCCCGCCCGCTACAAGTCCGGCAGCATTCTCTGGAAAGGCGAGGAGGTGCTAAAAATGGACTACGAACGCCTGCGCTCCATCCGTGGCGGCCAGATGGCCTACATCTTCCAGGAGCCATCAACATCGCTTAATCCCGTGTTCACGATTCGGAATCAAATCGCGGAGGCCATCAAGCTGCACCGGCCCGAGGTCACGGACATCGACGCCGAAGTTCTTCGGTGGCTCGACATCGTCGGCATTGTAAACCCCCGGCAACGCATGGCGGATTATCCTCACCAGCTCTCGGGCGGCATGCAGCAGCGGGCCATGATCGCCATGGCCCTAAGCTGCAAACCGGATCTCCTGGTTGCGGATGAGCCCACCACTGCCCTGGACGTCACCATCCAGGCCCAGATCATGGACCAGTTGAGGGAGCTAAAGGCGCGTTTTGGCATGTCCATCATTTTGATTACCCATAACTTCGGCATCATCGGGGGCATCGCAGAGCGTGTTGCGGTCATGTTCCGGGGAAAAATCGTCGAATATGGCTCAACCGCCGAGGTCCTCCGCAATCCGCAACACCCCTATACGCGCGCGCTGATCGATTGCATCCCGAAGCCCGGGGCCCGGGTCCGGCGGCTGGCTACGATCAATCACGACGCGTTGGTATAGGTTGGAGCCCAGCCACTTATAGACAGGACGATGCGGGAATAAATGTTACAAACTGAGGGTTTCCTTGTTCCGCATATTATGCTCACCTCTGCGGTGCGATGGAACACCTCTTCGGGTCGATTGGCCCGATCCACCTCCTTTTCCTTGTCCTTGCGCTCGCCCTTGCGTTCGGATTTGAATTCGTAAATGGCTTCCACGACACGGCCAATGCTGTCGCCACGGTTATCTACACGCACACGCTCCCGCCCGTCGTGGCCGTCATATGGTCGGGGATATGGAACCTGATCGGCGTTCTGATGTCGAACGGCGCCGTCGCCTTCAGCGTCGTAGCCCTTCTGCCCGCCGAGCTCGTGATGAATGTCAGCTCCGCGGCCGGATTCGCGATGGTGTTCGCGCTCTTGATATCCGCCATTGTCTGGAACCTCGGCACCTGGTCGCTGGGCCTGCCGGCGTCCAGTTCCCACACGCTCTTTGGCGCCATCATGGGCGTCGGCCTGATGAACTCGATCATGGGCTCCGGCGACCTCGTCCAGGGGGTCAATTGGACCAAGGCCGAGGAGATCGGCCTCTCGCTGCTCATTTCCCCCATGATCGGGTTTATTTGCACCGCGCTTCTTTTTTTGCTCGTGAAGCTGCTGGTGAGAAACCCCGCGCTCTACAGCGAGCCTGAGCCGAATAAACCGCCCCCCCTCTGGATTCGTGGCATTCTCTGCCTCACGTGCACCGGGGTCAGCTATTCCCACGGGTCCAACGACGGCCAAAAGGGAATGGGGCTGATCATGCTCATTTTGATTGGCATTATCCCGGGAATGTATGCGCTCAACCTGAACGCCGGCCCCGGCGCCGTGCCTGCCCTTATCACCCAGTCCGGCGCGGCCACGGCGATCATCGCGAAGCAAGCCCACAA
>Ga0182030_10016826_pt1 | contig 14187 bp, 14 predicted proteins | sample 812S3MmetaG_FD_121299 | JGI IMG/M metagenome (GOLD analysis project Ga0182030, IMG submission 121299) | Permafrost microbial communities from Stordalen Mire, Sweden - 812S3M metaG (Illumina Assembly) | ecosystem: Environmental > Terrestrial > Soil > Wetlands > Permafrost | place: Sweden...
AAGCTCTTATTTATAAAACTTAGATATAACTAAATTAAATAAAATTTCATATTAGATACTTTAAAGCAAAAATATAATATTACTAAAAATATTAGACTTTTTCTTTAAAAAATAGTCTAAATTTCCTTATATTTTATATATTTATATAATATACTAATTAAGAGAGCCTATTACTTGATTTATAATTAGTACATTCTAAAAATATCTATATACTACTATAACTATAGTATTAGTAAATACTAAAACCTTCTAGACATTTCCAAACAGCAAAGTCACGTGACTTTGCCACTACTATAAAAGCTTCTAAATATATTATAATTAGTATATATAAAAGGCTTTCATCCCTCTCTAAATAGTCTTCAAGTTCTTCAATATATTATATTCTACTATAGCTTATTCAACCATAGACCTATCGACTAAGAGGCTTTGGCTATATCACCTGACCAGCCCCCCTTTCCAACCACACGTCTGCCCTAGCGCGCCTGGAGGGATATATTTCTAAGCGACGATTCAAGAGTTAAGTGATAGCCAAGGAGTGTAAAATTCCAATTCTAAGCGGATGCATATTGAAATTTCGATTAATGCGTTGTTCTGATCTGGGTAAAATCATTCTCTTTCGTCACTGAATCAATGCTAATTAAGGGATGAAACACTAATGATGAATTATCCAACATTGTCCCAGGCCCCATCGATCAATACTACCGATTTTGGGAATTGGGTCCCCGCCAATACATACTCCCAAGTCAAATTAATGATGCCAATGCTATCTCCATCAACAGCCAGCTCGGTACCATCGCTGCCTAATCCTCTGGTCCAGCCGGCTAATCCGGTACCTTACAGTTATTGTCTATAGCCCTCCCAAACCCTTTGATTCATGTAGACTTCTTCAAATTATTCCTCGCTCCATCAGTCCAAGCGCCATGCCCATAGCCATCCCAAGCGGAGTCAATCGCCACTCAAATTACAAGGAAGATATCACCTCATTACCTCAATGCTGCGCTTTAGCTCACGAATAACCCAGTTGGCACGAAGTTTCGGGAAATCTCCAGTATCATCAAGGGAAGGAAGGTATTCTCCCTATCTGCAAGAAATCCGATTCCAGAAAAACACGACCAGTGTGCAGCCAGATTGGTATTTACCACTCGCCGAGCAGCCGAATCTTTTAAGTTTAGAAGCCGAACTGAAGGAATCCAATTTGATGGCCAGAGGGTTAATGTGTCCTGGAATAGCGACCGCTCTCCTCTCAGGAACCACACAGAATGTTTCCAATCCCCGGTTTTGCATTTCAGAGAACCTTTCGGAAAACTCAATGGTAAATTGTTGTACAAGTTCCCCAGGAGGAAGATCGCCTTTGAAATGGTGATGGTAGGCAGTCGTCGAATTTTGGGAGGGGAATAGGCCATTGAACTCTCCTTTACCAGTATTCTGGGACAAAATCGGGCGGCTTTGTTGTGCTTCGAGCTGGACTTTGTTCTTCGCACAGCGTCGATTTACCTTTTTGATGTCCAATATGGGCCCGATCCTTGTGATTCCAAGAGCCTTCAAGATAATGCTGATCACTCAGTCTGGTGGGAGGGTCGCCGATTTTGAACAAAGTCAAAGACTCAGAACTGAGTCTTAATACAAGTGTGGGATAGAATTTTTGAAGGACCAGAAATTTCCTTGGCGGAAATAGCAATGTTACTGAGAATGCTAATAAAGTTCTATCATCTACTCTCCAAATTCGTGCCATTACTAGGATTATGTGAAGAGCCAACACCGTTCGGATCGGGATGGCAGCAGGGTATATTTGGAGGAGTGGTTATGGATCAATTTTGGGTAGTTAATGACTGACCTGCTATAAATGTGGTTCTAGGACAAAAGCGAGAGTGATGAACAATATCCTCGACCAAATTATTTACTCTTTCAGGAATATCAGGTGCCAAGCAACAAGAATGGTCTAGCAGAATTGTGGATGCTTGGGTATCAAGCATGGTTTGTACAATTGGAAAGCAAGAAACGTCAAACAAATCTCAGTGAGTTTATTTGGTGAGATTTATCTTGCAATTGCGCAAACCGCTATCAAGAACAATTCTTTGGAACTGATGAGCCGCTGGAATATAGCACAACGTCATATTATCTTCCTCCCAAATGCAGAAGTTTGATTTGCGCGCAAATTCAGAGCAATCAACTAGCTTTGCTGAATGAAGCACACTGAAATCACGGACTGCAAGCTTTACAGCACCATGAAGGATATATACCGCTTCTGTGGCGTCGTTTTCGGGAATCTGTATATAGGCTTTTTAATTGCAAAATTTTTGGGCACTCCAATTGCTGGTCTAAGGCATTGTTGGAATGATGCTACACTTAGAAACTGGGTGCATGATCCTTTACTGCCCTAGTCACCCAGTACTATTATGAAATGGTTTGCACTGGCGTAATGCTCATTGACGACATCCCTGTCTGGGCTTGAAAGTTTGTGTGCTGACTGGCTCGGCTGGAAGACAGGGGATTTAACGTAGACTTTGCCTACATTAAATCTATATACAGGCTTTTTAGCTTGATACTCGCTCTTCTATAGAACACCTATTCTGGACTGTTGTCCTTTCAAGAAAAAATAAAAATAAAAAAGCATGGAATTCAATAGATTTCCAGCTTTAGCACCGCGATACTGTCGCGGTCCGGTCACGTGTTTAACGCCCCTTTCTCGAGGCATGAACGGTGCCGGTGAATTGGGAACAATTGCATTATCAAAAGTTTTCTTTGTCCTCGAGTAGGCACCCGGGTCGCGAGCTAGGCCAAGCGAAACGCGACAGGTTAATAAATATTGGGGGGGCCACGCACCTAAACATGTAGAGCTTCCCCATCCTCTTCCCAAACTTGCCATCTTCTTCCCCACTGCGAACATTTTCATCAATAATCCCATTGATGAATAGCATCATCCTCTAATACTTCCCTCTAAGTACAGCACCATCTCTACTAGGATTTTTGAACCACCTTGCATTTCGCGATGACTGGGCCAGAGCCAGCTCCGGATGGTTACCCCTTTGATCCACAGGATCCCCGATGTTGGCAACTCATTCCGATTTTTATGCTCAATAGCTGATAATAAACAGACAAGTATCTGTGTAGCCTTTTGAAGGTATGGCGCAGAGCACATCCCAAAGCGTCCCTACATTATTTGCCTCCACACTTGCGAACTGGCCTTCTGCCTTGTTTCGAACTTGGTGAGTCGTCTTCCAGCAACGAGCACTCTCCAGATACTAATATCTAGAAGATTCTAGAGACTCGGAGAGGAACACGAATATACCACGTGCTGAAAGTGGCACTACAACAGTCAGAAGCAGAGGACTTGCCACTAGCGACTCTGATGGTAAGATCCGTCATGATTTGATTCTTTGATTCATAATAACCTTGAGATCAGAAGTAGAACCCCATCATTCGGATCTCAAAATCCATACCGGCCGACGACCTCGTCCCCTTCGAGCTGAAGCTGCTGAGTTTCATGCTTTTGAGAGCTTCACCAAATATGACCATCTCTATGGACGAATACCCAGCGCTGGAGAACACCAGGAAGTGCGAGACCCTTATCCTCCAAATACATTCAACCAAGTACGGCAAAAAATATCACAATTTCCGGATGGAGGTGCACTATATGGTGAACTATTCTACAACCCAATGAGCTATGGACCTCGGATTGTAGCACCCCGTTTCGTTGAGCGTCTGCAGCTTAACCAGACCCACGAGCGACATGACAGTGGATTTTCGGGTAGCCCTGATGCGTCCAACGCTAGATTTGAAGATTTCAACCCAAGTGATGGCGCCTTTGGACGATTAAATCCTGTGGGGTCCGGTTTTCGAAATTTGGAGACCTCGCAAGATGATGGAGCTGGACTCACTAACCAGTACCCACTAATGCTTCGATTTGATAGGGGATCAGATTTTAGAGGCTTCGAAATCTCAGAAGATGATGATTATGATATGCCTGGAAACGGGCTCGCCAACCAGTACCCGCCAATGCCTCGGTTTGATGGGGGAAATCTTAGCAACCCAATCTATGAAGGGATTTCATTGCACACACAAAATTCCTGCGGAAGTCCAAACGGCATAGTTCCACAGGCCATAGGTTCCTTTGCCATGGGCCAGTCAATGTTCGAGAATCCACTCAGGGATGAGTTCTCTGCTCCTCAGCCTCATAACGGTCAAATTCAACGTTCAGCCAGTCGTTTTGAAAATATGCTGCCTGGAGCTCCACCGCATGATAACCAATATCAACAACACCGGGCCTCACCTGCAGCGTATCAGACTTCTCAAGCCCTAGTTCCAAGACAAGACCTGTCAGATTCTATGCATAAAATGAGATCTGGAGGGCCGGCAGACGGTAACCAACATCGGCGACACTGCTCACCTCTTGCAGCCCCTCTGGCTCAGCGCCCGAAACAGGACCTAGCAGATCCTATGCAGGCTATGACACTCGCAGAGACTTCCTCAAGCATGACACTCTTTAATCCAGGACCTCCATCTTTCAGACCCTCTCGCGCGGTGATGAACGAACCCCATAAGTTGTCGTCAGAGCTGACCCGTTTCGCTTGCAAGCATAGTTTCGACCTCAATAAGAACTACAAAGGCGGCTTCAATTTGGAGAATGTCATGCTTCCAGAATCTCAAAATTGCTGTTTGTTTATTCGGAATGCTCCTGGCCACGCTAGGCTTTCGGATTTCCTAGCTCCTATCTATGAAGGAAAGGTCTTTAACTCAAAACTCTATCCGCCTATCCTGGGCCAGTTTCTTACTAGCGCCGCCAAAGTCGCCTTCACCAACAGGGCTGCTGCTCAAAGCCTATTGAATAGAGCTAAGTATAGTGCGGATGGCGTAAGGGTTCTTGGCAGACGAGTCATTGTCATGTGGAATAGAGACAAATCTCGTCCTGCAACTGATTCGGAATACCACCAATCGCGAGTGGTCGAAATCACTGGCCCGGAAGATTTCTCAAGTCTAGAATTCATTCAGCTGTTCAGTCGATATATCCAATTCGAATTGACGGATTATAAGGAATGGAAGGTTGTTGGGGGCAAAAAGGTCTTGCAGCTTCATTTCGCATCAATCCTCGGGCAGAGCCGTGCTGCCATGAAGTGTTTCATTGAATGGAAGAAATTATATGATCCGATGGATGGCTTTTCGATTGCTTACGGCCATGATCCTTCTGATATGGCAAATAGCAGACCATAAGGAGATAATGCGGTACCATGATTGAAGACGGGCAAGAATCAGGATTGAACATTGCCATTCTGAAAGAATGATCAAGGAAATTGCTCGTTGGTTTAACCAAATAATTGAATTTGAGGCTCTGCGGTTAGGTTATTGACCAAGGCCGAGTCTTGAGCAAAGGGGTTTGCAGCGTAGCCTGCCAGAAGATATCTCGTGCATGGTGCTGTCGATGTGGCGTTGGCGCTTTTACATTTATTTCCTGTATGCTGCCTGTTTCCTTTCTCTTCCCAAAAAAAATTGAACCAAAAGTCCTTCAATGAAAGTTTGTGACATAAAAATACCTCCAGGGTCTCTCATTATAGTACTTCCCAACCGTCTTTCTCCTCTGCAGGCCGCAGCGCCTCAATCACCTGGAATGTGCTTTAGATCAGGATAATTGGCTCTGCTTTTGCGTTTTAAAAATTTGTAGGTTGAATCTTAGGCTAGAATTTAGTCAAAGATGGTCGATCTCTGACACAAGGGATTTTGAGAATAGAGTATCGTCTGAGACAGGTTGACGCCTCATGTATGCATCAAGCCCCGTCCCTCGAGCTCGTTGATCATCCAACCATATATAGGCCTTTTATACCATTCTGAACCTATTATAATATTATGAATTCTCCCGCAGTCCTCGGGGCCGTGCAACAGGGCAGAAAACCTTGACTAGAGAATTCCACGACATGGATTGTCGAAGTCTCGTGACCCGCTCCTCTTTTGAAATTCCACTTTCGGATGCTCCGCTCACAGGATCTAAAGGTGAGAACCACTTGTAATTGAGCATCTCAATAGCATCTTCCCAAGATCGAACATGATGAATTTCCCAAACAGTCCGGTCGGTCCAAGTATCAATACTGATGAGCTGTCGTTCAAGAACTAACGTTGGTAACAGGAAATACTGGAATACTGAAATACTGATTGTAGACAGTTTATAAGAATGTCGCCTCTCCATTCACGCCTCCAAATTTTAATAGGCCTGTCATCACCAATGAGCTTGTGAGACTTGCTTCAGCTAACGTTCATGGTACGCCGAATCCGCCTCAAGTCTGTTATGACATTGACTGACATGTTGGTATAGGACCTAGTGAGCTGAATGGTGTCAGTAAAGCCTCCATGCCGGTGACCCCGGTGCGAATGGCACACATTTCCTCAAGTGCATTAGATCCCCAAAATATCCAAACACCTCACGAGTATTCCAAATCTTTCAACGACCCCAGTACATCTGAGAAAATAAGTGCTGGAGCTGAGAAGCGACAGGAATGTTCCCTCATTGTCGAATCGGCTCGCCTTGTTGCAACGCAACCTGGCAGTATGCGTAATCCTTACGGCGGGTTCCTGGTAGCCGAGAATTTCTACACTGGCTCAATGACGGGGTACTCAACCCTGCTCGGTTGCGGGTACACTGGAATTTTAGCGGGGGGTTTTCATGATCAATTTAATATATGCATCCTTTACACCTAAGTAGTGCACCCATCCGAATGGCCTCTACTAATAGAGGATTTGGGAGTGTGTCGATTCCCCGCGGGCCACGCGCCCTTCCTCGCCTCAGATGAGCAATGCGATGCAAGGCTATACACCATCCGCACTGAGCGAAACGTGGTGCAAGATCCTCCGGAGTTTGGACCCTCTTAAGCTCTACTGAAAGAACCTTGTGAAACTCCTCCCGAGGTCGCCCGGACTGTTGGCGAGCTAGGACTAAACATCGACCCCAACTACGAGGGGAAATTTGTCCTTGAGAATTCTGTGCTCCTGAGGTTGCTTAACTGTTGCTGGTTCATTAAGGGGTCCCTGTTGAAGCCACTATTGGTGATGTTTTGGCCCAGATCCATGAGGGCAAGATCTTTACCTCAAAGATCCACCCTGCCATCCCAGGACAATTCAATACCACGCCGCTCAACTTGCGTTCAAGACTCGTGGTGATCCTTAGCGAAGACGTGGTCAGAACTATCCTGAATGACATCGTCAGTAGCGTTGAAATCGGACTCGGCATAAAAAGAACTTGCTTAGAAGCTTGCTAGAGAACCGTCGAAGACTCTGGCGATCTGAGTTGATGATACATAATGGCAGGCTGATGTCGCCCACGTCAGGTCCTTTTTAAAGGTTGTTAAACTGGCTTGCAATAGCAACGTGGGACATGAAGATCGAATTCTAGATAGGCCAAAGTTCTCGTTTCAGGACGAGTCCTTATGGTTTCGTATCCAACCTTGCATTTCTGGTCGCAGGGTCAATAATGTATTCCACAAAGGCTGTATAGTCCACCTGCGGATGTTCAGGCGGTAATAGCAGGTGTATATAGGGGCATTTTACCAAAGAATTGGTGAGACCGTATAATAGAACAAACTTATAAATTGCATTGCGTATCATGATTTTGTCGAAAAAGGCCCTGTCTCTCTTGTCGCGTCAAATTTGACCTAAACAAACTTTGCGAAGCAGGTCCCAGATTTTGCTTCTCTTCATATCCATTCCTAGGATAAAATCCCACAAGCTAAGTAAATGGAGTCGACGTGAATTTTGAGGTCTCCCCAAACTAAAAAGCCAAAGCTTCTCCTCTATCATCGCAAGAGTCCCATCTACATACACAATCAACTTCGAGTTTTGCGACGAGCTCACGTCTCTTCTGTATATTCTGCGCTTCTTTTTGGAACCCTCTCCAATAATCACTTGGGTCAGAACAAGATGTCAAACCCCACTTCCATCGCAGCAAAGGCTGCCGAGGGACTCGATCCTGCCCATCCCGAGTGTGAGTCTTCTCAGCCTATTCTCTTGAATGGCAATTAAATCTATACAGACGGGATAATTCTCAACTTTCGCATGGAATGGTTGAGCAACTATCCAGACAGGCCTTTCCCTCGAGATTACCACACTTGTAAGTGGCGCTCTCAGGACAATTACTTCCCCAGAACTAATCGCATATAGCCGCCAAGGGTCCGCAGGCAGCCTCCAAATCTATTCAGGGCCGACTGGACATTGTTCGATCTGCGAAGAGCGATTTTGCTGGCCGGAACGGTAAAAGTAGGTTGCATCTCTCTGATCTTGACCTCCTTGATTAACGATCCTTCTCGTCGCAGAATATATTACAAACAAGAAGACGACCGCCGAGGTCCCGAATCGCTCGCCCAGTAAACCGGAGGTCCCCAGCATAATCGATCATCGAGTATTCTATCGGGGACAGGACTTTGTGCCTCAATCCGTCAAGTCTCCCAGGGATTCTTTACCAGCACTGCAGCAAAAATTTGAGGAAAATGGCGTTCCATATGCTAGTCCTCAAGGCTATGCCCCCAATGCTTATTTCGACATGCACTCCCAATCTCAGGCCGCAGTAAGTAATGGCAATCAGCAATATGGTGGATACTCCAATAGTCAGCAGTTGAGCATTTCACCTGACCCCGCTCCACATTCTCAGACCTATGGCAGCCATGAATTTCAACGCACCTTTCATATTCCAGGAGTTGTGACTGGCTATGATCGAGATTTTCGCGTTCGATATCTTCCCCCTGTAACGACTCAACCCCATACGGTCTACGCCCCTCGCGCTTTTGCTGGAGTTCCTCGTCCGCACTGCTCTACACCTAAGCAAGTGGCTAGCAACTCACAGCTAATAGCTGAATGTGCAAAAAGCAACTTGGTGCGAGAAGCTTCGCAAGAGCAAGATGATCGTTTGGTATGGCGAGATAGATCAGGCAATGTGGTCGCCGAGACGGATGTCCCATTCACACGGGCCCTAGCTTTGCAGAACCAGCATCGCGAAATCGACCCCCAACTGATCCAAGTGATTTCGAAGTTCGGAGGTGATATCAGCCCGAACTACCACGGGGAGATAGATTTGGCGAATTTGTTCTTGCCAGAGTATTTGAATTGTTGTTTGTTTCTCACTGGCATCCATCCAATGGCGGAATTAGTTGATCTTCTCGCCCAGTTCTCCAAAGGAAAGATATTCATCTCCAAACTCTATCCACCAGTTCCCGGCGAGTTTGAGACATCTGCAGCAAAGATTGCATTCACTACTCGCGAGGCAGCCGAAGCGCTCTTCAACAGAGCGAATTCCCCTCAGCCTTTTGCTGGACTTTACGTTTTGGGAAAGCGTGTTGAAGTAATATGGAACAGAGACAAATACCGCCCAATCGAAAACTCAGCGGCAGATCAGTCTCGAGTGATCCAGATATGGGGCCCAGAGGCTATGGAAACTGAAAAGATTGTCGAGGGATTGAGCCAGTTCATAAAGTTCGATCTTCTCCTGAAGAGAGAGTGGACCGCACCCAGCGGGCTCAGGGTGTGCGAGCTTCACTTCCCTTCGATCCTTGGTCAGAGTAGAGCCGCGGTAAAATGTCTCAGGGAGTACTTTAAGATCGGTATCTATGGTCACGAATATAGTGTACACTTTGCTCCGGATCCTTGTGCTCAAAGGAGCAGCAACTGACCAGAGTACCGCGGCTCCTGACGAATATTACACGGAAGTTTCGACCCAGCTTTGGGGCTCTCAAAATATTACCGACGCCGACTAGTGGAGCTCACGAAGAGATGCAGCTGGAAGTATTTTGTGGTTCAACTCCGATTCCGGAATAAAAAAGCCCAACCTCGAACGTATTACAATGGTGGAGTGTTGGATTGGATACAGTGGCTGGAGATTGTGATCAGAAGTATTTTCTCTGTTTGGAAAATGGAAGAGAGATAATCCAATCTTCCGGTTGTTATTTTCGTTTTTGATTATGGCATGCTTTGGGAATATCGTAACAGGCTTTCTTTTTCTTCGTTCATCCGTGGGCTTCCGGTAACATTGGAGTTCGTGTTAGGTTCCCCAAGCCGGCCGGGAGATCTGCCTTTCAATGAAAAATTATACCCAAAGCTCTGTGCCTTTCGTGATGAAACCTTTGGCAATCCACGGCCTGCTTTCCCATATGCGGGAACCGCCGAGAAAGCGTTAACTTTTAAGAAATGATATCCGTGACCATGTTGTATTTGGGAAATATAAGAAATGAGGCCTTCTCATATTGGAATCGATCCCTTGACAAGCCATATAAGGACGGTGGTCATCCTCCTAGATATATCTCACTCTTACTGAGGCAATTCCCATTGTCTGTGACCATGATGCATTGACGTACCAAAGCATCATCTATCTCAAAGTGACCATATATATAGGTCCATGATTCTCTAAAGACACCTTATGTTCCATCCTAGATCCTCTCTCTCATTAAGCATCTGTAAGAAGCACCTCATGGCCCATCAAATTTACATGCACGTGACTTGATCGGTAAATAACCGAAGCTACAAATCTCGGATATCAAATCGACCCGGGTTAGCCGATAAGGGGTCGGATGTCTTTAGCTCCATGGCAGCCTTGTGGTAGCCTTACGCAAAATAAACATTGTAGGAGCGCGCTCGATTTCCTGCGAAACCCGACTTTCGAAACTTCAACATCTGTGATAGTATTTGCCTTGATGTAATAGGTTCAACCCACATTTCTTTTGCCAATAATTATTTGTTCGCACTCCTTGGAATCTTCCAAACCAACAGGCAAAGACGCATCGCTCAAACCGGGGTAAAGAACAGGCACCTTCTGGTGATAAGGAGGCATCTGGTCGTGAGGGGGTCAGCTGTATGTACCGTTCGACCTAGCCACCGGCCTAGTTGTCTCATTTGGTATGAGACATATCTTGCTCATCTATGCTGACCAGGTATTAGGGAGACAAGAGAATAGTAGTGATACTAAGCACGAGGAGAAGAAGGGGCTCGGTGATGGTTTGTCGCGCCTTGTAGCACTGTCCCTCGCCTTGCATGGCATCGGTAGAGATGGGGAGAAGTGTAGGTCCTCCCGTCGATCTAGTAGCTGTCGTATATGCTAATTGAGCCTATAGTAGAGAAAGGAGAGGAGCCAATTTTGGCGGGGCTAGCAAGCGGCGGAGATGGTAAGTGTTCCCTATGGTACTCTTGTCAATAATGGCAATTGAATTGACTTGAGAACTAGGCAACGAGGAGGGGTCGAGCCGCGGAAGTGGAAGCAGAGGGACCGGTACGCGATATTCAGATCGTCCCCGCGTATATAATAGGGCTGATTCTCTATAGTTCAGGGAGGGCATTCTAGTAGAGGATCCATAGGGGCAGGGGAAGATGAGTACCAGGAGTATGTATAGTCGTTATGACATCCTCTATCCCTCGCTCGAGCCCACGAGCAAGATTACTCTATGCGAATTGCTTAAAGCTGACCTTTTGATCTTGAGGTACCGTCGTTTTGTGCCCGCCCGAGCTGTCACTGGAGAAAAGGCATCGCTTACCCCCCAACTCGCGGAGAAGGCGATAGCAGCTGGCAGGATTCCCAATCCGAATTACAAGGGGGAAATTACCGACTTCGATCTGAACAATATGGATGTTCCTGATTCGGAGAACTGTGCCGTCCGTATTAATGGCATCCATCCTGGAGCCAAGACGAAAGAGATATTTGCCGTCATTAAGACTGGCAAGGTCTTCCAATTTAACTTGGTGTCAGCAGACCATGAGCATGATAAGGCTGCGCCAGATGTCACTTTCTTGACACACAGTGCTGCAGAAAAGTTCATTGTATTTGTGCCCTGGAGGAGATCAAGAAGTGGAATGCTGACTGCAATAAGGAACAATGCGGCAAGCGACCCGAACTCTGGATTCGAGATTACAAGATCCGAGCCATTTATAACCGCAATGGAGCCAGAGAGAAGGGAGGAGTTCATCATAAGGAATCTCGTGTTGTGATGATTACCGGGCCTCCCAAGGAACTCTCATTCCAAGCCGTTGAAGATTTATTTAAGAGATTTATGAAGTATGATTTGGTTGGCCACCGAGAATGGAAGATTAACAACGATCGCAAGGCCATAGAAATCTCTTTCAGTTCCATTCGTCCGCATGGAGGATGGGCTATTCGAATATTCAAGGAGAACTGGCCTGGCTTTGTCGATGGACATTTTGATATTGAGTTCGGCAAGGATCCTTGCGAGCCTAAGGCTGCAGCACCCGTCCGTCGACTTGATCTGAGCTGGAGATCTCGCGGTTGAGATTCGATAAGCTGGATTCTTCTCCCAGCACCACGCAGCAAGATCCAAGCCTCGAATCCGGTGCTCTTACCGGTACTCGATTGCTCGACAGCCTTTCAAATATTGGTCTCTTTGCCACAGCGTTTTTCTTTTTGATACCCAATGGCGTTCTTTCTTAGTTTCGTTGTTGTAGAGTCAAAAAACCACTTTGTAGAGTAGCAATTCAATCATACAAAATCAAAAACTCCGAACAATCAGATCCTCTTGCAGAGTGACACAATGGAATCACTGTATGTACCAACAACAGATCGTAGTTTCTTGATGTGCAGTTTTGTTGACGCTCTCAGCGGCCCCCTCTTAATAGTAGTTTTTCCTACCAATGAAAAAGGTGTTAGGTAACTAAGAAACCCAAGAGCATATGGGGAGCAGTCAATCCTCTAAGCCCTACCCTTTGAGAACTCTTGACAGCCTATTTCTCTCCATACCAACACCGCCAAACTAACAGGATCTCAACAGCATCCCCTGCTCACGTTATCCCGTTCAGCTCGATCTAAGATCTGAAGGAAAATCGAACGTCTTCCTCCTTGTGGCCCAATCTCGCTTAGCCTAGCCCCTATTCAAGAATTTGTAGAAATGGTAGGCAACTCATTTTCTTCCACTTCCACGTTAACTAATTGGCAGGATCTCCAAAACATTGTGCAGAAAAATAGTTTCTGATATCCCCAAATACTCCTATCTGCAAAAAGTCCATTCAGTAGACATCTCGTGAACTTTTCTTTTCTTTCCTCATCTCAACAGACTTGTAGAATCCTAAGGTCCTATCAACGTCCAACTCCCCGCACATGTGAAATCCCGTCACCTAGATCCCTTATCCCCAAAAAGTCGCCTGATTCTAATTTCCACCTCATTGCTCAATCCCCCTTAACTTAGCCCCTATTCAGAAGGCAGGAACAATGTCCATCCTTTCCTCACGTGATTCCATCCCTTCACCTCGATCCCGTCCCGAAAAAGGTGGCCTGATTCTGATTCCTAGCCCATAGCTCCATCTCGCTTAATCTAGCCCCTATTTAAAGACGACTCCGATACTCGTCGATGGAATTCGCTCTCCACCCCAATAACCTCCCGCCTTGTGGATTTCGACAAATGACAATAGTAAAAAACTTTTTTTGCTTTGAAGATTACTCTGAGATACTTGCGATCATCTTTTAAAGTATAAGAAGCCGTCGCGACGGCTCCTTCTGCGAATTTTCGGGTTCAGGATTCTGATACTTTATCGACACTTTGCTGGGACAAAGGAACCCAGATTTCATCCGCGGGCGACAATCCTGGTGAGATGGAGGGAAAGGGAAAAGGCAAAGCGGTTGGTAAGTACTTTGTCGAACAGCACCGCACATCAGCTTAGTCATGGCGTCCTTTGCCGACTCATCACTAATAAGCTGTCCAGACACTTCCAGACCTAATCTAGGACAAGCTGGAGTTGCTTTCAATGGTACGTCAAACGAACACCTATTCAACATATCCCCCTATTCGGGGACACAATCTTCAGCACTTACTCCCATTCTCCAACACCAAAAGACACAATATACTCAAGCACAATGGCTCAAAACAAAGGAGACCAAACACTAACTGGTTTGCAGTCCAAGGACTTCAGTCCCCCTTAGAAGATACTCCCAGTATGCCACTACCTCTTGAACACTTTCCTTCCACACAATGCCACAGCTTTCTAGCACTCTGAGACACACCACATATTGATGCTCTCCATACATATAATAGCCATTGCTAATCCCTTCCATAGACGCTACTGAGAGTCATACCAATGGCGCTGTGGCTGTTCTCATAGACACCACTTCCGGCCTTGCCAATGGTGCTCTTGCTGTATCTCAAGCAGCCAGTGGACAGGGTCTCCCTGAGAGACAACAATCTTGGTTCACCGGAGCAAGAGCGGGTATGTTTTCCTGATCCAGAT
>Ga0182030_10016827_pt1 | contig 14186 bp, 9 predicted proteins | sample 812S3MmetaG_FD_121299 | JGI IMG/M metagenome (GOLD analysis project Ga0182030, IMG submission 121299) | Permafrost microbial communities from Stordalen Mire, Sweden - 812S3M metaG (Illumina Assembly) | ecosystem: Environmental > Terrestrial > Soil > Wetlands > Permafrost | place: Sweden...
GCCTGAACAACGGAGCCGGCCCGAACGGGGCGGGCACGGGGCTCACCACCCAGCCGATCATCGACCTCTCCAACACCAACATCGGACTGGCCGACCCGAACAGCTTCAACGGAACGGAGCGCCCCGAGATCCTCGCCAAGGACTCGATCTACTTCGATTTTGACAGCTCGACGGTAAAGACCTCCGAGAAGGCGAAGGCGGTTCCCGCGGCCGAGTACCTCAAATCCAACCCCAAGCACAAGGTGCGCATCTACGGCAACTGTGACGAGCGCGGCACCGAGGAATACAATCGTTCCCTGGGCGAGCGCCGTGCGCTGGCTTTGCGCACTGAATTGCTGCAGTTGGGCGTCGAGTCCGATCGCATTGACACCGTCACCAATGGCAAGGACAAGCCCAAGGCTTCCGGCCACGACGAGGCGGCCTGGCACGAGAACCGCCGGGGTGATTTCGTCTTGCTGGTGCCCGAAACGACACCCTGAGCCAGGGCCGCGGCGGTTTCCCTTTCGGGGGGAGGAATTGATTCCTCCCCCTTTGTTGCGTACGGCGAACGTGGCCTTCCGGGGAGGGTTATCGTTCCACGCCGACCTCGTGCGGGGCAGGGCGGGGGATGGAACGAAGGGACGGCGCGCACCGCCCGGCCATCTCGCGCCGCCGTCCGAGGGGGTTTTCCCACCCCTTCCGAAGCGGGGCGCAGCTCCCTCAAATGGGGGATGGATTTTGCGCGGTTCCATGCTAGGATTCCCCCATGCAGTCTCTCTTCAACCGCGCGCGCGAGCATGCCTTCACTTTGATTGAACTGTTGGTTGTCATTGCCATCATCGCCATCCTCGCGGCGATGCTGCTGCCCGCGCTGGCCAGCGCCAAGCAAAAGGCCCAACGCACCCAGTGCGTCGGGAACAACAAGCAGTTCGGCTTGGCGATGACGATGTATGCCAACGACAATCTCGACCGCATGGCGTACCCCAACTGGAACCCGCCTTGGGTTCCGGGGTGGCTGTACACCCCCTACAACGACGCCGTGCCGAACCCCTACGCGGCACCCATGAATACCAACGCCAGCGCCGCCTGGCAGGGCGGCCAGCTCTGGACCTACATCCAGAACATCACCATTTACCGCTGCCCGAACGATGTCAAAACCAACTCTCCCGACATTCTCGACTACCGGGACAACAAACTTTCCACCTACGTCTGGAACGGGGCGGTCTGCGGCTATGGCGAGGTGCCCAACAGCCAAACCTACAAACTCACCTTGTTCCGTCCCGATGCCTTCCTCGCTTGGGAGCCGCTCACCGACGATATCGATTCCGCAGTGTCTCCCGGGTATGGCTACAACGACGGGGCGAGTTATCCAGACCCCGCAGTCGACGGCGGGCTTGGGCTGCGCCATGGCAAGGTGGGCGGCATCATCCTCAGCTTCGACGGTCACGTCGAGTTCATGAAGGCCGCGGCGTGGAAGGCCGAATCGGAGCTGTCCATCGCCAACCGCATGTATTGTGTGCCAGGGTCCACCACCGGGCGTTGACGCCGCCCCGCGCGGCTTCCCTGGCTCCCGTGGAGCCTTGCGCCAGGGGAGATCGTCCCCCCTCCCCCGCCGGGCCACCGGGCTCAACCGCGCTTGGTGATCAAGTCGCGAAACTCTTGAAACAGCCGCGTGGAATCGTGCGGACCGGGGGAGGCCTCCGGGTGGTACTGCACACAAAACACCGGTTTCGAGCGGTGGCGCATCCCTTCCACGGTCTGGTCGTTGAGGTTGATCCGGTTCACCAGGACCTCCTGGGGGAGCGAGGCGGGATCGACCGCGAACCCGTGGTTTTGCGAGGTGATCTCCACCCGGCCTGATTCCAGATCCTTCACCGGTTGGTTGGCGCCCCGGTGGCCGAACTTCAGCTTGAAAGTCTTCCCCCCGAGCGCCTGGCCGAGGATCTGGTGGCCGAGACAAATCCCGAAGATCGGGAGGCCGGCCGCCACCAAGTCCCGGACCGCCTGCACGGCATAGCCGAGCGCGGACGGGTCGCCCGGGCCGTTGGAGAGGAAAATGCCCGCCGGCCGGTAGCCCATCGCTTCGGCCGCGGTGGTGGTGGCGGGCACCACCTGGGTCTTGAACCCGTGCTGCCGCAACCGTCGCAGGATGTTGTACTTCATCCCGAAATCGAAGGCCACGATCGGGATCTCCGCCGGGGGCAGCGTCGGCCCGGCCGGGGCGGACGCGCCCCGATCCAGCGTGAACGCGGCGCTCTGGCGGTCCTCGGGGTCCCAGGGGAACGGCTCGGCGTGGGTCACTGCCTTCACGTAATCCACGCCCTCCAGCCCCGGCCATTCCCGCGCCTGCCGGGCGGCCTCCGCGTCGGACACCTCCTCCGTGGAAATGAACCCGTTCAACGCGCCGCGAACTCGCAGCTTCTTGGTCAGCGCCCGGGTGTCGATCCCCTGGATGCCCGGGATCCCATTCTGCTCGAGGTAATCCGACAGGGACGATTTCGCGCGCCAGTTGCTCACCACGGGGGAGAGTTCCCGGATGACAAAACCTCCGACATGCGGTTTCCACGACTCCACGTCCTCCGGGTTCACCCCGTAGTTCCCGATGAGCGGGTAGGTCATGGTCACGATCTGGCCCTTGTAGGACGGGTCGGTGAGGATCTCCTGGTATCCGGTCATCGAGGTGTTGAAACAAACCTCGCCGCAGGCCGAGGCGCGCGCGCCGAAGCCCTGGCCGTGGAATATCGATCCGTCTTCCAACGCTAGAATGGCCTTCATTTCAAAATACCGGCCGCGGGAGCCCGGCCTGCCAGGCCGGGCCACACAGCGGGGAAAACCCTAGCATAACCGGACCACCGGGCGAAACCGAAATCATCCGACCCCGGCATTTCTCATTCCACCTCCTGACACCGCCATCCCGCCAGCCGGACCCAGATTGAACACTCCTTCCGCGCGCCGGTCCACCCCTTGCCGGGATTACCTATGCGCCTCCGACCACTCATTCCGCTTCCGCCCCGAGGCATCCGGTGGCTCGCGATCGCCCTGGCCTGCTGGGTCGTTCGGATGTCGTGCCTTGCCGCCACCCCGGAACACCCCGGCGGTACCAATGCCGTCGCGGTGCCCGCCCCGGAGTTCGCGGCCGGCACCTGGCTCAATCTGCCCGCCTCCGCCACCAACGCCCCCCCCTCCCTCAGGGGCAAGGTCACCGTGGTGCATTTTTGGACCTTCGGCTGCATCAACTGCCGGCACAACTTGCCGTACTACGATCGGTGGCAGAAGAACCTCGGGCCGCTGGGCCTCCAAATCGTCGGCATTCACACGCCGGAAACCCCGGGTGAACGGGAGCCGGCCAACGCCATGCGGAAGGTGAAGGAACTTCACATCACTTACCCGGTGCTCCTCGACCCCGAAAGCCGGAACTGGCAGCAGTGGCAGCAGAGCGTTTGGCCGGCGGTGTACCTGGTGGACAAGAGAGGCCGGGTGCGCTTCGCCTGGGAGGGGGAACTGGAGTACAACGGCACCGGTGGTTTCGCGAAAATGACCCGCCTCATCCGGGCTCTGCTTGCCGAATAGCCGGCCGATGGCTTAGGGTGGCGTGCGTGCGTGACCGAACCCAATCCCATCCCCATTCCCTCCCGCGCGGCCCGGGTTCCGTGATGCCGCGGCAGGCTTCCTCCCCGATCTCCCTTGCGGCCGTTCTGCTGGCCGCGGCCATCCTGGTGTCCCGGGTGGCCGCCATCGGGGACGGCGCCGCGTCCCCCGCAAACTGGCCCCGCTGGCGCGGCCCGGCGGACAACGGCAGCATTGAGGGGGGAGACTACCCACTGCACTGGAGCCCCACCAACGGCATCGTCTGGCGGGTGGCTCTCCCCGGCAAGGGCTGCTCGACCCCCATCGTGTGGGACAGCCGCATCTATCTCACCGCCGGCAGCGAGGGCCGCAACGGCGTGCTCGCCTTCGATGACCAGGGACGCCGGCTCTGGCTCGGCACCCTCGGCGCCGAAATCGCGGGCAAGAACAAGAACGGCTCCGGTGCCAACCCGTCCCCCTGCACGGACGGCGTGTCCCTCTTCGTCTATTTCAAGAGCGGCGATCTGGCCGCCTTGGACCCCGCGTCGGGCCGGGTCCTTTGGACGACCAATCTCTCGGCTGGTTTTGGTGCGGACACGCTCTACTGGGATTTTGGCAGCACCCCCGTGCTCACGCAGCAGGATGTCGTGGTGGCCCTGCTCCGCCGCGGCGAATCCTGGCTCGCCGCATTCGACAAGCGCACCGGCGTCACCCACTGGCGTGTCCCGCGCCAATACACCACCCTGTTGGAGGGTGATCACAGCTACGCCTCACCGGTCACCCTCCACCGGCAGGGACGCGAAAGCGTGCTGGTCTGGGGGGCGACCCACCTCACGGCGCACGACCCCGCCGACGGCCGGGTGCTCTGGGATTGCGGTGATTTCAACCCCGACGGGCGGGAGTACTGGCCCGCGGTAGCCTCGCCGGTGCCGGTCGGGGACTTGGCGGTAATCGCCTATGGGCGCGGCGAGGTGTTGCACGCCATCCGGCTCGACGGCACCGGGGAGGTGACCGCCACCCACCGCGTCTGGCGGCAGAAGGACCTCGGGGCGTTCGTCCCGACCCCGGCCGAGAGCGCCGGCCGGGTCTATGTGCTGCGCGATGGCGGCGAGGTGGTCTGTGTCGGGGCAGGGGATGGGGCGGTGGTGTGGCGCGGGGCGCTGCCGAAGCATGCCAACAAGTTCTACGCCAGCCCCCTGGTCGCAGGGGGAACGGTCTATGCCGCCCGGGAGGATGGCGTCGTTTTCGTCACTTCCACGGCAGGCCCCTTCTCGCTCTTGGCGGAAAACCGCCTCGAAGACCGTCTGATCGCCTCGCCGGTCCCCTTCGGGGGGCGGCTGCTTCTGCGCGGCGAGAAGATGCTGTACCTTATCGGGCGGTAGCCAGCGGGTGGGCGCGGAGATGGCGCACATCCACCGCCTCCATGCCAGCCGCGCGGATCGCGGCCATTCCCAGATCCGTGTCCTCGTAACCGCGGCAGAGGTGGGGCGGAACCCCGATGCGCCGCGCCGCCTCGAGGAAAATGTCCGGGGACGGCTTCTGGTTCACCACATCCTCCGAGGTCACCACCGCGTCGAACAGGTGGGTGATTCCCAAATGCTCGAGCACCCGGTGGATCACTTCCCGGTTGCCACCGGAGGCGACCGCCATCGGGATCCTTCCGTGATTCGCCCGCGCCACCTCCACCACCACCTCGATCGGTCCGGCCTGGGCGATCAAGGGCGTGTATTCGTGTTCCTTTTCCCGCGCGACGGCCAGGGGATCGATCCCCAGCCCCTGCTCGCGGCTGATCATCCGCAGGATGTCCCGCGAGGGGACGCCCCCGAGCGAGTAAAAGCGGTCCTCCGGGAAGTGAAAACGGTGGCGGGCGGCGATCACCTGCCACGCGCGCCAGTGCAGCGGCATGGTGTCGGCCAACGTGCCGTCGCAATCGAAGACTATGCCTCGAGGCTCGGCGGGAAAATGGTCGGGAGATGGAACCATGGAAACGATACCAGTGCGCGGAGGGTAACCCGGCCGGGGGCCGTTTTCAAGCCCGAACCGCGCCTGGATCGCCGCCTCCGGGCAGGCGCGGGCATCGCGCCGCCCCGACCCCGCCTGGAGCAGGGGGCAAAAACAACGACCATCGCGCCCTCCGCCTTCCCCCGCTACTGCTGCAGCCAGACATCCACCCGCGGCGCCTCCCACGTGTAAGGCTTGTCGAGAATGTCCATCTTGCCGTCGCCGTTCAAATCCGCCACCCGCGCCTCGTGAAACCCCATGCCGGTCGCGAACACCGTCTGGCGGAAATGGCCCTGTCCGTCGCCGTAGAGAATCCATGCGGTCGCTCCCGGGTTGTCAACCGGCTTCGACGGATCGCTCCATTTCGCCATCTCGGCCGCGAAAATGTCGAGGTGCCCGTCGCCGTCGAGGTCGGCGATTTGCAGGCTGTGTCCGTGGATCATGTCCCGCCCGAGGAGGTCGTGCCCGACCCAGTCCTGCGGATGCTCCGGATTGCCGGTGCACTCATACCACCGCAACGGCCCGACGCCGTCCCCCGGCGCGATCACGACTTGCGGATACTTGCCCGGTTTGAACCGGCCCGCGGCGATCCGGCCGCCGATGGTTCCGATCTGGATCGGATCGAACTTCTTGCCGCCCCGGTGTTTGAACCAGAGGTTCCCCGCCAGCAAGTCCACTTTTCCGTCCCCGTCCACGTCACAGGCCGCCATTCCCTCCGGGTATTGGAAGGGGGTGTTGCGGCCCAGCCCCGCTTCGCCCGAGAAGATCTCGGTCATCGGCCAGGGCCCCGCATGACGCGGGTCGGACGGGATCTCGGCGAGGAAGATCTTCCTGGCACCCTGGTTCCAAAAGGCGAGTTGCGGCCTGCCGGTGCCGAGGAAGTCGCCGAACACCTGATCATGATGTTGGGTCGCCCCCCCTTTCTTGATGAGATGCCTCCGCCACGGCGTCTGGGGGTCGAAGTTCGGGAACGGGTTCTCCCACCACCAAACCTCGTCGCTCTGCCAGTCGCCACCGAAGACGATGTCCGGGTTCCCGTCCCCATCAATGTCGAACACCGCCCCTCCCGCCTCGACCGTCAGGAAACTGGGATCGATGACCGACCGGTCCCAACCCTTGGGGGTGCGGCGGTACCAGACCAACGCGGGTGCGGTCTTGCGGAAGCTGATGACAAAATCGTTGGTGCCGTCCTTGTCGAGGTCGGCGACCAGCACCCCGGTTTGTTCGGTGGAGGTCCCGGGCACCGGCAGCTCGCCGCGCGAGCTGGAGAGGTGTTTCCAAACCGGCTCGGCCCCGTTTCCAGGCAAGGACAACGCCAGCCCCAGAGAGAGAAAGAGAGATGTCAGTTTCATCGCAGGATCATCACCAACCACAACCGGGGGCATCTTAGTGGCTCCGAATCAGCCTGGCAAATAGTTCCCCCGGCCGGGGGCTTGTCATCAACCAGATCTCCATCGCGGGTAGCTTGAGAAACCTGCCGGGTGTTTGACCGGAGGCCCGCCCTCACCCCCGCCCTCGCCGAGGCTGCGGCGGTGGTGAGGGCGAGCCCGGCGCTGGCTCGTGGCAGCGGCTCATGTCGTAGGCCGGGTGCCCTCTCATGTTGTAGGCCGGGTGCCCTCAGCCGGCGAATTCGGGCCCCCGCCGCGTGGGGACACGCGGCCTACAGCATCAGGCTTGTCGTTAGCAAGGGGGGGTGGGCCTCCCGCCAACGCCTCGTTGAGTCCCGTCAGCAACGGGTCCACCCGGTAGCCGAAGAGCTGCAACATCGGGCCCAGGCCGTCCACCCGGCCGAAGGGGGCCGTGTCGAGATCATCGCCCGCGGCCGGTGGGCCGCCGACGCCCGTCACCCGTCCTTCGGTAGGGCGGAGCTGCCGCTCCGCCCAAATCGAGCCCCACCAATGGGAAGGCGGCGTCTGTCACACAGGTGGCCGTCGAAAGCGAACCCGGGTTCGCGGAACCCTGAAGCCAGCGGACGGAATCGTTGGCGGGGGTTCAAGAACCCGCACGAAATATCGCCAAAATGCCAGTCAAAATATATGGCTTGACCATAACCGTTCGGCGAGGCGGGCTTACGTGAGGGTTCCCGGCGCGGCAACATGGGGGGGGGTGAAACGACCGCCATCTCAAGCCCGTCCCGTCAAGGGACACCGCGCCCCCAAGGAGAGAGTGGCGATTCTCCAAGACCACCAGCGCAGTGGGCTCTCGCGACCTTTGTGGCCCGGAGCCGGTTTCGTGGGGGCGCGTACGCGGCGGCTCATTGGCTGGAGGTTGGGCTCATCCAAGGGCGGGGCCGGGAGGGTCGGGAAGGCCGCAGCACGCTGCCGCGCAAGGCCGTGTATGTTTATCCGCTCAGCGGCCAGGCCCGGCGGCGGTTGTGCCGATGAGCGCGACCCCGCAGGAAGTGCTGGCGGAGGAGAACCGGCGGTTGCGCTAGGAGATCGTGGCGTGGCAGGGCCAGGCGCAAGCGTGGCAGTCCGAGAAGCAAGCCTGGGAGGGGGAAAGGCAAGCCTTTCACCGGCGGGTTGAGGAGTTGGAAACCACCCGCCGCAACCTGGAGCACACGGTGGCCGTTTACCAGCGGTGCCTCTTTGGCTCGCGCTCGGAGAAGATCGATCCCCGGGAACTGGTGGCGCGGATCGCCCAGGCGGCCGCGGAGGCGGGGGAACAGATGGCCGGGGAGAAGCGCCCCGGGGATCCCCCGGCGGACCCCGAGGAAGAGCAGACCGAAGCGCCGGCGGCCCCGCCGGGCACCCCAGGCGGCCAGGCGGCGGAGGGGCCGGCCGGCCGGCCGCAGGAGTAGGAGCAGAAGAAGAAGCGCAAGGGCCGCCCGCACGGCCGCGGAGGTTTTCCCGCGCATTTGCCGCGCCGGCGCATCGAGCACCCGGTCAATCCCGCCCAGGCCCGCTGCGCGTGCTGCCCGGAGCATCCGCCCTTGACCCAGGTGGGAGAGGATACCTGCGAGCAGGTGGCCAGGTGGTGCTGGGCCGGTGCAACTGGCTGCACGTCGGGCAGGAGGCGGGCGGGGAGAAGGCCGCGAATCTTTTTTCGCTGATGATCACGCAAACGGCTGGCGGTGGGACCATATGCCTATCTGCACGGCATGCTGCGGCGGCTGCCCGGCCATCCGAACAAGGACATCTGGCAACTGACGCCCAGGGGTTGGAAGGAAACCTTCGCTCCCAAGAGCCCCCAGCCCAGTCCCAGCGGCTGAATCCTGCCGACGCCCGGGTCAGTTGTCAGCCGGTTCCATCACCCCGTGTGACTGCCCGCCATGCAGCACGCCCTACACGGTTCCGCCGGACGGCTACCAACCAGCGACAATCGGGGCGGCGGTTCGGGCTTGCCGATCTGGCGACTTCCAGGCACCTTCCCCCCTCACTCCGTTGGCACGGCACCGAGGTTTGATATGCCTGCAACCTGCAAGACTTTGGCTGATCACGACATGGCCTGGAAGGCGTTTCTCGACTCCGACAAATGCCCCCCAGTTCTGGGTCTGGCACCATTGTCTTCAGGAGAAGCGACCAAAATCCACGCACTGGTCCAGATGGATTTGGCGGCCCACCCGACTCGGCGGCTCAACAGGCTGGTCACCTTGCTTAAGCTCTACCCGGCCGCGATGACGGTTTGGTTGGCCCGGGTTGCCGGGGAAGCTTACGACGGCAACTTTTGGGACAACTTCGCCGGATTGATCGGAGCGGACATTCCCCCCGCTGCGAGGCCGGAGTTCGTCCGGATATTCCGGCAGTGTAGCTTCCTCGCGGGCATCGAGACACTTGATCCACCCCAGTTGGGCGGATTCATCTGGATGGAACAACTGCTTTTTCAGGCTGGGCTGCCATTGTGCCATGTCGGGAATTTCGCCCATTCGATGGGGTGGGTGGAGCAGCAGTATTCCCTACCTGACCCGGAGGCCCCAGAGGCAGGGCACGACTTGCGTGCGTTGATGGGACGAAGTCCCTACTTGGCAAACATCCCCATTTTACGAAAAGCGCTCGCCGGACCTGCGGGACCTTTGATCTGCGAAGCCGCGCTTCGCGTGGCCCTGGACGCCCAGCCGCTGGAAATCAATCCTGCATTGGCCCGGGCCATTGAGGATGCCTTCGAGGACCTGAGGCCAGAAACCGCGGACCGTCCTCGGCCCCCATACTTGCGGCTGGCGGTTGACTTCACGTCACTAGAGGTGGTTTGCCCGAAACAGCCGGGATCGCTCATGGGACCGACGGGCTTATTATGGGCGGTGGGCGGCGCAATCCAACGCGTGGGTGCGAATGACGAAACCAGGTTTCCCGTTCCGAGCCAAGGTCACTTCGAGGTAGAACTTCGCGGTTTGATCGGCGGGATTAACCTCCGCCGTGAATTCGATCTGCGCTGGTCGGAGTTGAAGCAGCCTTTCCTCGTGTTCGATGCCGCGACTCGCTGCTGGCATCGTGTGGAGGAAGGTGGGGTGATTGCCCTCCGAAGCGGCCAATACTGGGTCTTGCACGCATCTGAAGCCGAATTCGAGCCCGAGGCAAAACGGTGGGAATGGTCGGATGGGCAATCGGCGATCTCAGAGGTTGTGCTGCTTCCAGACCACCAATTCAACCTGAAAGCCAATCAAAAGGAATTCGTCTTCACAACGGCTCAGGTCCCGTTCTTTTCTCCGCACGGGGAGAGTGTCTGCACCGATGATCTTGAGCGCATACATTATGGATGGGCCGAACTGCCTGAGGTCTGGTGTCCCATCGATGACGATGCCGGCATTGCGCCCGGTTGGCGGCTGATCCTCCAGCTTGGCGAAAGGCAGGAGGTCATTCCGCTCAGCAATGGAGAGCGTAGAGGCAACATGCTGCGATTTCAGCCGCGGGGGAGCCCCCTTTTCTCGTCGCTTGCCCCAGGGCTGTATTCCTTTCAACTCGCCGTCGCAAGGGGGTCCCGCCGGCCTGTCTGCAAACAGACCTTCAAACTTTGGGTTGGCCTCCGTGAATATCGTGTCGGGGTTGGATTTTGCTGTGATGCCCTGCCGTCCAACATTCTGTGGACAGACTGCTCGGGCCTCCAGACGCAGGGTTGCTTCCTCAACCATTCGAACGACAACCGCCGACAGCATGTTCTCGCCTTCGAGGTGGGCGAAGACGGTCAACAGGAAGTCGTTTCCCTCCGCTTCTCCAGAAGCGGCACCTTCCTCGAATCATTCGACAAACGCGCCGGCAAGGCTATTCAGGCTGAATCCAGCAAACTAGGCTCAATCTTCAGTGCCAGCATCCAGTCATCCCAGTGGCTCCGCATCTGGCACATTCCTGCTGATGACTACACCATTATGGTCAACGGCGGCAAATTGCGGTCGGTTGCGCGCACCGACGGCCGCCTCTTCAGCGATCTGTGCCTCGCGACACTTTCAACGCAATTCCCCAATGGTGGTGAAATAGCCGTCGAACATCGAGAGATCTCAATCAGAATCGCGCGCTTCGCGAGGCCGCTCGTGCCGCGATATGCCGACGCTGAGTCCGATGACACTTATGAAAGTTTGGTCTTCAAGTTCGCGGAGGAAGTGGGTTGGCTTCGCCCGCGCATACGGGAATTGGTGAGCGGCAAGACCGTTGAATTCGACGGCCAGACGTTCTCCTCCTCAGGCCACTCCACCTTCCCGAGTTGCGGATTGCCTACAGTTGAGGCCGCGAATATCTCCGCCGACATCACGGCCCATGGCGCGTTGCATCGCGTTTCGCTCGATGTGCCAAAAGGAGGTTGGCCGGAGGGGATCTGGTTGATGGAGTTGGAAATCCGGCAGGACGAGAACAGCGCGTGGCAACTTCTGAGTGACGCGAAAGGCGGAGGCTTTCCCCTGGTTCTCGTTGTTCCTCCGGCGGGAGCGCCAACAAGCTTGCGTGCCACGGCTTATTGGTGGGCCTTCTCGCATGGGTTAAGCGGTGGATTGATTCCCCACGCGATGCCTCTCACCAACGAAATGGAGAGCACGCTCTGCGAACTACTCGCCGAGGTCTCCGCACTTTTGAGTCGAGGTTACAGCGATTCGGCCTGGCGGCGACTAAACGGGCTGGAGCGCCTCTTCTTCGAACTTGGCCGCTCCATCGCGCGCCGCCTTGAGTTTTCTCGCGTCATCGCTCGCGACCTGATTCAGGCGGCGGGCCGAGAAGCGATTTCCAATCCAACTCGCTCGCTCTTTGTCGTCATTCCAGAGCTCTTTACCCTCCCCGCGGAAAGCTACACGGGGATGCCTGACACAGATGGCCTTCGTGACACATTGCGTTGGTGCGCTCGAACGCGGAGCCATGCAAGAGTGGTAGATGGTTTTCTAGACGCGATGGAGCAAGTAGCAGCAAACCCCACTGCGCGGACTCCCGGCATTTTTGGCGTTCTTCAGAATTTCGCCAATTTCGCCGCCGTGGCGAACCAAACTAGCGCTGCTGACTTATGCCATTTCGATTTTCCTCGGTGGCGCTCCAACACGGTTCACGGTATCACCGAGAACGATGTCGAACTTGGCGCATGGATTGACCTCTCTCCCTACGACCGGCTATGCCGGAGCCATGCTCTGCATGCGCTCCACAAGCTTTACAGACGACGCCAATCAGAAGACGGACACACCGGCAATCACGCTGGCGCCGTCTTTGCTGCGGCGGCGGAATTGCGGAGTTGGTTGCAAACCAGGATGGGCGCACATGCGTCTTTTGTTTCCCAAGGCGCCTGGCAGTCGCCCTGGTTGGAGGTGGAGTTCGCCAACGATGCCCTCTTAACAAATCTGAACTGCTATGCCTCGATGGCAGCGCTTGCGGCGCGGGCTTCGGCGGCCGGTTGGCTCCGATACGGTGACTTCCTCGTCTGGCAGACGAACCGTTTTGGACTCGAAGCCTCCATGAAAGCCACCACCACGCTCGTGGCCATGTCGCCAGAACTATTCGGTTTTTACCTGCTTCTCTGGGAACTGCTCATCCGCACTGAACACCATGATTGAACGAAACCCTATCACCCTGGGCCGGACGTTGGAGAACACCATCCAGCGTTACTTGCAGGCCTCCCTGCCGGTGAGCCTCAAATACCCTCGACTTCGCGAACAGATCACCGCTGCATTGGGGGAAAAGGACCGGCTCGTAAAAGGCCCCTTCGTCGAGGCGCTGACGGACTTTGTGAAGGCATCTTCGCTCAAGGAGTTGACAAGCGGTAATTCGCCATTGCTCCATCCCGAGTTTTCTTGCTTGGCAGCTAACGAATTCGAGCGCCCCCTTCATCAACATCAAAGCCAGGCGCTTCAGGCGGTCGTGGGCGAAACCCAGAACGTGATCGTGGCCACGGGAACAGGCAGCGGAAAGACGGAGTGCTTTCTATACCCCGTCCTTGATTCCCTTCTGAAGGAGGATGATCTCACTGCGCCCGGTGTTCGCGCCTTGCTCATTTATCCGCTGAACGCCCTGGCGAACGACCAGCTCTACAAGCGCCTTGTGCCGCTCTTCGTCGAACGATTTCGGGGCAAAGGAATTCTCGTGGGACGTTACACAGGCTTAACCCGGAAGGGCATAACTCGGCAAAACGCTGAAGCGGAGGTCCTAGCATCAGACCCGTTCTTCAGAGAGCAACCGCCGCACGGTCTCGGCTGGAATTCGGTTCCGCCGAACTGGCTGCTCACCCGCGAGGAAATGCTAAGCCGACCGCCCCACATCCTCATTACGAACTACGCCATGTTGGAGCACCTGCTGTTGTTCCCGAAGAACGCGCCGCTGTTCCGACACGCGATGCTACGGTACTTGGTGCTTGATGAAATCCACACGTACTCGGGGGCTCAAGCGACCGAGGTCGCCTTCCTCCTTCGGAAACTCAGGCGCCGGCTTAACCTGTCCCCTGACGCAATCCGCTACATCGGCACAAGCGCGAGTTTTCCGGCTCAGCCGGACGTGGATAAGGACATCCTGAAGTTCGCTTCGGATCTGTTCGGCGCACCGTTCACGAAAGTTATTCGCGGAAGAAAGCAGGAGCATCGGCTAATTCGGGAGTCCGGTGCGGGCACCTTTAAGTTGCCTGCGGATGTGTGGGTGAGGCTCGGCCATCTCGTCGCCCAGATCCCAGAGAGTGACACGCAAGCCGTCGCTCGTTGGAATCAAGGCGTGGCTGAGCAAAAGATCGACGCTGATCGGCGTCAAAGATTGACGGTCCCTTCCTCCGTCGAATTGGGGAACGCCCTCGCTCAGGCTTTCTGTTCATCCGCCGAGTTGCGCGATGCATCCACCCGTCTGGCATCAGGACAGATTGTGCACTTCACCGACCTCGCCAAATCCCTCTTCGGAGAAAGCGAGGACGCCGATCCGGCGTTGGCTGGATTGGTGTCCATCGGCATCCGTGCCCGTGTGTTGCCGGACGAGTTTTCGCTCCTGCCCGCGCGTTATCATTTTTTCACCAACGGTATCGATAACGTCACTTTGCGACTGAGCGCGGAAGCCACAGACGGCTTTTCAGAGGTTCGCATTGGGAGCGTGTTTGAGGAGAACGAGAACAGGCTGTATCGGTTGCTTGTCTGCCGGAAATGCGGTCAGCCCTATATCGAAGGCTTCGTTTCGGGCGAAACGCTGCTCTCTCGCAAACCTGAAACTGGTCGAGCAGAACGCCAGGTCTTCCTTCTCGGGGAAAGCGTTGAAAATGTGGAAGAC
>Ga0182030_10016830_pt1 | contig 14184 bp, 10 predicted proteins | sample 812S3MmetaG_FD_121299 | JGI IMG/M metagenome (GOLD analysis project Ga0182030, IMG submission 121299) | Permafrost microbial communities from Stordalen Mire, Sweden - 812S3M metaG (Illumina Assembly) | ecosystem: Environmental > Terrestrial > Soil > Wetlands > Permafrost | place: Sweden...
AAGGGGGCGGTTTCTTGAGTTTCGCGACAGAAACTAAACAGGATAGAAGGCAGGCGAGCACCGCCCGCCCCACCTCCGAAACGCTCGCCAACGAGCGGCGGTTGAGTTCGAAAATGTTACCGGGACTGCCAGGAGTGGCTCCGCTCATTTTCGCCGCCGGCCGTTCAGCGTGACCCGCCCTGTCATTGCGCCAGTAGCCGATCGAGCCTGGCCTGAATCTCGCCCAGCGAGAGACTCCCGGCGATGACCTCCCGGTTGCATACTAGCGTGGGCGTCCTGTCGATGTGATTCTCGCGAGCCGTCGCCTCGTCTGCCGCCAGGGAGTCGTCCGCCGATGGCTCGTTCCGCACCAGGGCGCGCACCTTTTCCATCGCCGCGGGCGGCACCGCGTGTGCCACCTGCCCATCGATGTTGCCGTCGCCGGTCCATACCGCCTGCGTCCGGAAGAGCCTGTCGACCGCCTCCCGATAGTAGCCGGCCTCGCCGGCGGCATTAGCGTACCGCGCCGCCATCCGGGCATAGCGGTGACGGGCGAGCGGAAAATCGCGCTGGATCAAGCGGACCTTCCCGGTGTCGATATACCGGGCCACCAGTTGGGGCACGATCTCCAGGTGGAAGCTGGCACAGTGGGGACATTCGTAGTCGCTGTACAACTCGCAGATGACCGGCGCAGTGGGCGATCCGGTTTCCTTGAAGTTGGGTTTGTGGGCGGGCACGCTGCGATGAGCCCGAGCCACCGCGGGACTCGGCCTCGGCTCGGGCAGCGCTGAGGCCGAACGCGCGGGCGGAGCGGGTTGCGAACAGCCGAGCGGATTGGCGCACGCCGGCGGGGCGGACACCAACAGCAGCAAAACGGCGCACGCGGCAACTGCGGTGGCCGATAGCGTGGCCCACAGGAACCATCGGGAGCGCCGGACCCTCTCGCGCCGGCACAACTTCCCGAATGCGGTGGCCGGGTCGGGCCGCCAATTGCCGGGAGCGTCGAGTGACGACAGCCGGTCGTCCACCCATCGGCTAACGTCCATTTCGTCGTGTTCCATATAGCTTGACGTACTCCTTTCGGAACGCCTGCTGTGCGCGGCCGATGAGGGTCCCCACGGAAGCCGGGTTCAATCCCAGGGCGGTCGCCAACTCCTCGTAACTCAGCCCGCTGGCTCGCAGGATCAGCAACTCCGCCTGGCGCTCCCGCAGGACGGCCAGCGTCTGGCGAACCTGGTCCCGCTCTTCGGCGGCGGCGTGGGCCTCTTCAGGCGTCAGGCCGCTGGGCGGAGCGTCCCAGAGCGCCTCATACCGCAGCCGGCGCCGGCCGCTGCGCAGTTCGTTCAAACCCATCCGGACCGCGGTTCGGTAGAGCCATCCTCCGGCGCTCTGGCCGTGCACCTGCGGAGTGCGCCACAGTTTCCAAAGGGCCTCCGCGGCCAGATCTTCCGCCCGCCCATGGTCGCCTACGACGCGTGCAATCACGCGCGCGATGCGTTCGTAGTGGGCATGAAAGAACGCCTCGAAATCGAAGGAATCCACCTGAATCTCCACCGGGTCGATGGCTCCGCTGGGTGCGTTCACAATATACCAACACCGGCCGGCGGGAGTTTGTGACAAAGGGGGGCTTTACTAAGGCAAACAGGGAAATGCTCTCCAAATTCAGGCTTACAGAAGATGACTCCTTCGGGTAGATTGAGCCCAGGTATGAAACGCTTCCGTCTCCTTTTATTGGTGGTTTTGGTCAGCCAGCCCATACCGGGTGCGGAACAGAGCGCCAGTGTGACGTCGCCCCCGGTTTTGCGGAAATTCGAGCCAACCGACAGCGTGGTCGTGACCCTGCCGGGTCCGGCGGTGGCGGCACAGGCGGTAGCGGCAGCGCCCGGGAGTCTGTCCACCACCGAAGTGCGCCTCGCGCCTCCGCCTCCCGACGCGGATCGCCCCGTGTTGCGCCGCCCGAAGCACGAATATCCGCCCGAGTTTGAGCGCGACAGCGCCGATTTCCTCAACCAGCAAATCGGCATCTGGCAGCAGGTGGATGCCCAGTGCCTGCTCGGCGAACCAGTGCGCCAACGGGCCGCTCTGGCCGACGACCAGACTGTCAACGGCCGGATTCTGGCCTTCGCCGACCCCACCGGCCGTTACAAAGAGCTGGAATTGGACTTCGACAGCGAGACCGGCCTGCTCCGCACCCTCTTCGTATACCCCCATAGTATGACTTGGCAGGACTGCCGGCACGCATTTGGAGTGAATGCGCGGTCCACCCAGGCGAATAAAGGACGAACCTTTTATTCCTACCTGGATCGCCGGCTGGATGTACTGGTGGATGCCGCAGGTAAGGTCATTAGCTTAGGGATGTACTAGGGGGCCGCGAAAAAATAAGCTGACCAAATGTCTCGAACGTGCGCAATCGCTCCCTAACGGGGTGCCCTCTGGGCCCGGCTCTGTCAAATGCGCATGCCGAGCCGCGCGCGTGAGCAAGCGGTTGGGTCTGAATGCACAGGATATTTTTTCGCGGCTGCTAAGGCAACAATTCCGAAACCGGCAACCCCTTCGCGGCGTTTAATACATAGGCCCAGCACCGCCATATGATTAGGGGTATAGTGGAATCTAAGAGGAGTGTCGGACGATGAACCGTTGGAACCTTCCCGTCGCCACCCTGGCTGCATTCAGTTTGCTGTCACTGACTGCCGTGGCTCAGACAACCCAGGATAACAAAAGCACCTCCGGCGACCAGGCGAAGCAACCCGTGGCCACCGCCGACGCCAACCAGACCGCCGCGAGCCAGGATACGTCCACCGACGCCTCCAAGCCAATGACCGATGCTGAGAAAAAGGCGGCGGCCAAGGAAGCCAAGAAAAAGGCTGCCGCGGACAAACCCAAAAGCGATGACGCCAAGAAAAAGGATCCCGATTCGATCGGCGATCGCGATATCGGGAAGGGCGTGAATTTTTACTCCCTGGACAGAGAAATCGCTCTCGGAAAGCAACTGGCGCAGGAAGTGGAGCGCGAGGCGAAGGTAATCGACGACCCCATCATCGCCGAGTACGTCAACCGCGTTGGCCAGAATCTGGTCCGCAACTCCGACGCCAAGGTGCCGTTCACTATTAAGGTACTGGACACCGAAGAAGTGAACGCCTTCGCGCTGCCCGGCGGGTTCTTCTTCGTGAATTCGGGTTTGATCCTGAAAGCCGACACGGAAGCCGAGCTGGCGGGTGTGATGGCTCATGAGATTGCCCATGTGGCCGCGCGCCATGGCACCCGGCAGGCTACCCGCGGAGACATAGCCCAGATCGCGACCATCCCCCTGATTTTCATGGGCGGCTGGACGGGCTACGCCATTCGGCAGGGCATGGGGCTGGCGATTCCGATGGGATTCCTGACCTTTTCTCGCGCCATGGAGTCGGAGGCCGATTATCTGGGCCTGCAGTACATGTACAAGGCCGGTTACGACCCAACCTCGTTCGTGGACTTCTTCGAAAAAATCCAGACGCTGGAAAAGAAGAAGCCGGGGAGCGTGGCCAAAGTCTTTTCCACCCACCCGATGACCGACGACCGGATCAAGAAGTCCCAGGAAGAGATTCAAACGATTCTGGCGCCGAAGCCCGAGTACGTAGTGACCACCTCCGAATTCAACGATGTCAAGGGTCGCCTCTCCATGCTGCACAATCGCCGCAAGGTGACGCAGGACGATCCCAACCGTCCCAAGCTGCGCCGTGCGCCGGGGACCGGCACCGGACCGGTGGACGACAACGATGGCGCCTCCCCGAAGACCGATTCCGACGAGCGGCCGACCCTGAAGCGCCGCGATAGCACGACCGGCAGCGGCGGCGGACAGTAAGAGTTAGAGATTCAAACGCTCCCAAAGGTCGCGGCTCCGATGTGTGTTTCAGAGCCGTGACCGCTAGCGTTAGCGGCAATCCTGCAAAGTCCCTCTGCGGTGGCGGCGGTGGCACAGAGCGGCGTAGCTCTCCAGAAACTGCTCGCAACTTCTTGATTCTTTGTCAGCCCTGGGATGACTCCCCGAGGTCAGAACTCCTGATGTCGGCCGGGGATTTCGGATAGTTGGGGAAATTGACCTGAGCCATGACGTGGCGCAGAAACTCGTGTCTGCGGCGCCGAGACTCTTCTCGGCGCTCCGGGACGGTGGATGCCGCTCACGAAGAGGGTCGAGATGAGTCTCGACCCAGCAGGCAGGAGTGCCTGCGCCACGAAAACAGGCTCATCCCAAATTCCACGACATCAGGAGTTCTGGGGCTCTTCTCGGCGCTCCGGGACGGTGGATGCCGCTCACGAAGAGGGTCGAGATGAGTCTCAGAACTCCTGAGGTCATCCGGCATTTTTGGGGCCGCCGAGGAATCAGGCTGAGCCACCGCATCGCAGAAACAAATTCAGCCACCGATGAACACCGATGAACACAGATAAGAAAAACCCTTCTTTATTGGTCTTATCTGTGTTCATCGGTGTTTATCGGTGGCCAATAATGTCTTTGCCCGGACTCGAAGAGATCACTCTCATTCCACGACCTCAGGAGGTCTGAGTCTCGACCCAGCAGGCAGGAGTGCCTGCGCCACGAAAACGGGCTCATCCCAAATTCCACGACATCAGGAGTTCTAGAGGTGGAATGCCTCAGCCCATTTTCCCAACGCCGCCCGAAATTGCGGGGCGACATCGGCCTACTCCACAAAGCCCAGCTTCCTAAGCGTCGCGGCAGGCTCGGGCTCGTCGAATTTCGTGAGCGATGCCTTGCGACGGCCGTTCTGTAGCGCTACGCCGTAGGGGTACGAAGTAAACCCGAATACTTTCTTGAGGCGATCGAAATCCTCAGTGACTGCGCCGTTCAGGCCGGTCGTCTGCATGAACTGCGCGGCATATTCAGGCAGCTCCACGGGGATGGCCACCACCCGCGTGGCGCCCCAGTGAAGCTGCGCCATGCGCTTCGAGACATCGAAGCAGTGCGTGCACTGCGGATCGAAAAAGAAGAGGAAAATCCTGCCCGATTCGAGCGAATACGGATGTCCATCCACAGTGATGGTGGCCGGCGCGCGCGTGCCGCTCTGCCGGGTGATCTCGACGCCGTAGGAAACCAGCGCGAAAACCACCACCGCTCCCAGAACCAGCACGGCGCTGCGCAGACTCTCCGGCGGTTTGGACCAGAAACCCGCCAGCACCGCCAGCAGCAACATCGCGCCATCGCCGATGAAGAAGGCCGGACCCACCACGCGCTTTACCCAGGGGAAGCAACTGCAGTCGGCGCCGCGCAGAGCGCTGTAGTTGAGGGCGAAGTAGAGCAGGAAGGCGGCCAGCAGCAGACCCGTGAGGATAGCGCCCCAGCGGCGGAAGCGCGGCACCAGAATCAGTACGCCGGCCAGCGTCTCGACGATCCCGAAGGCTACCGCGACGGAAAGGCTGAGCGATTCGGGAACCCGCGCCTCTACCATGCGCATAGCGGCTGCCGGAGCGTCGGTGATTTTCCAGAGTCCGGAAATGAGAAACAGGCAGGCAAGCAGAAAGGCGGCAATCCAACCGATGGCGGTTTTCCAGCCGGGCAGCTCCAGTGGCGAAAGGCCCTGTCGCGGCTGTGCCATACTGTCGTTCATGGCCTTTATTGTAGCCGTTCGGATGGCTTCGATTGTGCTACTGGCCGCGCCAGCCGGCAACGAACTGATGGATGAAGTCCACCAGATTCCCGCTGGCGACTGGAAGTACGTGGAAGTCGCGCTGCACCAAAAGCCGGCCCGGATCGCCGCCAGTTACGAGGTATTGAGCGGCTCGGGGAAGGTGCGAATGGCGCTGATGCTGCGCGAGGACCTGGAACGCATGAGCGCCGATCTGCCCGGCAGCATTTTGCTGACGCCCGAGGGACGGCGCGGCTTCTTTGCCGACGGAGTGAGGCGGCGCGGCGATTACGTGGTGGTGCTCGACAACCAGGACGGACGAGAGGCCGCCACCGTGCGGCTGCGCGTTGGACTGGATTCCGGCGCCGGCAAAGGGGCCGAAGTGGGCCGCCTGACGCCACAGCGGCAAGTTACGGTAGTGGCCATCAGTTGCGTGGCGTTTCTCGGGATTGTGGGCTTCTCGGCGCGGCGCCTGCTACGGGCCATGAAGTCCTGACCTTCAGAACTCCTGATGTCGCCCCGCAATCTTTGCCTGGCGGAGAAAATGGGCTGAGCCATTCCTTTCGATGGCGAGAGCTTCGCAGGTGGGGCAGGCGAGCACCGCCTGCCGCCCGCGCTGAATTAGGGAGGCCGCTGCTCGAATAGGATCGAGCGAAGGCGAGCAGCGCCTGCCCCACCTGCGGGCTCACTGCAAATTCCACGACCTCAGGAGTCCTGACCTTCCCTACTGAATCGGCAACGGCAGAATATTGCCGTTCACCCCGTTCACCGACACAGACAGTGGGATTGCGGCACCCGAAGGAGCACTCGCATCCAGCCGGAATTGAATCAGGTCGACTCCCACCTGGCCCGGAGCGGCAAAAGCGGATTCCGGCGTAATGGCGCTGGAACCCACCTGGAGCGTCACGGGGTCCAGGATTCGGTGCAGGGGCGCCGGCGGTATCGCGATTCCCTCCGGCCGGACGTGGTCCGTGGGCCCGAATCCGGTTCCGTAGGCAGTCAGCAATTCGCCCCTCCGCGCCGGCGCGGCGGCCGTCACCGGAGTCCCATCCTCATGCATAACCATGGCGTAGGCTTGCCCGTCGAGCAGTACCGGCAAAAGCCCGGGCGCGTTGCGCACGATAGTGAAATCGCTGCTGAAATCGGGCATGTCCGGCGAGCTTACGGTGACGGTCTGGGTGCCCGGCGCCAGGTCCGGGGGGATCTGCAGGTTGATCTCGGTGGGTGAGACGAAGTAGAGCGGCAGAAGGCGCGGGCCGATGTGCACGGTTACGCCGGCCAGAGTTCGAACCAGCGGGCTCGCCGGCCCCACCGCGGTGGTCGCAGCCAGAGCGCTGCCGAAAATGGACGCCACCGCTCCCGGCGCCACTCCCGGTTGCGGCGCGCTGCCGGCGCCGTCGCTCCCACCGCGGGACGCAATGCGCGGGACCATGCGGAACTGCGCCACTACGCTGTGGGGCACGTTCATGGTCAACTGCCCGCTGGGCGTCGATCCGGACAGGTCGCCGCTCCAACTGCTAAACCGGTAGCCCGGCCGCGCGGTCACCACCACAGTGACCTGCGTCTGGGAGCCGTAGAAGCCGTCCTTCGATGCCGGCGAAATGCTCCACTTGGCGCCGCTGGACGGTGTGGCGCTAACGGTGAGACTGTTCATCAGTTGATAGGTTGCCGTGATGGAAGTGCTGGGCGCATTCAAAGGGGCGATCCAGTCGCCCGCGACCGGCACCCCCGCTCCGGTCGACCAGCCCAGGAAATTCTGGCGCGAAGCGCCGCTCACCGGAACCGATGCCGGCGCGCTGACGTGAACTTGCGTGCCCGCGTTGCGCACCACGCTGCAAGGCGTGGTGCAGGGCGATCCATCCACGGTAACCACCTGTCCGGCCAGGGTACTGGCGATGGTCAGCTTCGCTTGCGAGGTATACAAGGCGGTGAGCCCGTAACCATTCACGTCCGCGCCCACGGGAATTGTGATCGTCCGCGACGGAGTGGTCACCTGATCGTCCCACGACTGGAACACCCAGGTGTTGCCCTGCGCGTCTTTCTGGGGTGTCGTCGCGGAGATCTGGTGGGTCGTTCCCACGCCCCAAATATACGAGTACGGGGGCGGCAGCGTGAGGCCATCCACCACCAGATTCAGATTGGGGGGAGAAGTGCCGAAAAAGGGGTACGCGGCGGCAACATAGTTGGCGGTAATGGTTTCCGGGTTGAGGTTGTTGCCTACCACGTAAGTATGGCTGAAGGCCCCTCCATCGCTCCACGACGAGAAGACCCAGCGCTTGTCCTGATCGTCCTGCTGTACGTCAATGGCGCCCACGGTGTGAATTGTGCCCACTCCCCATTGCAGGCTCTGTGGCGTGTTCATGAGAGTGCGGTCGGCATAGAGTTGCAGGCCGGCCGGGTTGGTGGCGAAATTCACGGTTTTGGAGGGTACGAAGACCGCGGTGACGGTCATCGGCGCGGTCAGGGTCACGTTAAACGTCGGCGTGGTAACCAAAGGGTTGTTCCCCACCTGCCACCCGGCGAAAAGCCAACCGGGGTTCACGGAAACCTGTAGCGTCTGGGTCGAATTGGGGGCCTGCCAACTCGATACGGCGCCACCCGCCCCTGGAGTGTAACCGATGCCGGTGATCCCCAACTCGCCCGGCGGGGAACTGCAAGGCGCCGGATTGCATGCCGTCTGTACCGTAAACAGGTACAGCGCGTTGAACACGGCGGTGTACTGCGCAACGGTGGGGTCGGCAATCACGTGAATCGAAGTCGCGGTGGACCCGCCGCCTGCCCATTGCCAATTCTGGAACTGCCACTGGATGGTGGCGTCGGTATTGTAGGAGTAACCCGTTCCCGAATTAACCCCCAGCGTGTGCTGGCTGCCTACCGGCCAGAATGCGCTCATGACGCTAAAGAAAGTGGTTCCGTCCACCGTAAACCAGGGGCCCGAGGGGTTGGTCGACACACGAGTGGCAGTCACCGTCTGCGCAAGACTACGCGGACTGAACGCCGCCGCAGTCAGGAGGAGAACGCACAGCGATAAGAAACTCGTACGGGTTTTCGTCATGGCCAAATATTCCCTGGCTGCCGGAGCCGCAGCCATCCGCGCACCGGCAGCCTTTTCCCAGATTGCAGTATAGGTATAAACGCAAGCAAATACACGACTAACTTTGGTAATGCGCCGCTTATTAGCCATTTCGATCATTGATTCCATGGCCGCGCGGGCATTTAATCGTAGTCGGTTGAAGAGTCCACTTATGCGTTACTACGGTTTCCCGATTTCGATCGTCTTAATGGCGTTGACGATTCCAGCGACGCCGTGCGCCGGCGCCACCTTCGGGACCGTCGTCGCCGTCGGCGGGCAGGCCGCGGATGCCGCCCTTGATGAGACTCGCGGTTTGCTGTACATCGCCAACTTCACGGCTAACCGGATCGACGTGATGTCGATCGCCGACAACACCATTCATACGTCCATCAACGTGGCGCCGCAGCCGGGATCGCTGGCGCTTTCCCGCGACGCCCAGTACTTATTGGTGGCGCACTTCGGCAATACTAACCCGCCCGTGCCGAGTCAGAATCTGCTCACCCTGATCCACCTTCCGGACAATAGCCAGCAGCAGTTCATTACCAGCGATCCGCCGCTGGGCGTGGCCTTCTTCGCCACCGTTTCGGCTGCCGGGCCGGCCAATTTCACCGGGCCCGGAAAGGCGCTGGTGGTAACTACCACCAGTTTCTTCGTCCTGGATCCGGCTACGGGCGTGATGCAGGTGCTGAATACGCTGGCCAACCTGGCGGGGACGCTGCCCGTGAGCGTGCCCACATTTCCGGGGCAGATTCTGGAGACCGCGCTGACTACGTCGGGCGATGGCACGGTGATCTGGGGCATCGGCGGCGCCACCACGGGAGCCCAAATCATCTACCAGTACCACTCCCAATACAACAGCCTGACGGCCTTTGGATACAGCTCCGCCCCGCCGCTACTGCCGCGCGTGAGCGTAGCCTATGACGGTTCCTACGCCATGGTCGGGTGGATACTCATGAACGCTGCCGGAGTAACGCAGTCGAAGTATCCCAATGTGGTAACCTCCACCAACGTCACGGGACAGGCGATCGATTCCAAGAACGGCATCATATACGCTCAAATCCCCGATGCATCCCAGCCAACCGGCCCACCTTACACCTCCACCCACTCCACCAGCTCCAACGCAGGCACGGCGCCCTCCACCGGCCTGCCTACCCTTCTCCTCATGGACAGCGACAACCTGACGGTGCGCGACCGGATCCTGATTCCGGAAGACATCGTGGGCCGAATCGTGATGAACTCGGCGGCCACGGTTCTTTATGCCATCTCCGATAGCGGCGTGACGGTGTTGCCGGTGGGCTCGTTGAATCAGGCGCACCGCCTGGCGGCGGACCGCGAAGACATATTGGTCCAGACCACGTTTTGCAATCGGAGCGCATTGACGCAGAGTATGACGATCACCGATCCGGGCGGCAACCAAACCGAATTCAGTATTTCCACCAGCCAGGCGGGCGTGACTGTTTCCCCGTCGAGCGGCATGACTCCGGCCACCGTACAGGTAACCGTGGACCCGGGGCAATTCCTCTCCCAGGGAACCACCGCCGTGACGCTGACTATCGGCTCCGTCACTTCCGTGAATGTACCGCCTTCGGTGCGCCTGCTGGTGAACACTCCGGACGAATACCAGCGGGGGACGGTAGTGGACGTTCCCGGCGTGCTCACCGACCTGCTTCCCGACCCGGCCCGCAACCGCTTCTACATTCTGCGCCAGGACAAGAATCAGCTTCAGATCTTCGACGCCACAAGCAACCAGATGATCGTCGCTCTGCGTACGGCGACCACACCGGCGGGGATGACCATCAGCAACGACGGCAACTACCTGCTGGTAGCCAACGACAATTCCCAACTGGTGTCGGTTTTCGACCTGAACGCCATCCAGGCGGTGCAGCCGGTGGTGCTGCCCGGCGGCCACTACGGCCATTCCGTGGCTTCCTCGAACAACGCCATATTGGTACTGGCGAATAACAACGCCAACAATACCGGGATCATCGATACCGTGAACTTCCAGGCACGCACGGCCACCGCGCTGCCGTCCCTGGGAATTTTCACCAACCTGGTCTCCGTTACCGGAGTGCTCGCCAATTCGCCCAACGGAGCTTCCATCCTGGTGGCGCAGCCCAATGGGGCGGTGCTGCTGTATTCGGCCGACGCCAATACGTTTACGGTGGGGCGCAGCGATCTGTCTTCCCTGCAGGGCGCATACGCGGCATCCTCCTACAATACGTTCGTGATCGGGAACAACGTTTTCAACGCGTCTCTGGTGCCGCAGGGCACCCTGGCAACGGCTGGCGGCGTTACCTCCGGATTCTCATTTACGGGCCAGGGCGGCTATCGGGTGACGGCGGCCTCGCAATCCACCGCCGGGGTCATCCAGAACCTGCCGGCATTGACCAGCGCGCAGGTAAGCCCGACCGCCATGGTGGAAGCCCCGATTCTGCCCACTACCCTGCAAAACTTCACTCGCACCGTGGCGCCCATGCCTTCGGCCGGTACGGTGATCGCGCTGACTACTTCGGGATTTACGGTGCTCTCGGCCAACTATGCCGCGGCCACTGCGCCACCGGCAATCGCCAGCGTGGGGAATGCCGCCGATGGCAGTACTTCCGTGGCGCCCGGCGGGCTGATCAGCGTGTATGGCTCGCAGATGAGCGCCACCAATATCGCCACGTCGCAAATCCCGCTGCCTACGGCGCTGGGGGAATCGTGCCTCACCGTGAATGGCACACCGATACCGCTGTTGTTCGTTTCCACCGGGCAGATCAACGCGCAACTGCCGTTCAACGTGAGCGGCGACGCCACCATGTCCATTCATACGCCGGGCGGCGTCAGCAACAACTACAATTTCGTCGTCGAAAGCGCCGCGCCGGCCATTTTCCTCACGGGAACGGCTGGGCCGGAGGCCGGATTGGCCACCATTTTCCGGGCTGCAAACGGCCAACTGGTGACACCCACGAATCCCGTCCGTTCGAACGACACGTTGATCATCTATCTCACCGGCATGGGCACCACCAATCCCGGAGTAGCGGCCGGTCAACAAACGCCGGCCAATCTGCTGACTTCGGTTACGCAGCCTCCGGTGGTGACCATCGGAAGCACCAATCTCCCGATACAATATGCCGGCCTCGTGCCGGGCTCTCTTTCGGGGCTATACCAGATCAACGCCACCGTTCCCGGGGACGTAACACAAGGGGATAGTGTCCCGCTGTCGATCAGCCAGAGCGGCGGTTCCACCACGCTCAATGTCCGGGTAGTCAAGTAACAGGAGAATCACATGAGAAGGATCGCAGTTATCGCTTTGTTTCTGGCGGCCCTGGCGGCGAGTTGCTTGGGACAGCAATGGGAGTTCGGCGGCATGGGTGGCGCCGGCTTCCTGAACAATGTCAACGTCTCCAGTCCGGCTGGGTCGGCTACCGCCGGCTTCCAGACGGGAGCCGCCGTCGGCGCTTTCGTGGGCCAAAACCTTTACCCTCATTGGAGCGGCGAACTACGCTACTCATACATGCAAAGCGACTTGCACATTCAGAGCGCCGGCGGCAACGTCACGTTTGCCGGCAACGCTCATGTGGTGCACTACGACATTCTGTGGCACACCAACCGGAAGGGTTCGCGCATGCAAGCCTTCGTGGCAGTGGGCGGCGGCCTGAAAATCTTTCGCGGCACGGGAGCGCCCGAGGCCTACCAGGGGCCTAGCGAACCGTTCGGGTCCATGACCGCAACCCAGCAGTTGAAGCCCATGGCGGACGCCGGCGCGGGAGTGCGTTTTGAACTGCGGCCGCGGCTCTTTGTGCGCACCGAGTTCCGCGACTATATTACGGCATTTCCGAACCAGGTCATCCTGCCGACGTCGAACGCCAAGTATGGCAAAATCCTGAACGATATCGTGCCCATGGTCGGGATCAGCTACGAGAAGTGAGAGCACGGGTGGCGCCGTTGCGCTAACTCACTTCGTCTCCTTCACCCGTTTGGCCAGCAGCAGATTGGAAGTGACTTTGCCGAACCCGTAGCCCAGCCGCAGGCTGAGGGGCTTCACTTTTTCCTTCAGGTACGCTTTGCGCAAGTCGGGTTGCTCCAGCCAGCCAAAGCTTCCGTAGGGTTTGGTGTACTCGCCAAAGAGTTGCACGTTCCAGTGGTCCGGGGTGAAGAGACGGTAGGGGATGCCGGAATCGTCCTGGAAGATGGCCGCGCTTTGGTTCACCACCAGGTCGCGGATGGTCGAGAACTCGGCATGGTGCGGCATATACGACGTAGCCTTCAGCATGGTTGTGGGGGCCGGCATCTCTTTCACAAACTGGAGAAAGCCCGAATTTCCGCTGAGGTGCTTATTGTCGAGGTTGAGCGAGAAATAGTAGAGCCGGTGCGTGGATTTATCCGCTTCGGTGCGAAATTCCAGCACGAAGCCCTTGTTGGCAAACTTGGCCTCCACCGGAACGCCGCCCGGCCGGTCCACAATCTGCCCCTGCTCGTCTATGCGGACGTACTTGTATCCCAGGATGGTGTGCTCGGTTCGCGCCAGCAGCAGGAGCACCGGAATGAGCAGGCCATCGGTCACCTGCCCGCGGAACTGCCGGTCCATTTCGCGGGTCACAAAGAAGCTCTTGCCCAATTCCGAGGCCACGGTGGTGCGCACGGCGGCCAGGTATTCCTCCAGGTGCTTGTCTTCCAGGTGCTGCAGCGTGGGCAGCGTTCCCGCCGGCTCCAATGCCACCAGAAAGTAGGTGGGGCTGCGCGGAAAACAAATAGTTGCGGTGAGCGCATCGGGTCCGCTGAAGGGATAGAACAGCACGTTGCGATCGAAGGGCTCCCCCGATAGCTCGCGTTCCTGAAACCCGTGCAGCCCGTGGATCAACTTGTCGTCGGCCTTGGCCCAGGCAGCGTCCATGAGCTGCCGATGTTCCTGCCATGCCTGGTCCGCCTCCAGACCGGAAAACTGGCCGCCCGGATTTCCCGGCATGCCCGCCAGGAACCTCGCGGTATCGTCCACATCGCGTTCGTGCGGTATGGTATCGCGCCAGGCCGGCGTTTCCGCTACCGCAGCCGGTTTGGCGCCTTCCGGCGACGGCGCCTGTTTCTGGCAGGCCCAAAACAATGCTGGCAGCGCCAGCGCAACTATGTACTTCCGCGGCAATCGTGGCAACTAACCTCCGGGATCCCTAAAGTTATTGTAGGTGGGGGCGGCCCGCGGAACAACTGGGCCAATTTCGAATTTCGGGGACAGGCTACATAACCTCGAAACTCGGCCGGACTGTATTTCGAGGTTATGTAGCCTGTCCCCGAAATAGGCGGGTGCACGCATTGCTACACTTGCGTTAGGATGCCTGAGCCCTATATCCGCGCAAGCGGTCTTTCCAAGGTCTACCAGTCCGGTGGCGCGGACTTGGTGGTGTTCTCGGGAGTGGACCTGGAGGTCCATGGCGGCGAGATGCTTGCGCTGGTGGGTGAGTCAGGCGCCGGTAAGTCCACTCTTTTGCATTTGTTGGGCGGCCTCGACAGGCCTTCGGGCGGTACGATATACTACGG
>Ga0182030_10016832_pt1 | contig 14183 bp, 11 predicted proteins | sample 812S3MmetaG_FD_121299 | JGI IMG/M metagenome (GOLD analysis project Ga0182030, IMG submission 121299) | Permafrost microbial communities from Stordalen Mire, Sweden - 812S3M metaG (Illumina Assembly) | ecosystem: Environmental > Terrestrial > Soil > Wetlands > Permafrost | place: Sweden...
AGCGCGGACCTGTTTTTTAGGTCCGCGGCTTTTCCTTGTCCATCGGGGACGTGCCGCGGACCTAAAAAACAGGTCCGCGCTACGCCTGCTCTGCCCGCCCCAGGTAAACTACGCGAAGGATCTCGCACCGAGTATCTTCAAGGCAGTGCGAGACTCTTCGTCGGTCGCCGCGGCGACCTCCTCAGAATGACAGTGCCGATGAGCTTTCCCGCAATCGGTGAAGACCCAGCCCTCCGGACAACCCCAAAAGCGTCCAAGCGTAATGAGCAATGCGGCTAAACTCCAACCTTGATGTCGGCGCCATCGACCTCGACAGGATAGGTGGCCACCTTGATGGAATCATTCCCAACTTTTTGGCCGGTGCACACGTTGTATTCCCACATGTGCCAGGGACAACTTATCACTTCTCCCTCCAGAATGCCTTCGCCCAGAGGGCCGCCCTGATGGAGGCAGGTATTATTAGTGGCGTAAATCTTTCCTCCGACGTTGTAGAGAGCGATGTCAACGCCGTTCACGGCCACCGTCATTGCCGCTCCCGGCTTCAAGTCTGAAGTGCTTGCCACCTTCACAAAGTTAGGCATCTACGCCTCCTCGATCCTCGATGAGGAATGCCAGGCATTTTAGATTTCGGATTTTAGATTTTGGATGGAAGCAGGAAAACAGAAAGGCGCCCCTCTCAATCCAAAATCTAAAATCCAAAATGAAAAGGCCGGGTCAGCCAATCTGAACAAACTCCGGGGTCCCCGCCTTGCCGATGCGGATGGACTTCTTGAAGTCCTCAATCATGCCCTGGTCCAGACGAACTTCAGTAGGCCGCTTCCCCAGCGTCATGCCGTCGATCTTCTCCTGCAGCTTCAGCAGCGCATAAAAGAGGTTTTCCGGGCGCGGCGGGCAGCCCACCACATAGACATCCACGGGCACGATTTTGTCCACGCCCTGCAACACGGCATAGGTATTAAACGGCCCGCCCACACTGGAGCAGGCTCCCATGGAGATGCACCACTTGGGGTCCGGCATCTGTTCCCAGATGCGCTTGACCACCGGCGACATCTTCAGCGTCACGGTGCCGGCCACAATCATCAGGTCGGCCTGACGAGGGCTGGGGCGAAAGACCTCGGCGCCGAAGCGCGCCATGTCAAACCGTGACGTGGTGGAGGCGATCATCTCAATCGCGCAGCACGCCAAGCCGAATGTCAGCGGCCAGAGGGAAGACTTGCGCGCCCAATTGAAAACATAATCCACGGAGGTAATGATAAAGTTCTGCTCGTAGCGGTTCTCGATGAATCCCATGCGTCAGCCTCTTATTTCCGCGATGCCCGACAGTCTGGTTGCAGGCCCTGCGACAGGGACCTATTATACCCTGACGCCGACGATGGTTCGAAATATTTCCCGGCCGGGTAGTGGTCTCATTTCCTGGGGCACGGCCATCTTGGCCATGACGGTTTACGAGCGGGACGCCCGCGCCGCTTCCAAATGACACCACTACCCCGGGCAGGGTCTTGCCCTAACGCGGCGGAGTGAATGCCAGGAAGAGGGCCGGACCTTCCGGTTCGCCCTCTCCCGAAGGGAGAGGAGGAACCGCAAGGCGGGGGGTGACGGGGTTTTTTTTGGGGGACAGATGGATGAAAAATGTCCTCCGACCTCTCATGTGGACAGCATCGGGATAGTCACTTGCCATCTGAAACCCAGCCGTGCGGCTATATCCCACCTTTTCATCAACTTATCGGGGTAGCGCCAACTGCGCGGAAAACTCCCTAATGCAAGCCGTTTATTTTCTGCAAGTTATCGGCCTAGTGGGGGGCTGGGGGGGATTTTCCCTGAATTCGGGGGTCTAAAGTCAAGCTATCTCTCGCGTTTTCAATAACTCATCGGCATTTTTAGGTAACTCATTTGTTTTCATAAACTCATCGGGCAGATCAGATTATACGAATTCACGCTGCTTTGTTTTCAATAGCATTCCGGCTTCGAACGTACGGTTTTTTTATTTTGCGTGGCCAGTTCCCCGCTTTCGCTCCTGATCAGCCTAACATCCTCATTTTCAGTCACTTGATGTTTTACGCCCGCCATTAAAATTCTCCCAATTATTCGCTAACTATATTTATTTTTATAACCTTATCGGCTTCGGGAGGAGCTTTTCCCAGTTTCCGCCTCGGGGAGCATCAACTCTAACCCCCAAAGTGAGGCCCGGTCCTAGCTCCGGTGTTTGGCCTCGCTCAATGCCCACACCCATTTCCCGATTTCCAGCCCCCGCGGATTTCCGGGCGTTGAGGAGGTTGGCCGGGAGGCCGACAGGAGTTACAGGGGGAAAGTTATCGAGTGAAATAGCCACACCTACGTTCGAACACCTTTACAGTATATACCCTATCGGCGCTACTGCCAAGGGGAAAACAAGGGATCGAGCCTATTTCGGCAGGGCTAAACAGGCTGCGGAAAAACGCGTTGGTGCTGTCATTATCAAGCCACTCCTTTATCCCCTAGTCAGGACCACCGCTGGACACCTGTTCAGCACCACCCCGGCGCTCGGCGCGCCACCCCTCCTGAATCAGGAGGGGAGTTGCCTAAAATGCTCCCCTCTTCAGATGAGGAGGGGGGACGCGCTGTCCCCCAGCGGGAAAGTGGAACACCTGCCGCTCGCCGCCGCGCCGTCGTCAAAAATCTATTGCGATGTCATTTCGCCACGGACGCGCGCGGCGCCGGCCTTGTCTCCGGCCGCTTCCAGCGCCGCCGCCTCTGCCACGAAGGCCTGGGCATAGCCGGGATCTACCTCGCGCGCCGCGTGGAATTGTTCCGCCGCCTGTGCCGGCTTGCCTAGTTTCATCCAGCATGTACCCAGGAAAAATCGCGCCCCCATATCCAGCGGGTTCGCCCGGACCGCTTGTTGAAAATATTCCGCGGCGCGGGCGTAGTCACCGCGGGGAAAATAGACGGAACCAAGAACGTCGTAAGCCGCACTATAACGAGGCGTAAGGTCAATCGCCTTCTGGAAATACGTTATGGCTTCATCCATATGTCCCTGCACTGCGGCGATCTCGCCAAGCCCAATGAAGCAGTCGTAGGTAACACTGGGGAGCTCGATGAACGCCGTATGGTTAAGCATGATCGCCGTTTTGTACTCCTGCGTTGCGCCGGCAGGATCATAGTAGCGATATTGCAGGTCCAGCGCGCGGTGGACGTGCACTAGGGCGGTCTTGGGAGCCACCTGGTAGGAATAGTTCCACAGCGTATCGTTGTCGCGCCAGCGCGGCACGGCACGCAAATCCTGGACGCTGAAGAGGACCAGGGAAAGGCCCAAGGCGGGAACCAGAACGCGGGCGGGATGGCGGTCAGGGAACCGCGCGGGCAGCGTATGGAGGGCGAAAGACGCCACCGCCAGGCACAATCCCATCGAAGGTAAGTAGGAAAACCGCTCGGCCAGCAGCGGGTAGCTGAGCTGCCGCACATCGAGAGAGGGAATTAGAGTTACCGGCCACCACAAAATGAGGAAGCACAAGGCAGGGTCGCGTTTGCGCAGGAGGATGGCCAGTCCGATCACGAGCAGCGTGACCCAGGGCCAAGGCGATCGCAGGCTTGCGCCCAAATCGAAGTCCCGGAAATCATTCAAGTCGGTAGGCCAAAAGAAGAGTTTGGTGTGCTGGCCCAGCAGGCCGACCGCCGCCATGGCAACTCGCGGCGAGATCTTCCAAAGATGCGGAGCGTGCGACACATGCCCCAGGACGATAAGCCGGATCCCAATGTAACCGGCCGCCGCCGCCGCATACGGCAGCCAGCGAAGGCCCTTGCGCCACCAGGCTTCCGGGCTCGCGATAACCAGCCAATACGCGGCAAGCAGCAGCGGCATGCTGATGGCCATTTCCTTGAAAAAAAGCGCGAGGAAATAAACCAATGCCCCTAGGAGATGCCACGCCCAACGCCGCTCGGGCGCCCTCTCGCCGCGAAGAAAAATCAGGAAGGCCAGCACGTAAAAAAGCCCGCAACCACAGTCGGGGACGCCGGCAATCCAACACACCGGCTCCACGTGCAGGGGATGCAAGGCCCAAAGGAGTGCGCCGGCGAATGCCGTCACGTGATTCTGCAAGAGGTCACGGCCCAGCCGGTAAACCAGGAGGACGGTGATGGCGTAAAAAACCAGTTGGTAGAGATGAAACGCCGCGGGGTTTGCTCCTGCCACCTGCCAGACGAGAAAATGCGAGAGGATGTGGAGCGGGCGGTAGAAATTGGTTTCCGTGGCCGCGCCGAGAAAGGACCAGACGGGGCCGGTGAAAATGCGGCGCCATAGGTGGGGATTGCGTACAAACGGATTTTCCAGGACCTGCCTGCCGTCGTCATAAACAAACGAGTTGCCCAGCGTGCCGCCAAAGGCCAGAACGGTGGTCAGGACCAGCAGCCACTTCACCACTACCGGATGATTCCTCAACAAATTATCGCTACGATTCAGCAATGCCCGCCTCCCCCTCCCAGGTACCCATCACCCAAGCTTCGCGCCAATATTGTTCGCTTAACCCCGACTTCTCCCCACGGGTCTGGGCAGAGTGTAGTGAAAACCGCATTCCTCCTGGCATCCGGTGCGTAGCTTCCGGGAGCAACATGGGGATTAGCCGGCGCCGGTCAATGCTTTGCCACCAGCGAGCGGACACGTGCCGCCTCCGGCGCGTCGCCGGCCGCCTCGAGCGCTCGCGCTTCGGCTTCGTAGGCTTGAATATAAGTCGGATCCACTTGGCGTGCAGCATGAAATTGCGCTGCGGCTTCACGCGGGTGGCCCAGCTTGAGGGCGCAGGTGCCGAGGAAAAATCGGGACTCAACATCCTGCGGGTCGAGTTTGACGGCGATGGTGAAGTATTCCTCCGCCTGCTGGTAGTTGCCCTGAGGAAAATAAAGTGCGCCCAGCGCCTTGTATGCCGGGCTGTGATCGGGCCCCTGGCGAATGGCCATCTGATAAAAGTTAAGGGCCTCGGGGACGTGGGCGCGCAGCAGGGCGATTTGACCTAACCCCAGGTAGCACTCGTAGGCGATACCGGCCAGTGGCCGCACGCTCTCCCGGTTCAGCCGCAAAGCAGTTTGGTATTCGCGCTCCGCCCCGGGCATGTTGCCGTCGCGAGTGCGGAGGAGCGTCGCCTGGAAAAGGTGTACGAGCGCCGAGTCAGGAGAAGCGCGTAGCGAGTAGTCCCACAAAGCTACGTTGTCGCCCCAAGTGGGAACCAGGCGCACATCCTGAACGGCGTAGGCAATCGACACCAGCGCCACAGCGCCGGCGAGCGCCGGGGCCAGTCGCGTCATGGGGAAAAGCGGCGGAAGTTTTACCAACAGGAGGTAAGCAACCGCCAGCGCCAGCCCCACCGACGGCATATACGAGAATCGATCCGCCACCGGGAAGCTTACCATGCGCACGTCGAGGCACGGCGCCAGGGTCACCAGCCACCAAAAGACCAGAAAACCCAAAAGGGGCTCGCCCCGGCGTAGGAACACGGCGGTGACGAGGGCCAGGAGCACCAGCCAGGGCCAGGGGGAATGCAAACTCGGGCCCAGGTTGAAAACACGGAACGCACTCAAGCGCACGGGCCAGAAGAAAAGTCTGGCATGTTGCCCCAAAAGTCCCAGCGCCGCTGCCAATATCTGCCGCGAGAACTTGAAGGGTTCGGGCGCTTGCGAAAAACCGCCCAGGGCGGTGATGCGGACCGCCATGTAGACGGCGACCGCCGCGCCAAAGGGCAGCCAGCGAACCGCCTTCTGCTTCCACGTCGAACTGCCGGGGAAGAAAAACCAGTAAACCAGCACCAGCAGGGGAAGCGTGAGCGCCGACTCTTTAAAGAGGAGGGCGGGAAAGTAGGCCAGAGCGGCGAGAGCGTAACGGCCCCACGCCCCGTCGGCAGCTTTTTCGGCGCGAAGAAAATACCGGAACCCCAAAATTCCAAAGCACGCCGCACCCGCGTCCGGTAGGGCGGAAACCCAGGTGACCGTTTCCACGTGTTGAGGGTGCAATGCCCAAAGCAAGGCGCCGCCCCATGCCGCCAAGTCGTTGCCCAGTAATTCGCGCCCGAGCAGGAAGACCAGCCACGCTGTCCCGGCGCACAAGAGGAGTTGGAAAAGATGGAATACCGCGGGGTTAGGTCCATTGGCGCGATACAAAAGCCAGTAGATCACGAATTGCAGCGGCCGGTAAAAATTGTCGTGCTCGCCGGCGCCGCGAAACGACCAGACGGAGCCGAGAAAAATCCGCCGCCAGAAACTCGCATTGGTGATGAAGGGATTTTCGAGAATCTGGGGAATGTCATCGAATACGAACTGGCAGGATAGGGTTCGCGCGTAGATCACGAAGGTGAGCAGGGCAAGAAGCGCCCCCGCCCATCGCGGGTGATGCGCCAGCCATGTCTTCCCTTGTTCAATCAAGCATCACCTCGATGCGGGAACAAACTGCATCGCCATGACGGCGCCAGAGGGTGGCAACCAGAGGCTTGGGCCCCTCCGGCATGATTATAACCGCCGTTCCATGGCGCGCGACACTATAACCGCTGGCCGGTGGGCGCATTGCCGAACCGCTAATGGGTGAGTATGCCCAACTATCCTGGGCCATATTTCTCACCACGCTTGAATGGAACTGCCGGAAGGGCGGGGCTTTACAGGCTGGGGGAAAAACTCGCCGGCACTGTCATTCTGAGGAGCAGCGGCGGTCCTGAGCCTCGCGAAGGAAAAACCTCGCATTGCCTTGAAATAATCAGAGCGGGATCCTTCGCGCAGTTTACCCTGAGCGGCAGAGCGAGATTCTTCGCTGCGCTCTGCAGAACCTCGATGAACTGCTCCCTTAAATTCAGCGGCCTCGTCAAAGCGGACGCAAGGCCGTTTTAATCGCTTTTTCGACCCCAGAACGTCCTTGGGGCCCTACCTCCTTGATCCCCGCAGGGGATTCATACAGTAGCCGGGGGCAACGCCCCCGGAAAACGCGCCCCCAAGTAAGGTGCGACCCTGGAGGGGTCGAATCCGGGCGGGTTCACACCGATGGCGCCTCCCGCGGCCCAGAGGAGTGCGACCCCCTTCAGGGTCGGGAGTCGAAGGCCCCACTTTCCGGGGGCGTTGCCCCCGGCTACTATCTTGTGCCCTTGCAGGGCGTGAAAAACTGAGTCGCGGAAAGCCACGACGCCTTGCTCGCACCATCCGCATGCTGGCACTTCGGCCCGAGTTTCTGCCCATCCTGGGCAGCCGCAAGGCTGTCAATGCTCAGAATGACAGCGAATGGGCTCAGGATGACGGCATTGTAGGGTTTTTCCGCAGCCTGTTTAGCCCCGCCCTTCCAAAATCGTGGCATGAATTGCAGGCTAGGCCTCCTTGCCAATATTGGGCAGAGCCGATTCCGGGTTGATTCTACTTTGGCCCGGGCGCTGCCCCGGAAGTCAACGCATCCAACTGCTGCCGCGCCGCGGCGCTTTCCGGATGATACTGGAGTTCCAGGTTGAATTCGGATTTCGCGGCAGGAATGTTGTTCTGGTCGCGCCGGATCATCGCCAAAACAAAATGGTAGCCGGGAGCGGTGGGACGGATTTGAATCGCGCGCTGTACGTACTGCGCCGCTTCGTCGGCCCGGCCCTGGCGCCAAACACTTAGCCCCAGGTAAATATATTCATCGGAATCCGCGGCATTTATACCGATGGCCCGCCGCAGATAGAGCTCTGCCTCCTGGACCTTGCCCATTTTGTAATAGGTATAGCCGAGGTTGTAGTTGGAAAGCCAAAATCCGGGTTCACGCGCCAATACTTGCGAATAGAGAGCGATGGCGTCGCCGGGATTTCCCGCATCCATGAGCGCTCCTCCAAAATCGTTGCTAATCAAATTATCGTGGGGAGCAATTTTGTACGCTCTTGCGTAGAGAACCAGGTCACTGGCCCAATAGGTTTCCTGCATCACCGTCCCGACGGCGTAAGCCAGGGCGAGGGCCGCGAGGCCGGCGACCGGCAGGATTTTCGGGCTCGCGCGCCAATGCCTGGCAGGCTCGGCCAGGAAGAGCGACACCAGCAGGACAAAGCCGATGGAAGGGATATACAAGTAGCGGTCATGAGCAATATCGCCCTCCGCGTATGCCCGCAGCCAGAGGACAGGAATGATCGGTAAGGCAATCCAAGCGCAGGCAAACAGCGCCAACCGGGCGTCCTCCAGCCGTCGGATGGCCCACGCCAGCGCCAGGATCAGCGCCAGCAGCAGTCCCGTGGGAACCATGAACGCGGCGGATGCTGGTTTGTCAACATAGGGAAGGCCGTAAAGCCCGCTAAGCCCTACGGGAAACAGCAGGTGGCGGAAGTACAGCCAGACGATGCTGGGCTCGGTCAACGCCATGACGGTCCAGGTCACGGGAGTCACAGAGTGCGACAGGCCCCGCAATACAAAGGAGCGCAAAGGAAGATAAAGGATTGTCAACGCAAAAAACCCCAGGGATTGCTTCAGGGCAAAAGCGAACCGTGAAACCCCAGAACGCTCCTCCGCGTAAAGCCACGCGTAGGCGAAAACCAGGGGGCCCATAACGACGGTTGTCTCTTTCTCCAGGAGCCCCAGGGCGAACAACGTCAGTGCCAGGGCCATCCACCCCCAGCGATTTCCCCCGCCAAAGCGCAGGTAGGCCAGAAAACTTCCGATCAGGAAGATCGCCATCAGGGGATCGGTAACGCCGGATACCCAGGCGACGCTCTCGATGTGAACGGGGTGGAGGGCAAAGAGCGTCGCGGCGCTGAAGGCGATCCAAGGGCTGGCCGCCAGGCGGCGAACCAGGGCAAACACCATGTAGGTTGCCGCAACGTGGCAAAGGACCGAGGTGAGGTGCCACCCTCTCGGGTCAAGCCCAAACATCGCGTGGTTCAGACGAAACCAGAGCAGGAACAGCGGGCGGTAATAATTTCCGCTTACATTGGGGTACAACTCCGCCCAGGCATGGGAAGTAAAGTAATTCGGAAGATAGCGCCATGCGTGGATGGCGGGATTCTGAACTATTTGCGGTTTGTCGTCGTAGACGAACTGAAAACCGAGGGTGGGGACATAAGCGAGAAAAGCCAATGCACAAGCGAGCGTCTCGGCGACGCCCCGCCTTGTGATCCATCTCACCACCCCTGCATTTTCGGTGGAAGTTTCTACCTGCATTATTTGCCGGACCCACGAAGCAAGAACACTCCTCGAGTGTCCTGAGTCAGAAGTTCATTGATGAAATGAGCCCGCGTAGCGGGCGGCATTATGTAAGCCGTGGGCTACAGGATGTCGCCCCTGACGGGGCTTCGATGATTTCGCTCCCACTATAGCGAATTCTGCAACGAACTTCTGACTCAGATCTCTAGTATCATGACGATGTCTTTGATCAAATCACATTGGGCGGAACGCCGCGCCGGTCAGAGCTTCGCGCCCGTGACCAGCAGGGCTCCTTCCGCCTTGAAGCGCCGCATCTGCGCCGCGTCGCGGAACCACCGGCCGGTGTAAACTTCCGGAGTGGGGGAGAGGTCAGGGATGCGGCGATGGTGAACATCGCGAAAACCCGCGGCGATGAAGCGGTCCTGCCATTCTGCGGCAGAGAGCAGGTGTGTGGGAATCTGGTAGTGAAGCTTCCATTGGTGGCAATCCGGATTGTCGCGATAGTAGTTGATCAAGATCCACGCTGAGCCCCCGGCCCCGAGCACGCGCAAGACTTCACTGAGGCCGCGTGCGGGATCGTGCCAGTAGTACGCGGATTCGACAGACAGAACCTTGGTGAAAGAGTCCGGCGGCGCAGGGATCTCCTCGGCGGTTCCGTGAAAGAACCGGACGTTGGGGACGCCGGCGCTGGCGAGCTGCGCCCGCCGGATCATCTCATCCGACACGTCAATGCCCACAGCCAAACCGTTCGGCACCAGCCCGGCGAGGCGCCGGACCAGCCACCCGCTTCCGCAACCCACATCCAGCACGCGGTCGGCGGGCTGCAAATCCATGAGGGTGAGCGTGGGGATGACGATGGGAAGGTGGCTCTCCTCCATCTCTTCGCCGCGGCCTGCCTCCGCCCAGCGGTTGAATTCTTCCCGAAGCTGGCGTTCCGGGGCCCCATTCGGCATCGTCATGTTAAGAAAAACCTCGCCAGAGATTTTACCAGAGCGAAAGCCGGCACGACGGTCCATTTGCGAAGGAATTATGCGGTGCCCCGGGCTATGGGTAAGAAATGATCACGGACCCCGGCATGGCAGGCTGACGGAAGTGTTCGCTGCGCGCAAAGCCCGCGTTGCGGAACATGCGTTCCAATTCCGCAAACGTATAAGCGTCGCCATGCGGGGTCGAGCCCAGCATAATCATGCTGAAGGTGGCGGCTTCCGGCGGCGTGACGCGGTCGTCATTAGGCACAAATTCCAGCGTCACCGCGCGGCCGCCGGGCGCGAGTGCGGCGTGCACCTTGCGCAAAAGCTCCTCACAAGTGGGGGGATCAAAATGGTGAAGGAAGTTCGTTAGCAACACCAAATCGTAATCTTGGCCGAATTCAACCTCAAAGGCGCTTCCCGGCAGGGTGGAGTAGCGGGACTCAACGCCGGACTTCCGCGCATTCTCCTTGGCCACTTCCAGAACACTCGCCCAGTCAAGCGCCACGATTTCGGCTTGCGGGTTGTGCCGGGCTATGTTGATGCCGAAAAGCCCGTGTCCGGCGGCGATATCCAGCACCCGGCATTTCCCGCCCTTGTCCGCCTCCACCAATTTGGAGATGACCTCGGCCGGCACCATCATCATGGGGGCCATGGAGTGGGCGAATTCCACCCATAGCGGGTTCTCCGTGCCCACCGTACCCTCATCGCCCATCATCGTGCCGCCCTTGCGTACCGCACCCGTAAGGTCATCGAAGGCCTTGAGCATTTCGGGCGCGTCCAGGAAGCGCGCGGCACTGCCCATGTAGGCGGGCGAGCGGCGGTCGAGAAACATGGCCGCATCCGGAGCCAGCCCGTATTGAGTTTCTTTTTTGGTGAGGAAACCCATCACCGTGAGGTAATCACAAAGGATGCGAATGCCGCGCTCGGCGGCGCCCGCGCGTTGGGCAATTTGTTCCGCCGTGGCCTGCCTGTCCCCGATGGCCGTGAAGACGTCGAGCTCAATAGCAGCACGCATGGCGGCAGTCTGTTGGTAGGCGTTAAAGGTTTGGAAGAGCCGACCGGGGTTGGGCATGCCAGCGGCCGCCGGAGGCGTTCCCGCCGATTCCCCCTGGGGTTTCCTTACAACTTCGGGTGCTATGGGTTGGCTCATCGAAATCCTCCTACGGACATAAGATTTACGAGCTTACGCCTGCCATCTACCGGGAAAACTTTCTCTGTGTCCTCCGTGTTCAGAACTGCCTTAACACAGAGGTCACTGAGGTCCTCCGTGGACTCGGTATTGAAGCTGGAAAAGCACAGAGCACTCGGAGAGCCCCTTTTGGGTTGCGGCTCGGCCGCGCTAGGAATTTCAATTTGTAATCAAGCCCTGATTGATTGCCGCAACACTAGACATTTCACGCCGGGACTGCCCGGGCATTTTGAATCGTTACCTTTGGATCTTCGGACTCAGGTGGAACGGGCACCCCCTGCTCGCGAAGCAATATAATGTGTTCATCCATTCCCCAACGGGCTTTGTATAGGCAATCTTCGATGGAATTGCCCGCGCCGGTAAAACCCTCCAGGCCAGGAGAATAAAACCCAAAGAAATTGGGGTCCTCGGTTGCTTCGATAGCCAAAGAGTATTTCAAATCGTTCATTGCTCGTGCCTTTAGGGCCAGAGATAGACATCCAGGAGACCTCTTGGGATGCTCATACGCTCTGCCGCTTCCGTCGCGAGATTCTGAAATTCCTTGCTATTCCCTGGATTGAGGTCCTTTATGCTGATCGGCTGGCGTAACTCTCCACAGGATCGTTTCTCTCGCTTTGCCCAGTCCAATAAACTCTTTTGGACTCGACTGTCCAGTGGCACCTCCAAAGCTTTCTCCAGACGATCCAGCGAAAAGGCTGCGCACAGGTAGCGGTTCAGCAAGGCCATAACCATGAAAATGTTGATGGATTTTCTTGCTGGTCCCCAGAGATTGATCGGGAATTCTTTCATCAGCTCTTCCGTCTCGCAATCCAGCCAATGTGAGTAATCTGAGGGGTCAATAATAACCAACGGCTTCAGGTTGATTCCCGCTAGGAAGTCCTGGGCCGGTGCCACGAAACCCTTGGCGCCCAAATTCCTGAGTGCAGATGGAGTAATAGCGACAACGGCGATGTAACGCTGCATCTCAGTCAAATTAACTTGGTCCTGCGTCACCGGATTGAACCTTCCACGAGAGAAGGGTAGCGCGGACCTGTTTTGTAGGTCCGCGGCTTTACCTTGCCCATAGGGGACGAGCCGCGGACCTAGCAAGACAGGTCGCGCTACAGGTGCTCAGCCTTGCACTTTCGTCAACAACTCCACAAACTTCTGCTCGCGCTCTTTCTGGTTAAGGCCCAGATGCTTTTCCATGACCTGGGTGGTGTTCATGGAGCAGAACTTGGGGCCGCACATGGAGCAGAAAGCGGCTTCCTTGTAATACTCGTCGTGAAGCGTTTCGTCGTGCATGGAGCGCGCCGTTTCCGGATCAAGGGAAAGCTGGAATTGCTTGTTCCAATCGAAGAGGAAGCGGGCGTAGCTGAGCGCGTCGTCGCGGTCGCGGGCGCCGGGGCGGTGCCGGGCCACATCCGCCGCGTGGGCGGCAATCTTGTAAGCGATGATGCCCTGGCGCACATCGTCTTTGTTGGGCAGGCCCAGATGCTCCTTGGGCGTCACGTAGCAGAGCATGGCCGCCCCGTGCCAGCCAATCATGGCGGCGCCGATTGCCGAGGTGATGTGGTCGTAACCAGGAGCGATGTCGGTCACGAGCGGTCCCAAGGTGTAGAAGGGCGCTTCGTAGCAAAGCTCCTTTTCCTTGTCCACCTGAAGCTTGATTTGATCCAGGGGAATATGGCCGGGCCCCTCGATCATCACCTGGACATCATACTCCCAGGCTTTGCGCGTGAGTTCGCCAAGCGTTTTCAATTCCGCGAATTGGGCTTCGTCGCTTGCGTCCGCCAGGCAGCCGGGCCGCAGGCCGTCGCCGAGCGAGAAGGAGACGTCATATTTCTGGAAAATCCTGCAAATATCTTCGAAGTGCGTGTAGAGAAAATTCTCCTGGTTATTTTCCACGCTCCACTGCGCCATGATGGCGCCGCCGCGGCTGACGATGCCGGTAATACGCTTGCGCGTCAGGGGAATGTGCGCGCGCAACACGCCGGCATGGATGGTCATGTAATCCACGCCCTGGGCCGCCTGCTCCTCGATAACTTCCAACATTATTTCCGCGGTGAGGTCGCGCACTTTGCTGACCCGGGCAAGGGCCTCGTAAATCGGCACGGTGCCAATAGGTACGGGGCTGGCCCGCAGAATCGCTTCGCGAATGTCATGAATGTTCCCGCCGGTGGAAAGATCCATCACCGTATCCGCGCCATAGTGCACCGAGGTGTGCAGCTTTTCCAGCTCCTGGTCGATGTTGGAAGCGCTGGAGGAGTTGCCGATGTTGGAGTTGATCTTGCACTTCGCGGCGACGCCGATCGCCATGGGCTCCAGTTCCACATGGCGGATGTTAGCGGGAATGATCATGCGGCCGCGCGCGACTTCGTCCCGGACGGTTTCCGCCGGCAGGCTCTCACGCTTCGCGATGTACTCCATTTCTTCCGTGATGATGCCCTGGCGAGCGTAATGCATCTGCGTCACAATGGGACCCGTACGCTTTTCTACCCATGGCGCGCGAATTGGAGACGTCATAAGACAACCTCACTCTCTGGTGAATTCACCCTGAGAAAGTCAGTGTACAACCACGCCGGAGCTTCCGCAAGTTGGGCCTCCCCTTCGTCCCTACAGCGTTCATGCTGAGAATTCCCCTTCCCTCGTCCCCTTTTGGGGGAGAGGGGGAAAGGCAAGGCGGAGGGGGCCCCACGTTTTGCCAGCAGCGGGGTTGAGGGGCTCAGCACGAAATTGAAAGCACGGGGTCAAGTTTGAATGAGGCGCTAGCCGGGATTTCTCACCACGATTTTGGAAGGGCGGGGCTTCAGCCCCGCCGGTAGAGGGCCTTTCTGATTATTCCCGTGTCCCGCGCCCCTCGCAGCTTGCGGCTGCAAGCTGCGAGGGGCGCGGGACGGACAAGGGTTGGAGCCGCGATTTCGGCGGGGCTGAAGCCCCGCCCTTCC